>Ga0210059_1007075_pt1 | contig 17901 bp, 7 predicted proteins | sample Ectturendosymbi2_FD_188042 | JGI IMG/M metagenome (GOLD analysis project Ga0210059, IMG submission 188042) | Ecteinascidia turbinata endosymbiont from Florida, USA - Sample 2 (SPAdes) (version 2) | ecosystem: Host-associated > Tunicates > Ascidians > Unclassified | place: Key West, Florida... | reverse complement strand
GAGCCCCTTGATGTTTACCATGTACTACTATCTCTTAATCCTAATAAATCGAAAGGCTTTGACAACTTGCCTAACAGACTTCTCAAAAATTGCGCTCAATCTCTTGCCACTCCTTTCAGTCTTCTCGTCAATTTCATCCTAGCCACTTCTCACTTCCCTACAGCATGGAAAATTGCGTCAGTAATCCCACTTCACAAATCCGGTTCTTTGCATGATGTAAAAAATTACAGACTGATTTCTATTCTTCCCTCTCTATCTAAAGTTTTTGAAAAGCTAATCCACAAACACCTTTACAGTTTACAGCAGAAACCGAAGTTCTTGCCATTACAAATAATCCATCTCTTCATCCTCCACTATGATTCTGCAACCAAGCACTAAACGAAACTACTTCTCACAAGCATCTAGGACTTATTTTTCATCGGTCTCTGACTTGGCATTTACACATCTCAACCCTGCATCACAGAGAAATGTCAATACTTAACGCGTTCAAAAAGATTAAAAACTTTCTTCCTAGGTATGCACTTCTTGTACTCTATCGTGCATATGTTTTGCCCATCGTTGATTATGGTGATATCATTTTTTATAATTGTACGACTACTGACTCTAATCTCCTTGAAAGCATTCAAACGGCTGCCGTTAAAATTATCCTTGGTTGCCTCAGAACCACATCCCATGAGATTATTCTGTAAGACATAGGTCTTACCCCATTGTTTATCCGTCGTCAGTTTCACATTCTTAAAGTCTTCCGTGCCATCCTTTTTGGACAATGTCCATCATTCCTGTCTACCCTTGCTCCAAAATTTTTTAAAAATCTTCCCGACTACTCTTCACGTTTCCATGCAAACGTTCAACTACCTTCCTGTAAAACATATTCCTTGCATAATTCTTTTTTTCATAAAGGCTCAAAACTCTGGAATTCACCACCCATTTATTTTCATAATTTAAGTTCACGCCAATTCTGCTCCAAAGTATCTGATTTATTACTTACCAAAAAAACTAACGCTTGGCATTTGCTCGGTTGCAATACTAACGTAACTGCTATCTTATGTATGCTTCGTTTAGGACATAGTAAATTGTACATAGATGGCCGCTACAATCAGATTTGTCATTGTAGTGCTATTAAGACTGAAGGTCACATGTTTCTTGAGTGTCCTTCCACATTAACGTCGCGCCAAATGTTAACCACAAATTTCTCTAAGATTCTTGTTGAGGAAAATGTGCTTTCCCGCTCTGAGTTTGCTGCACTTAATCGAGCTGAACTGGTCAAAATACTTCTTTTTGGACATGTCTAAAAATCCGTCCTTACGCTTGTTTAAACAAACGTGTCTGTTCTTGTCCAAAAATCCACCTTTTTAATATAACCTCACCGTTGAATACGTTTTCTGTTTGTGCTGTTTTATTTCTGTGTATGTGCGTCATTTTTCTTTTGTGTTAATCTTTGCATTGCAAATTATTTCTGTAGGCTTTGGCCTGCCTTCATTGGCTGTTTGTCAATAAATTCAATTCAATGCATGGTAAAATTTTACTATTACACAGGACTGGGAAATCATGTTCTTGTTATGAGTTAGGATTAGGGGTTAGAAGTTAGGGGTGAAGGGTTAGAGTTGCAAGATTACAAGAGCGTCAAGTGGACCATAGTTCCTTGCTGCATTTCCAGTCCTGTTTAATAGTAAAATTTTGCCATATGAATAGAATGACCTGGATCTTTTCATGTGCAGGCAGAGTTTGTAAGAAAAGATGTGCAAGGCTTGATGTCGAATATCTTAATGCCATAGTGTTTTTACACAGCTTCTTCAAGCTTAAACAATTGCTTATCAGTTCCTGGCGTTCCTTCAGTGTTAATGACTTTCAGAACCTCTTCGTGTTATAGTGTTTTTAACTAGATGCTTCAAAGTTAAGAAACTATTTTTGTCAATAATTTCTGTGTTTCAGTGTTATTGATTTTATTTCATTTTGTTTTTTGCCATGTTTTTGTCAGTCTTTGTTTGAACATTGTTCTCTTGCTTCTTAATGGTTGCTGATTTACTTTCTAGGTGTAGGCATTTAGTATTATGAATTGATTTAGGTGCTTGTGCTACTGGTGCCAAATGTTACTTATCTGCGGATCGACCTTAGAGCAATCAAAACTGTAAGTTTTGTTACATTACCTGTTCTGCAATATATAGACTTATGATCAGCATATAATGTATTACTAAATATGAATAGTTACATTGCACACCTTACAAGGCCGGCTAGATTTTGTGATACTGTGGTAGCTAAAACACTTCTACCTCCCATGTTCATTGCTCCTTTGTAACAGATATGGAAACAATAATTTTACTTGTCACAGTTTCATGTATTTTTGACACCTTGCAACCATAAGATATTTATTGGTGAAAACATTTCTTTGGAGTGAAATTTTGGCTGTGCATAACTTAGTGTAATTGCAAAAGCAAATGGTTGAATAATGATCAACTTCTGAGAGCAAGATTGCTATGGGTTCATGCGCAATAGCAAAAGGGGGATGTATGGGATGACAATTTAAAAGGATAACATGTCGTGGATTTATATGCAAATCTTACACCCAGAGTCAGCAGTGCAAAAAGTTGTAGGGGGATAAAGTGCATCAAATGAGGGGAAAAAGAAGATGATTACATTACAATGCCTAGTTCGCTAGACTATCTGGGCAGAAGTTGGGGGGGTCAAAACTCAAAAAGTGTGGGTGGGTGCGGTGCAGTGCGGTCGGGGACAGGGAAATGCACAACAAATGCGGATGCGGTGCGAACAGAGAACAGAAAATTTTGGCGCGGCACGGGCAGAGGACAAAACTTTTCTGCCCGCGACATCTCTAACACAGGTACAGAGGTGGCCGGATTCACTTTTTCAGATTCCGACTCCGCTCCTGTTCCAAAATTTTTTAATCCGGGGTCGGTGTCAAGCGAAACTTTTGACCTCTGCTAAATTTCTGACCTGTTATCGTTTGTCAGTTATTTTGCTTCTCAGAATAAAGAAATTATGTTTGGAAATTGCTTTTTTGGTGTGTGTTGTGTAATCTTTGGTTAGATGTCAGGCACCCACAACAAGCTATAGCACGGGAATAACTGTGACAACTGAAAATTTTTGGACTGAGTCTTAGACCTCAACCATTTTTCTTTTTCTCACCCTAACCCAAACCATTACTTGACACACTAACCCAAACACGAATCCCTAAGCGCTGATCATCAGTTTTCTCCGCGTAATTGATATGTATAATATTACTCTATGTGTGCGCACATGGCGTGAAGTCAGAAATTTCGCAATTCAGAAATTTCGCTTGACAGTGGGAATTCCTCAAAGTTGAGAATCCTTCTCCTGTTCAGACTTCGGCTACAATCATCGATCCAACCGTAATTTACCCATGTTTTTGCCTAAGAAATGACCGGACAGACTCCTGCTACTGCCGAAATTGAAAAGTGACTCCGGATCCAGGTCTGGTTTTTCACAAATTTTTGACTCTGAGTCCCAATCCGGGTCCGAAAGAAAAACACAGAATCCTGCTGGAGTCGACTCCGGCACTCCGGATCCGGTGCAACCTCTGGTCGCAGAGATCAGAGGTGGCAGAGATGAGCATGGATCAGGACTGGATCGGACTGCATTTTTTTCAAAATTGGAAGATCAGGACTGGATCGGACTGAGAAAGTTTTTGTTGTTTAATTGTGATTATTCTGAACATATCAAACATTTTAGTTTGATCCGATTTTAAAGATTTACTAAATGGCAATGTATTATTTAGCCATCAATGGCAAAAGCTCTGCTGAAACTATTTTGCAATTCGAACTGTATCCACCTTTGTCGACATATAACGTGGAGTTCTAGTAGCAACTAGCCACGTGAGCATAGTTGAGCAGTTGTTTTCAACCTGGGGATTGTTTGCCTTTTTTCTCAGGGTCGCGAGAGCTTCTGATAAATGTATTCATAATTACTTCCACATTTTGTATTTCGTACATGCAACAACTTTTTATCGCAGCCAACATAATCGGATTACCATGCACTAGAGCTGTCAATAAATTTGTTCGGGAGGAGAGAATCAATGACGTCGTATTGAGTCCGACTGTTTCTACCGTTTATTTTCTAACAGCTGAAAATTGATACAAAGCACTAGCAAAAATCTGAGCTAGTTTGTTTCGGAGAAGGCCATGGCCTCTTCGGTCTCATCCTGGGTGCACTACGTTACGTGGAAAAAATGATAACTTACTTTTTCATTCAAAATGGTTTTAAGTGTGATTATGACCATTGCAGTACGAAATTTTCCATTCAGACATATGAAATATGAAATTGCAGTACTATTGCCTTCTGCAACCCACGAACAACTCTATGACCTGAGAATGTACAGCGTTTGTAAATTAGACATCTGATTGCGGTAGCAACTTCGGAGTTATTATCGTTTGCAATGAGTCGTGCTGTGGAGGGATTTGTATACGGCACGGGTCTTCCTCACTGATGCTGCCGTGTGCATGAATTTAATAAATGAGTTTTTGTTAAACATAGTGAGTTCGTGCGTTATTTTGTGGTCATTGTGATTTTCTATTGTACAAACACAACTGCATTTCATATGTCTGACTGGAAAATTTCGATATGGGGTTGATAGGTTAAATTGAGTTGCAAATGGGTTGCTGCTTGAAAATGTTGAAAATCACTGGTTTTTGGCTTACATTTAAGGATTAGGTTGATGGATTCGGTTTCAGGTTTAGGTTTTGGGTCTACGTTTAATTTTGGGTTAATGTTTGAGTTTAGGTTTTGAGATTAGGTTTTGGGTTGAGGCTTGGGGTTCAGGTTTTGGGTTAAGGTTTTGGGTTAAGGTTTTGGGTTTGGTTTTAGGTCATGTTGCAAGTCAAAAATTTGTGAGGAACTGGACCCGGATCAGGAGTCACTTTTCAATTTCGGCAGTAGAAGGAGTCTGTGTGGTCATTTCTTAAGCACAACATGAGAAAATTACGGTTGGATCGGTAATTGTAGCCGGAGTGTGAGTAGGAGTCGGATTGTCAAATTAAAAATATTGCCGAATCCGGAGGCAGAGTAAGAAAAAGTGACTCCGACCACCTCCGTCAGAGATGACAGAGGTGAGGATGGATAGAATCAGGATCGGATATCCTGCAAGATACTTACGATGTTTTTCGGAGAAGGATTGGATTTGGATATTTATTTTTGAAAAAAATTGGATCAGGACAGGATCAGGATATTTGTCTGATTTCTATAACAAACTTTCCCCGGAGAGTGATTCAAGATGTCACAAATGATATTGGTACTGTAGTGTTTTCTTTGCTAGGTTTTTTATGTTCTCAAAAAATTAAAATTTTTTTGTCAGTATGTGGTGCACTTATCGCAATCAGTAATAATTCGTGTTACTTTATCGTAATTTTTTCCTGGCGAAGTGGAAGCAGCAAGCTCCTCTTATAATGCTGGAATGCTGCTTTATTTATTTGTTGTGCTGAGTGGCATATGTGTGTGTTGTGCAGGCTAATAGTCTATTCCATGGGTGACCAACTTGCCTTCGACTGGGATCGACTAGAAAATTTTTTGATAACTCGCGATCGACTGGTCGGTAATAAAGTCACAAATGTGAAATGCCAAAGTTGAGCATCACATGTGGAAATGCAGTGTACCATGGCCTTAGTAAGTGATGCACAGATAGAAGGAGCATCTGTTACGCCTAAATCATGATTGTCCTGCAATAATAAAAAAACATATTACAACAATACCTTACCGTCATCTGTCGAGCTAGTCTATGGTCAGCCATTGGAAGATGCACCAAAGAATGTACGTGACCAACCAACGGATGGATAATTTTTACGTACTTTCTGGAATATTGATTGAAAAATGTTCTTTTTAGGTATCTTGTCAATTCAATGCAAAATCAGGCGTGATCGACCAAGCGACACTCGGCGATCAACCAGTTGATGCGATTGATCTGTTGGCCACCCCTGGTCTATTTCAGTGTTTAAGCTACATTTCTTTTGTTTAGATTTTTGAACATTATTCCTCAAGTTTTATACAGTCAACTTTTGCTGAAAGACAGTTTGAATTTGTAGTTTTTGGAAGCTACATACTTTTACTATATTTTATACTGTGATCTATTCTCGTGTTGCAAAACCTGTTTGCTTTATTTTGCCAATTGATTAAATGCTGGAGCTCATTTGCAATTAGCTGAATCAGATCGGTTGTATTGCCTTGGTCACATGACAAGTACTATATCCTTGGATCAGCGGATCGTCTTTGCCACATTACCTAAAACCTTAAGCCAAATTGTAAACCTGTGTGTGGTTTTCAAAACTTGTTAAAAAGTACTGTGACTTATATCAAAAGTTTTCCCATAAAATGAGTTGTCTCTGTTAGCCGAGCAGAAACAGTAATTCTGAGAGCCCAAACAACGACCACTCGCACAGCAGGAATTCCCGCTCGACCAGGTTCATTGTACCAACTGCTAGTGACACGAACTCCGTGTTATAAGTGGACATAGCCGGATACATCACAGTTCAAATGCAAAAATAACCACAGCAGAGCTATATCTCTGGTGGCAAAATACACACTAATTTTCTGTTTTTCCGGCTGAAGTGCACAACATGTGATGTTATTTTTATGGATTGGGTTACAAAATGACAGGGTGTTTTTGCTTGGAAGTGGCTATAGGTCCAGTGGAGGTGGCATGGGTTAGAATGAAACGTTGAGTTTGCCACACCAGCAGCACTGTCATGGTAGTCAAGCAGATGTGGTTTACCGTGTGAATGGTTTTCGCGTTGACTTTTACCATGATCAGACCTTTCGTTTTGGTTAGGCATACCATACGTCCCGTTTTGGCCGAGACAGTCCCTATTTAAAGGCTTTGTCCCGGTCAGGCAACCAAAAAGTCCTGTTTAGGCATTCAGTCATCCAGTACAGTTTTTTAAGGTTTGGTTTAAGCGAACACCAATAAATTTTGTGAGGCCACATTTTTTAGCAAAGCGTACAAAATAATTCCTAAACGTATTGTTTATTACAGTATTGACAGTCACATTGCACAATTAGTACCACTGTATTTCCAAAAATTTCAACACAAATGTTTCAATTTCAACTTCACTAAACAGCTGTTGCTCATCAGTGAAAGGATCGGTTTCTAATTCGTCAGCTGCAGATTCTGGGGCAGGGGTCACCAACCTTTTTGAAACTGCGAACTACTTGTGTACCGATTAATGCGAAGGGCTACTAGTTGATACTCATTTCTGAAATAAAAATTGCTCAGTTTATCTTCAATTATTTTAGTATTGATATTCAAGACATTAATCATGCTAATGTTATTCTGGAACAGGCCCGCGGTCGATCTACATGGTCCTTGCGGGCGATCTGGTGCCCGGGTCCACCGCAAGAGGGGTCCACCGCGGGCACCGCGTTGGTGACCCCTCTTCTAGGTTCGCTGTGTCACTCTCCGTTTATTATTTGCTTTTATCCATTTCAAACAAAACTTTCATGACCAATCTCAAGCGCACCCTCATCATTGAGCTGCTCTGGACCCAGTCTCGTCACCACGGGGGGCTTTGTTGCAGTTAGCTCCGCAAACAAAGCTCGCAGTCCCCCAAATTGAAACTGTAAATCAGTGGAGTTTTGTCAATTTTCAGAATGTCAAGCCCCGCTGCACAAAACGTAAAGCACCTCTATTGAAGACTTTCTAGACGGTTCATGGAAACATTTATGAGAGCATTCAGAGTTACATCAAACAGCCGGTTTCGTTGCTTGGTTTTAACATGGCACAGAGTTAAATATTTGCTCTGGCCAGGTTGTGGCAAGTGGAATGGACAGCACATTGTAGCAATATTGGTTGTCTCGTCGACCATACTAGCCCAGCATGGGCTCTCCTTGACATCAGAAACATGCGCTTACTCAAATGTTCCGAGATCAGCAAAATAAACGGTTACTCCCGCACAACTGTTATGTGGAGGTCGCGAAGCCGATCATTATGGCCTATGTAAGCGCTCAGCTGCCGTGTTAACTTCATCTGAAATGCGATCCTGATGAATAGCATGAAATAGTGAAATGCGTTGAGTTTTTTCCAGGCTATTGGCTTTTTGGAGTTATTCAGAACTGAGATGATCATCCAGGCGGTATGGGCGTGGAGGCCTGGCAGGCTCCGAAGTGTAAATATCAGTGATGTAGTCGAGACCGTAACCTTCGAGACCGAGACCTGGGTAAAGTTTCGAGACGAGACCAAGATTTTATCAAAAACTCCGAGACCGAGACTACTTGAAGCTCGAGACTTCAAAGATTGTGCATTTTGCCGAAATTTTTCAAAAATGTGTTGTCATCACTTCAGACCATGTGTGTCCGCAGGGGCATTTCTCCCCCTTGAGATTGAAACTAAGCACTAAGATTCTCTAGAAAACATGAAGTCAGTAGCTCAGTTCCGATCAACTGATTAAATTTTTGCAATGCCACTGTATTTTCCGGTATGACACTCACACTGCACAACAGCCAAGTTCGCTGTTCTGCTTTCATGCAGTGGTGAACTTGCAGTTCACTCGTGTTCACTCCTTTGCGTGGCCAAACTTGGGAACGGATTTTTTCTGGTGATGGTGTTTATTGCGTAACAATATCAAGGCAGAAAATTTGCAAAGGTTTACTTCAAGTTACAATATAGCCGTTTTTTCGCATGTTGCCTTTGAGCACTGGTGCCACGCATAGTAATTTTTAGACTGGCCTAATAATCTAGTGATTTTTCAATGCAATCTCGTGATTTTTTGCAAAGTATATTTTGAAGAAAATCGGTTGTCTTTTTTCTAACTTTCCAGCCGTTTTCAATCCGTAAACAATTAATTACGTGAATGGTTGTACAGAGATTTGCACCAACAGAACGTACAAGTGTTTTTAATTTGAGTTTCTAATCGTTTTCTCTTTAGCACAAGTTGTCACTCAATATTGACCATGACGGTATTTTCATTTCGTTGCAGGACCTCTGCAGAAAAAATAGTTATATGAATGTTAAGTAGATTGGTCTAAAATACTCCGTGTGTGGTGTCGTTTTCAGCTCCTGCTGATTGTTGGTATGCAGGGCTACCATGCCGTCTTTATTTCTAAAATTTGTCCTTATTTTGCAATACTACGTCTTGGAAAACATTAATGTCCTTATTTCTGAGAAATATCCTTATTTGTGACTTGCGTCCTTATTTTTTCTTCTCTTCTGTAGCGTAACACTTTTAAATAAGCAATAGCTGATAGACATACAGACCATTTCTATCTCATCGTAAGCATCCTGTAATCAAACTTTTTTGCTATCGTGAAAGTAATATAATCTTGCAGCACAGAGACGTAACGCATTATCAGGTATTGTTAGCGCTGTAAACTGTCTACTGTGCTTAGGGTTCTTAGGAAAGCTGGTTTCGTAGCGAAGGTTTGTATTTAATTGATTTAAGAAATAAGCAAGCGAAAACAGCTGTGACTATTCCAAGAAGGAAGTCGAGAATTAGACGTTGCTGAAGCAAATGGTTCTTGGAGATAAATGGCAAACATGTGATCTAACATTAGTTGTGCAAACAGAAACAACTGTTTTCTTTTTAGGTAATAAAATTACATTTTCCTCAGCCGTCCTTATTTTTGATTCTAGATCGATGGTAGCCCTGTTGGTATTAGATTTTCCAGGCTTCAGTACGATCTATTTTAACAAACTTACAAATGATGCAAAAATTTTGGGGTGATAAAGTAAATAATTAAATCATTTCAAGAAAACTGCAAACTTCGACAAAAATATTTAAATCTAGTGAATTTGTTTCAGATCCAGTGACTTTTTTTGTGAATCGAGTGATTTTGTAGAGAAGCCTGTAGCAGCACTGCTGTTGAACGCAGACATTGTGGCAGGCACTGCAGCAAGACAGTGATTGGCCGGGTGGTAGCGGCAAGACACGCGTTTTTATGATGTGTGAAAAGAAGCACAAGTGAATCTGTAGCCATGGGCGTCCGCAAAGAGGGAAAACGGACGTTTGCCCCCCTAGAAATTTGGACTTAGAACCAAAAACGTTTAGAAAATCTGAAGACAGCAGTTTAATTTCGATTAATTAGTTTAATTCTTGCAATAGTAGTTTATTTGCCTATATGACACTGCACAAAAAGTAGGTACGGTATTCTGGTGTCATGAAGTGGTGAGCTTGCAGTTTACCCATGTTCGCTACTTCGCCTGCAGATGCAGGTTGCAAAGCTTGTCGTCGGATTGTTCGATCGTTATTCTGTATTGCATAACAATAGCATGGCAACAAATCTTCAAAGGTTCAGTTACAGTCGTAGGCGTTTTGCCGCATGTGACTGTTGAACACAGACATCTTTGGCAGAAAATGCTGCGAGACAGTAGGCCTATTTACATGGTCGTGCTAGCAAGTGCGGTCGAAGGGAGTTTTGACGTCTAAAGAAATCAGTGCAATTGAACCAAAACGAGAACGTTGCGGCTGTGTGTTTACATGCGCTTCAGAATGATTGGATTGGGTGTTCTGTGCTGCTGACTTTAGGTCAGCGGCGCTAGCTTCACGAGTAGACTAATTCTTTTGGTTGTTGTAGAGCTGTAGGTTTTCCAGTTACAAATGACAAACGGAAATTCAGTCTTCTGCGACAGCACTTAGAGGTACATCTTTACTTTTCACAAAACCCAGCGTGCTAGGTTAATGAAAGGCAAAAACATTTTGCCAGGATTACAAATCATTTCTTTGCACAGGTTTCTGCAACGTTTCAGCATGCATCAGACAGCACAAGGGGATTATCACAATCCTACAGATACCTACCACAATACCCAATTTTCTGCAGTTGAAGTACGATTAGGTTGCATTCCAGGAAACGTGGTGTCCTACAGTACTTTTGGGAAGCAAAGCACCATCAGCAATTAGCCTATATAGGCTACCAGGCCGTTAATTTTGTATGTAAATTGCAGCAGCATTTTTCTGTGGACAATACTGACATCCAAACAGTGCAGTGAAACAGCAGTCTAGCGTACTACAAACTGTACAACCAGGCCATGTTACGTAGCCAACAGGAATTCACTACACTCCACAGTCACACAGCGGTTTGATGTCGTTTTTACTGCAATATGGATTGCAAAACTAAGTGAAAGCCAACACGTTGTACCATTTCAAAACTGCAGACGTGATTTAAATTCAACCATGCATCATCCAACCAACGCAGGCGTTATAACGACTCCCAAACCTAAGGCGGCTGCTTCGCGAACACACTTTTACCTGGGAGCTCACTTACGAACCAAGCAACTACGAGCATGCTGTGCTCACTTTCCTGAGAGCTCATTCGATCACTCAAGCAGTTGGTGATTCAGCAGTAATCGTGTCACGTGACCAGGAAAGTGATCTGATGAGCTCAATTAAAGCGCCATGTAAAAGCCCTACTGGGAGTTTAATCTGTCATTACATACGAGGGAGTTTAATCTGTCACACATACTTAATTTACTTGACACGAATAGAATAACATAAAAGTTGTGTGCATGTTGGATTCAGTGTGCGGCACTGTAGTCAAGAGCTCTGCGGAATAATATGATCTGTGGTACATGCTAGCTACTCTCGGACGTTGCTCATTGCAATTGTTGTTGGTTTATTGCGCAGCACGATGGTCTGTTCACAATAAATCGTAACTAGCAATGAAATAAATAGCACCCTTTATCACATAAAATTGGTTCAAGATGAGGAAGCATCGCCAGATTCGTATAGCAGGCGCACCGCATTATAAGGCGCACTTTCGATTTTTGAGAAAATTAACAGATTTTAAGTGCGCCTTATGGTCTGAAAAATACGGTAGCTATTTTTGAATAGTTACCCTTGTCATGTGGACCATGAGTCTGAATGAAATGAATAAATTATAAATAAAAATATACAAGCACTTCTTTTTTTACAATATCAGAAGTTGAATAAATAAAAATACACTATCCTAAAAGTGGTTCAGTGAGCACTACAATCGATATATTTGAGTGCATCTTCACAAACTTTTCCTGGGTCATGCTCTGGAAACATCTCCAAAAATATAGCCTATGAATGGTTTGCACCTCATGTCATCCATACTATAAATTAAAATTGTTTTTTGACAGAATCTGTTCTTAACACTTTTGAATGCCACCACCGCATATACTGTAACTAGCTCTAGCTTATGACATTATGGCGAACTTACCTGCTGTACGTGCGCAGGCCATCACAAAGTCCCCATCTTGTCTACCGCTTCATTGTACTTCACCGACCGGTGACGAGCAGCAGTAGTGGACTGCTCATCACGGTTCGTGAGCGTTGTACGAACAATGAAAAGCTGCATAGTTACTAATCATGTGTTATGATACCATTGACCTGCTCTTGGAGTACACTACTCTGGACGTAGTGTTGTATCAAGTGTTATAAGTGTAGCAGTCATGCTAGTGCGACCGGTAAGCAAAGTCGGCCTAGAGTAGTGTACTCCAAGAGCAGGTCAATGGCATCATAACACATGATTAATAACTACGCTACAGGTAAGCAAAGTCGGCCAAAGCAAGGAGAAAGGGAAAGACCAAGCAAGCGACTCATATAAGTGACTTCCATGCACATGGAAGTAAGAGCTGTCTTTGGCCGATTCGTCTGGCGCGACGACGGCACCAACAACTGCCTAAGTTAGCGCCATCGAGGTTTCTGGGTTCAAGCTCACACTGAAGGTGTGTGAACACAAGCGGGTCGCACATTCTTCACGAGTTAGCGAACAACTGTGATTACAGAAAGTGTCTGTAATGTTGTGGTCCTACCCCAACGCCATTACAAAACCCTCTGTATCTGTTATCAATTTGCGTTGTGGAGACAGTGTGTGCTTGTGCTCTATGGACTTCGTGTCTGGTTCAAACATTGAAATTTAAAACAATACAAAGTACAGCAGGAACAGATTCAATGGGCACTGCAAGAGACAAATTGTGCGTTCCACATGTACATCTTTTCTATCTCTTTTTAGGTATATTTGGGTACTCATTAAATTACACAACCGTATGGTGGCCCACTTCTCATTTTATGGTGTGGACAAGCTACATGCCAGAGTTGAGCAGACTGTCATATTTTGCGATCCAGATCCAGTCATGATTTTTTAAAACTCAGTCCAAGACCAAACACAATCCCAATAATTTTTCACATGTAAAGTCCAAGTCCAAATGAAGTCCAAAACATTTGAAAATGCAGCCTTTTCGCAACAAAAATGTCGCATTTCTTTTCCATTAACTACGTCCAAATCCGGTTCGGATCTTCAATTTTGAAGAGTTTTACAGCCCGGATCCAATCCAAATTCAACAAAATTTGCTATAGTCCGGATCCAATCCAAGTCCGGTCCAATGCTCATCTCTGCTACACGCACCACTCGAAACTCTTCTCCAAGAAAAATTTGTGGAACGAAGAAGTTGCAAAAGAGCCAAAACGTAGCCAAATAAAAATTTTGGAGCCAACTGATTCTTAAAAAAGCCAAATTTCGTTTTTTTGGCTCCAAAAGAGCCAATCTGGCAACCCTGGGCAGAAGCGATAATGGTAATGTAATGGTTTGCAGAGATGAGCGAACGGTCAAATTTTGCGATCCAGATCAGAGGTGATCACGAAGCCGGAGTGGACTCCGGGGGAGTCTACAATTTTTGCCGTAGCCGGAGCAGGACCTGAGGTCAGATTTTTGAATGAAAACCGAACCCAGAGTGAGAATTTCAGTTTTTACAGGAGTCGGACAATTGATTTAATTAAATTTAAACTTTCTTTGAACGGCTAATTGTTAGATTAATACATTCGCTCTTGGATAAATTGGTCAGTTATTACTTCAGGTTGTTGAGGGTGAGGGAGGGTGGTAGACTGGTGGTCAGTGTTCTAATCTGACTGGTGCATAGCTTATGCTCAACTGCTGTATCACAGGACGTCAGTTACTGGAAGTTTTTTCCTCTTTGCTTGGTCGTGTTTTGAGCAGTATTCACAATTTGTTAGGTTCAGTGAAATGCAGAAGACAACAACAACAATGCATGTAATATGTGTCTTTACAATGCAGCAACGCCAACAGCAGTGCAGTTTCAGTCAAGCTAGCAGAAATGCAGTTCAGGCTATTGCCATTATCATCGTGCAAGTTCAAAAACAATAAGAGAAATAAATTGATTGTGTGAATAAGGTGGTATGAAGTGTTTTCAATCTAGCCAACGTGGCTTTGTTTGTAGAGGCTAAAGTGAAAAGATAGCAGTGGTTGTCTTGTTCTTGTTTCATTGTGCTTGTGCCTAAATCAAAGAGTTAAATAAAAAAGTTGAAACAAGACTTAGTTCAGGTCAGAGCTGAAAGAGTAAAATGAGATCTGGTTCACATGAGAACAGCTTATGATTCTATTTCTTGGTTTCACGTTTTGTAGCTAATAGTGCATACATTTCCTCACGAGGCAAAATGAGATGTACAATACACAAATACAATATGAGTTAGGATTTAAAGCCAAAGAAAACCTACAGTTGACCAACTCAGACAAGAAACCACTACCTGCTTGGGAGCACTAAAAGCATGACAATACTCATCCATATTGGCGAAAGACAAAATAGTTCAGGCAGTTACTTTATCTCGTGTGGCTAAATAGACTCTGCTTTCAAGCTTTCGGAGTGTAAACAGGAGTCGGTATGCAAATTTCCAATGAGCTCCGAAGCAGGAGCTGGAATCACTTTTTTAGGATCGAAGCAGGAGTCAAAAAAGTGACTCCGATCACTTCTGATCCAGATCCAATGCTGAATATTTAAAAGAGTCCAGCTCAGTCCAAGTCCAACCATAGTCAAAAAAGGTGAAAAATAAAAAATCCAAGTTCAGATAAAGTCCAAAATATTAACAAAATACAGCTTTTTAATAACAAAAACGTCGCAATTCTTTTCCATTTGTTCAGTACAAATCCGGTCCTGATCCTAAATTTATGAAGCAATTTACAGTTCCGATCCAATCCAAATTCAACAAAATTCATCATAGTACGGATCCAGTCCAATCCAAGACCAGTCCAATGCTCATCCCTGATAGTTTGTTGTTTCATATGACCCAGCCAACAAGCAGAAGCATCATAAAAGCCATTGCATGAAGTAAACCAACCATTAGCGAAAATTAGAGCAAATGAGAACACAATGGCACAATAGCTGATCGGTGTAAACAAAGAGGGGCGCTGTGTCATATAGGATTGGCGAAAGACCGTGGCGGTCATCTAGTCAACCAACCCCGTTTATCACTTTTTGACAAGTGTTGAGAAGCAACAGTTGGAGATCAAATATGCATTTATGAAAAAAAACAAAAACGAATGAACGCAGACCATGAAGAAAATATACATGTGAAAGCGCATGCCTATGTACACAGATGAGTGGATCGAACTTAAGCAAAGGAATTTGGTGTGGTTAGAATATTTTTAGCAATACAAAAAAAATTAAAAAATGATAATAAAAAAGTACAAAATTACAAAAGTTAGTTAATGAGGTACAAAAGAATAACAAAGCAAAACAGAAAAATTAAGAAGTGTACTTTCATGCAGAAAAGCATGGAATGTGCATACAGAAAATACGAAAAAGTAAATAGCCTATACACACAAAAAATAAACAGAGTTACAGAATACTAGAAAACACAGTAGTAAATCAAGGCGGATGCACACAGCACCAGAGATGAGTGGACTGTCATATTTTGCAATCCAAATTCAGTCCTCATTTTTATAACTCAGTCCAAAACTATCCACAGTCCAAAAGATTTTTCAAATGTAAAGTACAAGTTCAAATGAAGTCCAAAAAATTTGTAAAATGCAGCCTTTTTACAACAAAAACGCACCATTTCTTTTCCATTAACTCAGTCCAAATCCGGTGCTGATCCTAAATTTTGAAGAGTTTTATAGCCCGGATCCAATCCAAATTCAACTACAATTGCTATATCCCGGATCTAGTCCGATCCAAGTCCAGTCCAATGCTCATCTCTGACTTGAACTTAGGTTACCTAAGCCTCTGAAATACTTTCGTGTATAGCACATTTCGCGTTTAAATTGGCAACCCTGGTAATGATGTTCACACCAGAGGTGTACGGAGTCTGAAATTTTTGACTCCGCTCCTGCTTCGGCTGATTATACTCCGACTCTGCTCCGACTCCAAAACATTTTAAAGTTTTGGACTCCGAGTCCTGCTTAAACTCCAAAGTGAATTATCTAAAGACAGTGGCTATAGATACGCCTGTTGATCTTGAAATTTGAAAACTTATTCATACGCTACCTGTGACGTAACAGTAATGCATGAGTGCAGTAGGCCTGGCAGAAACGAAGTAAACGTAAAAGATAAACCAACCTAACCCTAACCGTAGCTTTAACACTAATCCTAACCTAATGCGAAGCTAACCCCAACCTAACCCTATGCTAAGGCCAACCTAACCCTAACCTAATGCCAACCTATCCCTAACCCTAAGCTAACGCTAATCTAACCCTAACCCAGCGGTTCCCGAACTTTTTTTGTTGACGGCGTCCTTCGAAAACTTATCAATACTTGCGGCGCCGTAAAGAAGCCAAAATTTGCAAATTTCAAGTTTTACCAAAAAATTGTATTTAAATCATGTTCATTGTTCAAAATGCACAAAAATGTCAGCGTTTATTCGCGAAATACTGAAAAACCTTTGTGAGCAGTGAGCTTGTTGCTCTGTGCACATTTCATCAAATCGCGGTACAATGTTTGATATTGCAACAAGCATGTCGCGTTTAATGTCAATCTTACTGCGGTACTTTGACTTGATTACTGCTACCGCAGAAAAACCGGCTTCACACAAGTATGACGTGGCAAACGGCACATGAACACGGATAGCTTTACAGCCTGCAAGTGAAAATTCAGATCGAGCCTTAACCCAGAATGAAACGAGTGAATTAGGGTTGCATATGCTTTTCAAAGTGAGGTCAGAAGAAAGATCGATAAATTTTTCAGCTTGCAGAGATTTAAACCCCTGAGGGGCATTTGCATTATCAACAAAAGGATTTCTTATCCAATTGTGCTTCTCCATGTCTTCAGAAAAATATTTCTCAAAATGCGAGATTAGAGCATCCAACTGCGAACACATCACAGTCTTCATATCACACTCATCGGTATTCTGCAGGGAGAGATTGCCAGATTGCGAGTTTAAATGGGATTTCAAAATTGGAAAATTATCACATTGCTCGTTATTTATCAACAGATTAGTTTTGCACAACTGTAGTTTTCTGTAGTGTTCTTTTAAGCCAATGCAGCTGCATTGGGCCCCGCGCCTCTGGGGCCCCGCGCCATAGTGTTTGGGTAGATTGTTCATGTTTGCCAGATACACCTTGCGCTTGAGAATTCAGTAGAAACCCCATATAAATTTCCAAAGAACGCTCTCGTCAGAACTAACAAATTTCCTCTCGAACCTCAGCAAACGTGCTCAATTCTCGTGTTAGTGCTGCACTGTACATCTGCGCTTAACCACAATCATAACACGGTTGATTGTGCACGATGACGTCATAAAATCACTGCTCATAGGGGCCCCGCGCCTAGATCTTGCATTGGGCCCCGCATCTGCTAGGGTCGGCCCTGATCAGGGCTCAGCCTGGGCTGGACTCTATTTCTTAACATGCGATTTTCCTGTCCTACTCTGGATGTATTGTTGTGCCAAGGGTTACAAGTTAGCGAACAACTGTGTCAACAAAATGTTTGTAATGTAGTGTTGTATGAAGCGTTGCGAGTTAGCGAACAAGTGTCTGTACTCCTGTGGCCCTACCACCAACGCCGTTACAGAACGCCGTTACAGAACACTGGTCGAAACTCGACCATTTCATACAGGTCTCTACTCGAAATGGTCGAGTTTCGTTCCGTTACACAGGAAACGAAACCTTGTCAACTCTCTACTCCGCCGCGCTTATGATATTGCTAGTTCCTACCAACTGGTGCACACGGAATTTATGAATATTAAGCGAATGTTGTCTCGC
>Ga0210059_1007074_pt1 | contig 17901 bp, 9 predicted proteins | sample Ectturendosymbi2_FD_188042 | JGI IMG/M metagenome (GOLD analysis project Ga0210059, IMG submission 188042) | Ecteinascidia turbinata endosymbiont from Florida, USA - Sample 2 (SPAdes) (version 2) | ecosystem: Host-associated > Tunicates > Ascidians > Unclassified | place: Key West, Florida... | reverse complement strand
TGCAAGCTCATCACTGCATGACACTATAACTGTGAACCTGACTCTTGTGCAGTGTGAGTTTCATACCGGCAAAAAAACTGTCATTGCAAGAATCAAATCAATTAATCGGAATTAAGATGCCAACTTCAGGTTTTTCCAGAAATATTTGGTTCTTAATCCCAATTTCCAGGGGTGGCAACAATGGCGTAACTGATGGGGAGGGCAAGAGGGCGAGCCGCCCTTCTTGGCAAGCTAAATGTAAAAACTGGGCCCCCTTTAGCTGACATTATGATATTTAGTATTGTTTTGGTTTTCAGGAGGTTGTCATTTTTTGCGTTTTTCGGGCTGTTTTCGTTTTTTTTAGCCACTATAGACATCTACGAATCCGGGTGCACTAATATTTCTTAGCCTTTTTTCTGAGTGTTGGCTAGTGGCCCCCTACGGTGGCTAATGGGTCCTCTTCAGCTAAGTTTTGTCCACCCTGGCCCAAACCACTAGCAACGCCAATGGGTGGCAAATGCCCGTTTTGCCCCTCCCTGCGGACGCCCATGCGATCATTGACCATTTTATATCAGATTTCACAAACAAGGCCAGCTCATTTAATGAAACGAAGAAACATTTTTGACTAATTGTTAGCATAAGTTAATTTTTAGCATCTGTAGCCACTAAGTAATGTACAGTACAAAAACATTTTTGGCGATGATTTTCAATGAAATCAAGTGTCATGTCAACGCCCGTTCAGGTCTGGTGGGGGGATGCATCCCCCCTGTGTCCGCGCCTGCAAGCTTTTAAACTGCAGCGATTCCATGGAAGATTACAGAGCTTGACCAACAAAATAGACACTTTCTTGGCCTACAAGAGTTAACCCAATTCATCGTTGGGTATCATCAACGATTGTCTCAGAGAGCCTAAGGTATTTTAACAGTTTAACCTTTTTGGCCCCCCTTGCATGACTACCCTCCCCCCAAACGCAATCCCGTCGCCACGGGGCGGGGGGTTGGTGGGCTTAGCGCCCCAAACTTCCAAGCGACCCAAATTGAAATATGAAATACTCTAAATAAATATAGTTTTTGCGTTCAAGCCCCCTACACAAACGTTCAAGCCCCCATGAAAAATCGTAAAGCCCCCCATATTGAAGACTTTCTGGCGACGGTTTTGCCCAAACGTCGGGAGCCGTCACAGGCGTAACGTCAGTTATGTATGCACAACTCTATTCTATTTATAATTATTTGCATGGCTTTGACGCATAGTTATGGGAGGCAACACTCCAGAAGCTCAACCTCAAGAAATTTTTTTTCCAAAAGAAGCCAGTAATCTGCGCAAGTGTGTTACATTTTTTAAACTGTTCAACAATTTTTCTAATCTGCACTTTTTGTAAATAAACATGAGTTAAATAACGTACAATGATTGCTTTCAGCTTTGACAAATGGCGTTCAACGGACGCTTTAACAGACTCTGTGCCACGTTTGAAAAAATTGGGATAAAACAACGATATGGGGCACAATTTTTGCCCCTCCAAATAAATATCTCCCCATGAGACTATGGTTAGAGGTATGCTTTGGGGCCCAGTCTTCAGTTTCCACCTGCTTCATCATGCCAAATCATATGCATATATTCCTATGATTTTGTATTCTAACACATTTTTTGATATATTCTATTTGAATAAGAGTTGATTATGCCTACCCAGAAGGTGAAATATATACTCTGTGAGATCTTAGTGTCTGATTCTTTGCTGGGAAAGAATTCCTTTCGCTCAACATTATTTTTAATGGATTTAAATTTTTGAAGAATAATCCAGCAAGCTATGTTCATCGAGAAAAGCTATAAGAAGCTTAGCAATGTATTGTAGAGCGTGCTTATATTTACAAATACAAGTGTCGGTGGGGTAGATTTACAGACGTAAGCATTCTTGTTTTTTGTGGTTAAAAGGTATTGGTTCGCCTAATAAATAAAGGCTCCAGCAAAGTGTTAAGAAAAATATAATTATTTTAAATTTTTTCTCGAAAGGACAGCTGATAGTACGCTGAATAGACTTACTTACTTGAACAAAGCAGGCAACCGAACAACTGGATAATGAAACTAGGCATTCTCTTTGCTTGTCCACTGAGGAATATCTCCGATCACACAAAGAAACAGAATGCTTGTTGATTAATATTAACGCGACTATCTGCCAGAGTAGCGCGGTTATTTTGTTGTTCAGAACCACTGCACACGATGACATTTCCTATCCTGCTCACCTTTCGGTAGGCTACTGACTAGAAAATATTTCAGTTGAGAAACTAACTTAACTTAAAACGAAAACAGCGTGTCGGAAGATGGAATGTGAACATCACATTCTTTTCATTGGTGAGTATCATCTCCATTTTTAACAGCCTGACTATACCAACTGATTCATCAAGTCAATCACCCTTACAGTACATGTTTATCTACATTTGTTTTGTGTATGCTAATTCAAGCTGACCAACGATGTACATCAATGTTAAGTGTCGAGAGAAATTTTTAGTGAGTAGGTCGCAATTTTTAGTGAATGAAACATACTTCTGCAACCTCACATCGCATCGCACGGTCTGTCTTCTAAGCATGCAAAACACACCTTAATTGGTTTGATTTTCCGCTTTCCCATTGCCGTTTTTTTCGTCACATGTGACGCATCCGTTGCATAACGCCAATCTTCTTTCGAATAAGAAACGGAACATCCCGTTACGTTAGTTGTATTTTCACCGTGTTACGATATTGAGTCGGGTCACCTCGGACAAATCAACCAACCGATGTCAGACGCCGCAAATGTTGTTTGTGGAATGTCACGTGCACTACAGAAATTCAACCGGCCATGTGGTTTGACAACGGTCTCTGAAGCTGGGGGATGATTTCGATTCGTGGTCGGACCACATCGGTCTTGAAAAAACAGTGCTTTCGACCTGTCCACCTCGTGCTCGGCATTCATTATGGGCGGTAGGCCCGTAGCTACGTTTCAAGGTTTGGGAGAGCAAAATACAATGTGGACGGTCAACATTTTTGCTTTTATTACATGTTTACAACAAATTTTTCTAGGCACAACAGAATTTGGGAGGCACAAATGTATGTGCCTACGGCCTGATGAGCGGTGTTGCTATTGACTAGCCACCAACGTAGCATTCACTAAAAGTCATCGTTGCGCAAGCAAGCATGGAAAATCGGCGCATCCCATTCCAAAGGCAATACTAAAGCAAGTACATATAACGAAACCGAACCTGAACCATGGATATACTGAGCATCAACAATATACTTTGTTGTTGTATTTCAAGATGATGCAAGGTATCTTACGCGTATGTTATCTAACAGGCGTCATGACAGATGTTTGAACTCAAAAAATTATCTTCACCAGGGTTAAGTCGCATGATTTAGGGTAGAGTCGAATTTTTTATACGGCTCCGGAAATTCAAATGAATTATTTTTTTACATCGCACTCCTTAAGACAGGAATCCTAACTCGTGCCTGTTCAAATCGTACCATTTCTTTTGAAACTTTTATTGAAAAAAAATTCTTGCTGTGTGCCACGATTTCCATGGATTGCTAGTTGCTACAAAATTGTTGACAGTCAAACTTCATTCACATTATGTTAGTTAAGGAGTCGGACATTTTACCTCCGACTCCGCAACCCTGATCTTCACGACGCAGCACGAACATGTAAGGCCTTGCCCATCCTGCTCGAATCGTGCTGCCTAACAACACACGCGTTACTGGATTCTTATTTCATATTTAAGCAGTTGCATCTGGGTCGTACGTCACCGACTAAAGCATGGACATTTTGACCAGACTTCAAAGTCATATCATCCTCGCCGACTGCTTGCTGAAACAATACCGAGTTCTAAGCTGCATAACTCTTTAGGTCTCGCGCGCGCCAAAATTTTTGCCCAGGAATTTCCCCCAACACTTTCGACCGTAACTCGTTAGTCGATTGAGCTACGGAGAGCCTCAAAAGATCCCGTTAGACTTGTGTTGCGATCGGAATTCCCGAGCGGTATGCGCGCAAAGCTTCGCACCGTGGCAGCAAGCAACAATAGAGATCATGCTCGCAATCTCTCTTTCTATTGCTTGCTCGCGCTACATATATAATGGTGTTATTCTCCACGCACATCCCGTTCCTGGTGAATCACACAATCAACGCAACACCACCGGAGAGATTGCAACACTTGCAGTGTTGAGTAAAAAAATTTTGTAAGTTTTGGATTTGAGGTTGTTTGGGGGGTGACATAAGTGGGGTGTAGATGTAGGCTTGTTTGGTCAAAATTACCTGAGCCTGGGCTGCAGCCCCCAGGGGCAATTTTTGTGTATTTTTTTAATGAAACTACGCGAAATCCGCATCTTTAGAGCCATTGATTGGCCTTCTAGCGTTTGTGGTTGGCAAGTTATGACAAAAAAATCAAGAATTAATCAATTAAATTCCCTAGGGAATTAGGCTATAACTATTTAAAGTGAGCAAATCTTCTCTTCCTCCTGCACATCGCTCACAACAGCAAACAGAGAGATTAAGTTTAGAAACGAGGAACACGATACCAACAACTTCGCGTATATTTTTAGTTGAAGGATCAAATATAGTATGTAATGAATACTATAAAAGTCACTGGATATAAAAACTAGCGAATTTAATTCTGTTAAACCCGACAGTGACATGCGCAGGATGCGAGCACGTCTCATAAGCTCCTTTGACATGCGAAGACCATGCTATGGTCTGGTGTTCCTTTTCAGAAAACGGAGCAAGCCGTCAACATGTAAAACAACCTGTCCCAAACACAACGACACTCAATTATATCTTGCGTTTCTTTGACGTCGCCGCAATGAACCATCCAATAAGCGAAGTCATAAAATGATGTAAAATCAGCGAAAATAATGCACGGCGGTGGATATGAATGAGGCAGCCAAGAAGAGCATTTATTACTTGTGCAAAATCGATGCCGGTTATCCGTTGAAATTTCTGGCAAAAGACACAAGTGAATGCAAACAAGAGATCGTGTTTAAGCATAAACAAAAAGATAAAATTTAACTGTAAACAAGAGATCGATTCATTTCCGAAAACCTGAAAAAATGTTTGATATCTTACGACAACAGACTTTCCTAGCACCCAACGACAGAGACACCTAATTTGTTTTGACACAACACCTAATTTGTTTTGACACACTAATTTATTTTGACACATAATTTGTTTTGACAAAATTTGTTTTGACACTATCTGACACATAATATTTGAAAATGATTCGACACATGGGCACCTAGTGGCAGTGCTTATTTTTTTTAAATGATAAGAAAAACATGTATTTACAAGACCTAAAACGGCGACTGCGTAAGACAACTTGGACGAAAAGATGACGCTAGTCAATGCGAACCTCGGACGCAAAGACCTGGTTATATGTGAACGCTATGCTGTGGTGTTTGTTAGACACGGATTCGTTGGGATACGCTCCTAAAATCCTCAACAAGCTCACGAGTTGGCATTTTATAAACCTCCGACGTTGAAAGCGCAGAGAAGCTCAATGCTAAGAACAAAAACGCATGACTAAAACGTTACAGTAAAAAAAGCATTCTAAAACGCAGGTGAGAGTCTAAAAAATCATCATAGAACAAGCGCAAAATGTCTCCTGGCATTACGAATCCGCGTTCAATGCGAATAAAACGTCATCAACACTGACGTTTAACCGCACGCGCGCATACAAATCATGACGTCCCATTTCCAATAAAATAAGACGCGAAGCAGCGAGATGGTTGCAAACCTGAAAAGAATTTCTTTGATTAGAATCCCGTTCACGCTTTCATATTCGCAAACACTTGGATCTGCAACTCGCAAATCCATTTATTTCTATTTCTAGTTCTGATAATCACGCAAAGAGCGAGCTCGCACTAAGACCAGAAGGGCGGTAACACCGGCGGTCAGGGTACGGGCACATTGCACCTGCAACCGCGGCCTGAACACCCCTTGAAATGCTGGGCGAACGTAACAGGAGACATTTCGGCTGTTATTTACGGAACAAAGACGCTAAAATAATGTAGCCTAGACCTGTTATTCAAAACGACAAACGTGTACCCTCTTTACATTGCACTGTTATCGTGTTCGCGTTGGATTGGGAATCCCATAAATCACTCAAGCACGAACGTGAGCGTCTCACCGAGCTGCTTGAGCGCGCATGTTTTCAACCATACCCGATTCAGCGAATCCAACTAGCAGAGGTAGGTTGGGAATCCGACAATAAGGGATTCGAGCGGAAAAGATGTTGGGTGGTTTGTATCAAGTCTTGTGCAACCTTTTCTGTACTTGTTTGATGTTAAAACCACTACCGTGGAACCGATTAGCCTATTCAAGGTAATCTGTAGCGAAAATAACGGATTGATGTATTTAATAGTTTTGCCTGTAGGCTAACTACACCTAGTTAGGGAAACAATCAGCAAAATTGAATCGGTTAAACAAACTTGAAGAATATTCGTTAGGTTACAAGACATCAGATATTGGGCTGAGGGACTACTGCCCCAATACTGATTAATAGATTTTCATTACACCTTGGTATAGTAGAGTGATTCAACCTCTGTGCCAAATATGTAGCCTAATATTGGAAGTGGATGACTTCAGTACAGTCTACACTTTGAACTTTGCATCCCAGTTATGTGGCTATGATTTCCTCAGTTCATAATGGAACACATGGAGTAGCATAAAAATTTGTGGAATAGGTTACAGTTAGGTTATAGGTGGAATAGGTTATAGGTAGTAGCCTACCTACTGTTCATAGATTACTACTTACAAAGTGCTGTGAATCTTCATATTTGACACTCTGTTGTATTGTACTGCAAAGAAAAGACTGGTTAATGATCGTGACTGAAATCATCAAAGTGGCTTTGCAATGTAAAAATTAACTCCCATCTCCTGCCCTGTAGAAGCTGTTCAAATTCTTATAAAGTCACTTGAAGAGTGCAATTACGATGCGACGCGGTTTTCATGACCTCATCGCCCAGCAGTTCTCCACGATTTTCTCTGCTGGCTTTTATTTTTCGGACTACAATAAATAAAATCACATCTCGGCGATTCCAACAACATCCACAAAAAGCACCTTTATGTAGTGGAATCAGCTTTCAACTTTTCATTTTCACCTATTCCCCAGCTTTCGCAATACCATAGGCCAATCGCACGAAGCAAATCTTTGAGTCCTTGCAGTGTAAAAACGCCCAAATGTCGAGTTGGCAAGTGCGTTCACGAAGGTAAGCCAAGGGTGACGAATCGCTCACGCGTCAATCCGATAACAGTGCAGTGTAAAGTGCTTAAGGGAGTCCCACTGGATTGTGTGAGTTTCGTCGATTTACGTCGAACGCAACTTGTTCTTGCCATCACATTATTTACGTTAATGCACCCAGCATCGCGCTACGTTGCGGGGTTTCTACCTCTGCTTGTCACAATCACTCCCAGAATGCTCTGTATGACAGTGTTTCTTTTCTTCCTGACAGCGTTCGGCGAGTTCGATGCGTGGCTATTCTGAGCCGTGCCTTAGCGCAGAGCGTGCGATCACCTACACTGCTGTTGTGGATACTTGGGTATTATGTCTTTTAACTCATTCGCTCTGTAGCAAGCACGCAAAATAAAAAAGCTTTCAAAAGTTCACTTTCATAATATGAATTGTGATCACTTATGAATCATAAGTTCTGCACAGACTTTAAAAAGTGCTAAATCAATTCGCCACTGCCGATATGGAAAGCAACCCAGTGGCGAAATTTAGTTTTATGGTGGATTTTTGCGTGAAAAGGGTCCGTTAAGAAAACCTGGGGGCAAGTGTAACAGTTCACGGGACGGGCCCTGCAACCTAAACAGCCAGTCACGCTAGTACTGTATAAGATGGGATAGTGGTCAACTAAGTCACACTAAGGATATACAGTAAACATCAACCAGAACCGTCGCCAGAAAGTCGTCAAATAAGGAGGACTTTGTGTTTGTACGGGGGGGCTTTGCGTTCGTTCACGGAGGCTTGACATTCAAATTTGACAAAAATTCCACTAATTTATAGTGCTTCACATTTCAATTTGGGGGGCTAAGCCCACCCGAACAACCATCAGTTGCTGTTCTACCCAATTGCGTCAGGCGATTTTACCTTCGTCACGGACGTGACAGTGGCTGGAGGCAGATTATCCAGTTTGGCAAGTTCGCCGTGGTGTTGGAGCACTTGACCCAAGGTCGCTTCCTCCAATCCAGATCGTCTGAATTCGGACACGATGGCGCGCAGAACGAGCTTTTCTTGAGTCGAACAATTCCTATACACAAGATAACTAGTGTTTGAACTATTGTGACGAAACAGTGAAAGCAGCCATGTACATTCGCATCGCAGAAAACAAGGCCAGGTTTGCAAAATCCACACCGACAGAGACTTCTCTGAGAATGTGCATGTACCTCATGAAGTTGATCATAGGAGAGGAGAACATCTCTTGCAGAGCTTCGTGCACGTGTTCAATGCCAACCAGTTTCAAAGAGGTGTTTTGTCTTAAACAACAAAGGCAAAAAAAGCTTTAATCAAACCATTGCTATGGAGTGCACCGCCTGAACTGAGGTCTGAGATGAAAAGCGGCGCAAAAGCACAAGGGCACAGTTGACTCAATGGTCGACTCCAATAAAGAAACAGATCAACCCGTGAAAACAATAAGCAAAAGGGAAACGACATTGGTTTACAGTGATGCACTCTCAAATATACCTCCGCTACGTCTGACCAACAAATTAAACTGATCACAGAGGTTTTACAGAAAACAGCAGCCTTTGAGATGTCAACGACCTTCAACAAGCAGGTCTATTTAACTCGATCTGTTGCAAAACTTTTTATGTCTGGAATTCACAAAAATTTTACAGAAAAAAATAAACCCCTGCTAACTCGCTCAACGTAATCTGTCAATATATTCGTCGAAAAATCACATCCTGCCACAAAGTACTGAAACGCCACACTTTGAATATAACACCCAGTGTTTTTTTTAAGCATTCAATAGCATCAGACGCTCACTTCTTCAGTCGTTCGGCGATCTCCACAGCCCTCCTACAAATATCGAGGCATCTGCGAGCATCTCCAGACACGGCGGCAACTTTCCGCGCCACAAGTTGCACGGCGTCGGCGTCAAAGGCGCTGAAGCCGTCGAGGCGCGAATTGACGATCTCTTGAAGCTTGATCACAAAAAAAACAAGCAAATATGAAAACCTCAAATTAGAAACCTATAACGTACGCTTTTCAAACGAACCGAAACGAGCGCGTACAACGCTTTCAAACATGGCAATGAAACATCAGAGCGATTTGTGAATGACTTTGAAACTAGTACGAACGCTACTGAAACATGCCCGGATGTGAATGCTGCCTCGATATGTGGGTGAAAGACACGACTAGCATAGTCGTATGATGCAGAAGCGAAAAATTTTCTGGAAGTAGCTCTATTGGTTGGTAAAAATTGGATTTGCAGAAATCACACGGATACACCATTCTTTGTTAGCCGTTGTTTTAAACTTCCAAGAAATTTTTGAAAAAGGTATATGACCGCTTCAGTGAACACTAGTAGGTCGTTTGTGACAAACACAAGGTCATTGTGAGGTGAGCAGCAAAACATACGGCAAATCACGCAGTTCAGTTTTAGACACTAAAGCTGAAGATAACTGGAGGTTTTATAAGAAAATCCAACAGTTCAACACACGATCTGATAATTATAAATCGACACATGCTCGTAAGATGATAATATGAGTGTTTTTAACACCGGGCCACGTATAAAAAATACCAACAAGCAAATATTTAACAAGAAGTTCGCTTTGAAACAAAACTTTTGATGTAGTTCGTTGTGGAACATTGCATAATGTGGCTATGTTGTGAACACAAATGTATGATGGTCATCAGACAAAGAAAGGATATCGAAAACAAGAAAGTCCACAAAATATCATATTTTTGCAATAAGCAATTTTATTATGTCCAAAACGCGTGAATTATTTGCCTGAAGTCACCAAAATGCCAACCTGCTTGAAGTTGTATGGTAGGAATGAAAGCCTTGTAAGCCCAAGTCTACTAGAGACTCTATTCATCATGATGCGTTCTGGTAAGTCCATAGTGTTCGCTATAGCGAGAACAATCAGTCTAGCATGGCGATGAGTTGGCCAGTCAAAAATGTGGTACATCACATCCTGTAAGAGAACAAAATGCAAATAAATAAATCCTTTCGTCAGCAGATCTAGTCTTTGCAGGCTGATGAGTGATTATGTACAGTTGCAGCAATGCGTTCCTGAAGCCGTCAACAGACATTTAACCGACGCAGAGACGAACGCGCTTGGACATGCACTGTTTCCCAATAGCAAGCTTCTTACTTGGAGCGCAACTGAAAAAAACAGTTTCATGAAAAACAATGTTTATAATGCAAAGGCGGTTCAGTTCCGCTTACTTAAAGACTTTGGGGTCGACGATCAAATTTTCTGCCTAATGGAACAATCAGTAATTTTCTCTGCCTAATGGAACAATCAGTAATTTTCTCTGCCTAATGGAACATTATGACCACAATAAGCATTTTTTACAAAAAATGAACTCTAAAGTCTGGACATGACAGTAACGGATAGGGTCATTGGTCGTCACTCACGAAACGGAGCAGCTATAGGGCAAAATCGTAGACATTGCTAGAAAGGGAAAGACTTCGCGCATCTTACGATGTAATGTTTTACGCAGGTGCGAACTGTGAAGTCACTGTGACGACTTTTGGTAAAACCGCAAAGAAGTTATCATGACGTCATAATGGGGCAACTCGAAAATTATACGAGGTAGGTAAATTATTTCGTTTTTATCAGGAAGTGCATTGAAATACGCATAGAAAATAGTCTTCGCTGTCTCTCTACCACAAACGGTTCGTGAGTTATGACCAATAAGGCGAGCTGGTGACGTCACTAGCTTATCTTACGTGTCACTACAGCTCAAAAGACAGGTCAAGTTCGGAAGTTTAGGAAATGACGGAACTGATGCAACCGGTCGCCTTACCTGTTTCTTCGTCCATAACAGATCCAACTCGTCCACAATTAACAACGTGGATTTCTTGCTTCGCTGGCTGAAATGAGCACTGAGAAGTTGCGAGGCGTGTTCAGAGGAGGTCTTAGTACCCTTCAGTTGCTAAAAAAGCAAGCAATCGATCGCTGTCACTCAAGCCTCAAACCCAGCTCGGAACCGCTATTCATCGTCATGCTTCACCGAGACTGCATGGAGCTGTGCCGTCATGCAAAGATGAAGTGGAGTCATATTTTTGACGTTACTTGCAGAGTGACAAGTCCCATGAAATTTTTTTCGAGTAAAATCACAAACTTTTTTGACTCATTTCAAGTCAATGCATTGTCAGCTCCAGCTACTTTTAGTTAAACTCTGGTGTGAGCATCAGTTCATTGACTGAATGCTGAAATCTGCGGCTACAGTCGAGTCACAAAGCACAAATGTGACTCGAGTGGAGTTTCACAAAAATCAGAATCGTCAAGTCGTTTCGCAAAATAATATGACTGAGTCAAGTCATCGCATGATTTTCACGAAGCATTACCAGAATCAGAATCAAAGAAATGTTGTGTGACTCGAGAGTTACTACAAAGTTCCACTACAAACAAGCTTCTTCATCTTGCGTGTGAGCAGCGGTGCAGACAATATCCACAAGGTATTTAGTGTTGTTGATGTCAGGGGACCGCAGGTCTTCCAGGCAGGTCGGAGGGCGGAGGATGAATCGAAGATATATGATTGGCCGACTGCTCCTCATCGTCACAGATGCATTTGGGTGTATCTAGGATGCCCCAGCGGTACAGGCATGTACCAAAGCGGCCGACGCAATTTCTTAGTCTATTCAGTGCTACCCACAGACTACGGGGAAGCTCTGAGCCAGACGGGAGGCAAACGGCAGGGGTTTCTAGAAACTGGGCCGGTGGGGTGGCACTTTCCCAGGCGGCTTTCCATGACTCCAGGATATTGAAGCCGGATTTCACCAGCGCCGCAGCATGGCGGCGGAAGCGGCGTTGTGAATGCAGGCGCTGTGTGCCAAGAAACTGTGCACTATGGACAAGGGTATGAAGGGGGTGGTCAGTGTTCAGCTGTGCCTGGAGCGCCAGCTTGAAAGTGGAATGTTCCCTATGCAGCCGGTTGAATGCCCGTGAGTACTGGTAAAAGCTCCCTGCGGGTCGCTTTCAGGCACCCAGAGATGATGTGCAACGTATCGTTTAACGCAACATCTAGCTTCTTAGTGTGGGTGCGCTGGGGCGGCGTATTCTGCGGCACTGTAGACCAGGCCCAGAGCTGAAGTTCGCAGAACATCGTGCAAACAAGCGAGTGAGCTTCACGGAGGAGCGCGTAAAAATGAGTAGGAAAAATAACTGCTTTCGGAAGAATAAAATTTGAACAATCTAGCATTAATAAATTAACACGCACCTTCAGAACCTGTACGTAGGCTTGATGAGGTTCTGTCAGTCGCATGCCGTTTATCTCCACGCAAACGAAGTCGTCAAGCTCTCCGTCGCTCACTGCTTGCCGCAAACGTGAGAGAACCTCCATGACAGTGGCGGTTTTGCCAGTGCCAGGCACCCCACTGATATACATGCACCTGAAATAATGTGCGCCTGGTTGGTTAACTTCTAAGCGCTTGCCTTGCTTACACATTTAAACAAAAACAACGGAAATAACATCTGCAAAGTAGACTTGATACTTTCCTTACTATCGTGACGATCAACCACATAATAATCAGGATTGCGGAGTCGGAGGTTTTTGGATGGAGTCGGATTCCTAACAACACTGGGAGTCGGAGTCGGATTCTTTTTGTCCGACTCCGGATGTCAATTGGATCATTTTTATACCACACCCGTAAATCGGGAATTATTGTTGAAAAGGTACAATTTATTTTGAAACTTTTGTTGGAACAAATTTTTTGCTGTACCCCACGATTTCCACTGATTTTAACAACCAAATTTCATTCCCTTGATGTTAAAGAGTCGGTGTCGGGAGTCGGAAATTTTGCAAAGGTCGGAGTTGGAGTCGGATATTTTACCTCCGGCTGCGCAATCCTGATAAAAATGACGGAATGAGAATTATTACCGCCATAAAAATCACAACCTTTCCTGTTACTAATATTTCGGCACACCCACAAACCAAAGATCAAGCAACATTCATATAAGTGACGCGCGTTTTAGTGCTGAGACGCCAGATTTTCACGATAAATTGTTTTGAATTTATAATCAAACAATATTTTGCAACGTCTTCATGTTTTGCTGCCTAGATTGCTGCTTTCAATCCCATTGCGTTAGACTAGTGCAGATTTAAACGCAAGAAAACAAAGGAAGCGACATCATTATCATGCCTGCAAAAATTCTGAACAATTTTCCTCGAAAAGTTTGAGCAATTTACCCTCCAGTGCCCGACGCCATCTTGCCCTCCACGAACGAGTAGACCGACTGAAATTCGTTGTCACGACAAGGCAAGGATATGGGCACTGCGCTCACGTGTAAATTTTCTCGGGCTTTGTCGAAAGCAGTTGTGCAAGCAGCGAGTGCACCTTGACGGCGAGGAATGCGGGGCGTGCAGTTCTGCAACAATAACGCATTTTTTCACGATAGAAACTATCGCTGCTGCAAAGAAAAAAAATGTTTTTTTCGAAATCCGCAACTTTTCAAGCTCAGCTGTCGTGAACGTTTTGCAGCACCTGAGCACAGATTCAATTCCACCGTCCCCACGTAGTGCGAAAGTTCAAACTACGTCCGCTGGTATTATCGGACTTCATCCGAAAGTGGGAGGAAAGTTAAAAATAGTACTCGGTTCAAAAAAACGGAAGTTTTTGAAATTATTTTTTGAACGGGAGTTTTTGAAAATATTTGTTAACGGGAGTTTTTGAAATTGCTTTTTTGGACGAACAACCATCTTTGATAAATGTACGAGTATGACAAACAGCAAACTGTTGTCCGTTCTTGTCCATTTACCTGAAACTGAAGTTTCAACTCTACAAAAACTGTGTAAGAGCTAGAACGATTAAAGGGCAAGAAAAACAGTTAACCAAGTATTGAGCATTATTAAGAATTGAGCATTATTAAGAATTGAGCATTATTAAGAAAACAAATTTCGTCTTATAGGAAAACGACAATACCAGGGAGCAAGAGTTCTGCAGCCTGTGTTATCATCACAGCGGTGTCAATTGCAAGTACGCTTTCATTATTTGCGAACCCTGCTTTTAGGGCTGGGTTGAAGTAAGTAATTACCTAATTACTTACTTGAAACTTGTTACTTGATATTTCAAGTAATTTTCTTTTGGAAAATTTTAAGAGTTTAGAAGCCGCATCTGTTGCTGTAAACGCAATATTATACAAGACATGCACCATCACACATAAAATAAGCCATTGGAGCGAATAGATGTCTTGCCTGTGCAGAGCGCTTGTGGGTTACAATTGTTCATTGTCATCGTGAAGCGATTTGGAGCCAGGGTTGGCAGATTGGCTTTTTCGACGTCAAATTTTATAAATTTGGCTTTTTTTCAGAAGAAGTTGGCGTCAAAAAAAATTGTTTGGCTTTTTCTTTTCAATATTTGGCTTTTTTTGGAGGCAGTTGGCACATACCATCAGACTGGCGTTTTGGATTTTTAAATATCTTGCTGAAGAGCGTTATTAGGCTGTTTTAGACAGTGCTTGGTTTATTTTCTCAAAAGTTATCTGGCAACCCATAAAAGAACAAAGTTGTAACATATCTGGCAACCCATAATGCCAAAGGTTCATGTGGAAACACTGTATATAATGCGAAAGATGAAGGTTGGGAATTATTCCTGTATAGTGTAGAGATTTTACTCTTCTGAAATGTCCTACAACTAATAATTTTAAATTCCATGTTTATTTAACAATTTGGCTTTTTGACCCGGTTTGGCTTTTTTCAGGCATGATTTGGCTTTTTTTCTCAAGAGATGTCTGGCAACCCTGTTTGGAGCCAGAAGCTCATTCCAATACACTGAATCGCAGTGAACTGGTGCGAATTTGTCTGAGCAGTTCAGCAACAACTAATGAGTCATTTTTGTGATTGTACAATGTCTGAGTCGAGCAATTAGACAGAGTGCACTGGAAAGTGATCGGAAGTGTAGAAGCATGTGTTAGTTAGGGAGTTAATGCTGGAATTGATTCTCTTGTAAACTAAAGTGCAAATACTGTACGGTGTACGTCTATGTTGCAGTAAGAGAGAGGATAGCCGGACTGTTCATATCAAGGCTTAAGTCTTCATTAGGTGATGAGATGATTGACAGTTTTTGTTTTGTGCGTAGTTTTTTAAAAAAATAAGCAGCTATTCACCCACAATGTGATTTAATTACTGCAATGACATTGATGTACTTGCATGTTTTCAAGTCTCAATATCGATTTTCCTCGTTTACTTGAATTACTTAAGTAATTCGTTAGAAATTACTTATTACTTAAAAAATAAATTTTTGTTTACTTGAAACTAGCTCTGCCTGCTTTCCTTCCTCACGCATGTTCCTTTACAATTCTCCCTGTATTTTTTCCTACTCCGCGATAATTTGATTCTTGCCATTGCAAAACCACATGTTTAATTTTCCCAGTTTGCATCAAACCGTTGATAGCGTGCTTTACCACTGAGATGCATGCAGCCATCGGCGTATGATGCAACAACTCTTTTGACAGTTTGGAACTAATGCAACAGTGCTACCAGCTTTGCGAGTTAACTTACAGGTTGCAAGGTTGTGGAATAACCGCGTTTAACCACGTGTCACTACATAAAAGCATCATGTCATTCGAGCACTGTTGACATTGCAAACTGCGAGAATCAAAGCGATACAATTTTTAAACAGCTGAAATATTTAAAAAGGCACAATTCAAAATAGCTTTGCAACAGTGGACACTTCGTTCACGCTAGAGAGGATTGTAACCTATAACCAGTTCACTTTTCTACTTCCCTCCTCTTCAAGAGATCGTGAAGTGGATGTCGTCCAAAAGCAAAATGATGTTATTCAAGCTTCTTTGACAGTGTAAGTGACTTTATGAAAGCAATTTGTTTTTAATTGAAACCAATGGCAAAGTGAACTGACGGCAACATTCTTTTGTAAAGATCGCCCGGGTTTTTGAAAGGTAATCGTGATACAGGAACAGCATCAAATCGCCTGATAAGCATACAACACTGCATTGTTCGCTGAAATCATTACAAGCAAGTCTTGCTTAAACGTAACTAAGATTTCGGTTATTTTTGCGATAAACCGCAAATTTAATTTGATAACCGAACAAAACTTTTTTACCTCATTAAACTAAAGGTACCTTGTTTGGCGTTTTCATGCAGTTGCTTCGTGCTCTGCACTTTTTCACCGACTTTCGATTTCGCTCGCGGCGCGATAGATCAGCACGACGAGACGATCTTCTCTTAACTTCAACGTCTGTAACAATAAAAGGAAGACAATCACTCCCTGGGTTGTTTATTTCATGCGGGTGCATCAGAAGCCAATCTTGTGGGCGAGAAATGTCAGTGCGTCACCTGGCGGACGAAAACATTTTTAGAAAACTAATATGACCAGCAAATGATGGACCTGCACATAAACGTGCACGCATTGTGAAAACTCTGTTGGATATCGGGTCACAAGCCGTGGCTTTTCAGATATGAATGAAGGTGCGTTTGATACTAGCACATGCTCAGCGGAAAACACTGTATCAACAAAACCTTTGTGAATCGGTGGCTGCCAAATGCTTGGTTGCAATGATGAAGTCGAACATTATAATCTGCCATTTATCTAAAACTGATTTTAAGCACAGTTCCGAAAAGTAACTTCTATGTACTTTGGTAAACAATGCACGGAGTTGCTGTTGATTCTTATTTTATTTAATAAATAAATTTATTCAGTTAATATATTTATTCCTGATGGCGGCTTAAGAATAAGCCAAAACGTTTAATAAAATAATGTGTTCGACAATTGTGCCTATTTTGTTCGCAATAAGGAATTTTTAAGTGTCTTTCTATTCGTTTGGAACATAATGGACCGAACATTTCAGCAGATTGTCGCGCAAAACTCACACTTTATTTCGTCATCAGTCGAACTAGAAACTTCGTCTTCATTTTTAACGTTATAGTCTTGATCATCATCCTCATCATCGGAGTCGAGGCCCTTGTCTTCGTCACTTGTAACAACGTGATCAATGCACTTGACGTCGTTAGCCGGGCGTGCTTCCCCACGTCGCTTGCCCCGTCGAGGCATTGCTGATAAAATAACGTGAGAATGCAGCATCGCAATGAGACAATGCGGGCAGTTGCAGCGGCTGTAGTTGGGATTAGAAAAGCTGTATTGCTTTCCATCACGATCGGATATTTCTTAATCAAGCGCAATTCAGAATTTCTTACTCTGAAAATCCTGATCTGCTGAACCTAGACAAGCTGCGGGACGCATCTAGCAATCGATGCAGATTGTTGAAAAACTAAACACAACTTGTTACTAGTTTTAAAAATACAGAAGGAACAAAAAACTCACAAACTGGTTAACAACTCCGGGTGGAAGTCACGCACTGGCGGCGTAAACAAGATCTTGAAAAATAAGATGCAAAACTATGTTATTGACGTCTGTTGGGATTGCAACAAGCTTCCGTGGAAAGTCACAACAGATTGAGTATCTGAATCTTATCTAGGTAGATGTGTACGTTGGTGGTACAATACACGAACACATGCTTCTTGATGTTTGTCAGTGTCTCGGCAAAATAGCAAAGAGACTACTGTTCGCTAATTTCTTCCGCTTACTTGTTACGAAACAATGCACGGAATGAGAAATAAGGGAGCTGCAGAAATACGGTTATACAGGGTGACCCAAAAAGATGCGTACCCATATTTTGTTCGATAAAAAACCCATTTTTTAACGAATGTCTTTTCTGTTGCAGGACGTGATAGGTGAATCTATGGATGATCGTTTGCAGCTATAGTTGCCCCAAAAATGTCT
>Ga0210059_1007073_pt1 | contig 17902 bp, 8 predicted proteins | sample Ectturendosymbi2_FD_188042 | JGI IMG/M metagenome (GOLD analysis project Ga0210059, IMG submission 188042) | Ecteinascidia turbinata endosymbiont from Florida, USA - Sample 2 (SPAdes) (version 2) | ecosystem: Host-associated > Tunicates > Ascidians > Unclassified | place: Key West, Florida... | reverse complement strand
ATGCACTCGGTTAGCACATCCATATTGAGCATTGCTTGATGCACTGAAAAGGATGAGACAAAATGGTCTATCCAAGAAGTTGTGTTGTGTGCATCACTAATGTATGTGAATGTGTCCTGGGGTAGTATTGCATAATCAGAAAAGATAAAATCATTTTCCATACAAAAGTCTTCCAACAAACCATCAAATGTATTTGTGGTTCCAGCGTTGAAGTTCCCCACAAAACAAATATTTGGGCATTGCAGCTCCTCACATAATTGTCTCAATTTACCCAGGTATGCTAAAAATTCATCAGTATTAGCTCTACTGCAGTATGGTAGATACAAATTAATTAAACACAACTCTGATTTTTTAAAACCACTCTTAAGCCTATTATCGAGCCATCACAATTTGAGAAACATGAAGCTTTAAGATTTTTAGACCAATATATGGCAGTTCCACCATGACCTCGACCATGAGCTAGGCCATCATTAAAGTCATAGTCTGCCCTCCCAAATACAAAATGTGACACACCTAAACAGGATGAATTATCAAGTTGCTGCTTTGCCAGCCAGGTCTCTTGAAGAAAAATAATCTGGTAATCATTTAACAATTTTTGCACATCAGGTAAGGAAGACTTAAAACCCCGGCAGTTGTAATAAGAACCTACAGCAGAACAAGCCGCTAGCAAATTTAATTACCTGACTCTGCAAGCATAGGAACGGACAGGAATGAACTGCCGGCTCATCAGTGCATAACAGCAAAACAGTGAACCTGGCTTGCGTGCACTGTGAGTGTCATACTGGTGAATAAACTGCCATTACAACAATTAAATCAATTGATCAGAATTGAACTGCTGATTTCAGCTTTTCTAGAAATTTTTCGTTCTTAGTCTCCATTTCCAAGGGGGGGGGCAAAAGCCCGTTTTACCCCCCTGCGAACGCTCATGCGTATCGGTGAAGTTTTTTAACTATTTCAAAGTATGCCTCTCTACGACGTACCAGAACGCACTATCTTTTTAATCGCTTGTGCATGGACCCCGTATCTTTGTGCAAATTCGATGCTCAGAAAAAAATTCCGTGCATTGTTCAGATAGCATTCCACGTGGAAATTGAGAAAGGTCCCTAAGTCGTTTTTAATTCCACATCATTTGGTTTTGATAAGGGCCACAAATTTCAAACGATGATGTGAGAAAGAGGCAACCGATTTTTTTGAAAATTTCCACAAAATACCATTTCACACAGAAAAGAAGTTTCCGCAATACATCTCGGTTTTGCTAACAGCAACGTCTTAACCTTACGGATTTTTTTAATATGAAAAAACTTTAGAATTCACCAACAAATCATTACTACAAAAGATTTTCAGTAATTGTTTTTCTATTTTGAAGTTTATTTCATCAACATCCGTTCTGATCCGCACTGCAAATTTGCAGTACGTTTGAGTTTGGTTATAGTGCATTGTGTTGTACAACGCTTGGTGAAAAACGTTGTTGATAGTTTAGTAATTTTCGTTTGAAAGGTTTGGCATAATGTATTTCGGAGTAAGCATTATGTGTTTCCGGTAAATACGGATGTGCGTTCCTAATGGAAAAACATATGTTATTTTGGCTAATATACAGCGAAATCTAAATTGATACTGAATGTAAAACGTTATTAATCGCCGCATTCAATGAACAAACCTAGAAGGTATTATTTTTTAAAGTATTATCGTAAACTCGAAAACAGATAATTTCACAATTTCACCATGTTTTCTGTTTTTGCTAAAAGAACATCTCCTATTACCTCAAGGCTTGTATTGCACGAAGATAACCAGATTGAGTTCGTCCAAACTCCAGCACTTTTACATAATTTAATTCCATACGGTTTTCCACCTAAACAACGTAAGTTACGGTTTAACATATGCACAATTTCCATATTCAATTAGAATTATTTCCTGAATGAAGAAAATATGTAGCACTTAACAAAATCCAAGATGGCATTAGGCACAATCAATGACCACAAATATTTTTCTATTTCAAAAAGATTTCCGTACCGAAGATGCGTAGTCTCAGGTGAAATCGATTTCTTATTTAAAAACAATGCTGATTATTTCAACTTCGTCGCCTTCGTAGTTACTTGAATACAGGTATGTGCACATCGAAAAGTGAAGAAACAGAGTCAAGTAGACTGGTTCCTTGAAAGCTTGCTTCAAACCTAGATCTTTTAATTGTTTTTGTGATGCAAAAACCAATTATGTCAGGAACAATGGTAACGCAATTTCAAAGCATTGTGCTGAAACACTTACTGCTGGCTGTGCCAATAGAACAATTCTCGACGGTGTAGGCTGAAAAGCCAACTGTTGTTGCTGGAAAAGTTGCGTTGAAAACGGGCTTGAAAGGGTAAGGCTCGATGGTTTTTTCGCAAAACCCTTTGAAATCAAAAATCAATTTTGAAACAGCAAAAGGATTTGATAAAAATTAAGACCGAGAAAGATAACATGCAAATTATTACATTGAACCGATGATGCATTTCAAGTGGTATCACAATTCAAAATCAACTGAAAAATAATGCCTTTGAGTTTACCTATGAAACATCATTTGATGATAAATGTTTGCTAATGTATTGCAAAATATTTTGGACCATCTGTAGCTCAGAAATAAAATAACCATTGAATAAACTTGCAAATCAGTTTTTTAGCAAAAGATGCACAAAAAAATTAGGTGGGCATATTCGCGGACGCACAAAATAATGCGAAACCTTGTCATGCGAAACAGACGTACTGTATTTATCCACATGGCAGAACTAATTAGCAGTAGGTTGAGTACGAAACGTTCAAGACACGAAAACCTAATTTGTTTTCAACCTCATTGTTGTTGATTTCACACCAAATGTGCTTTTCGTTCATTACAAATAAAACCAAAATTTCAAACATTTACAAAAATACTAGCTTTTGCTTTTAGATTAGGTTTTGTAAACCATATGACACGCTATTTTGTGAAGGCTTAAATGTGTTTTCAGAGTTTCTCTCAACAACAGTTTTCCAGAATTTTTTCGACCAATTCAATCCTTCCCTATCATGTATATTGTTGCAACCACGCCGCTGGCGTTTCGCTGAAATGCGCGGTTCACCACGAACGGAATGTACGCGAAGAACAACATCACATATATGTGGCGCGAACAAGCAATAACAGAGTGATTGCGGCGCATGATCTCTGTTGTTGCTTGCTGCCACAGTGCGAAGCTTTGCACGTGCCGCTCGGGCATTCCGATCGCAACTATATGAAGTGTTTCATTTACGGTAGTTAGCGCCATACTGAATGCTAGCTGTCTTTGAGTTTTCATGTAAAAAATGTTAAGAATTAATACAAAAAATGTTAGGAATTATGACTCTTTCGGAACTTGTCTTATATTTTTAATTCCAAACTCTTCATTGTATTGGACTACGAAACTGCGCTGATATGGTCGTAAATGGAACAGGACGTTCGTGGTGAACTATTTACAGATGTGGTAAGCCTTCGTACAGATAGCATTTTCGCACTGACCGACGCAAAATATGTAGAGTATTATAGCTGTAAGCTTGATAACGAAGTGCAACAAGCTGATAAAAAGCCACAAGCGAATGTCTACAACTTGATGGCCACTCCGGAACTCGGAATGCTCAAATCAGATTTGTAAACGGGCATAATTTTCAAGCCGAACCCGGAACGAGCCCGAAATCACAAGCCCGAACCTGGCTCAAGCTTGGTATTCATTTTTAAACCGGATTTAGGCCCGGAAGCAATTTTTTACGGAGTGAGTCAAGATAAGCGCAACTGCGGAGTATCAAAAAATGTAGTGTACGGATATTGCTGCAAGTGCACGGGTTTATCACACCTTGACCAAAGGAGCGAACTTAGCTTGTTAGTCAACGATAGTTCTGCTGAACTTAATGTTTCTCAAGAAAAAATAAAACTGTCACGAAACTATCCACGATGGTGCTGTAGATATAAAAGAAACTATCTAATACGGGGCTATAAGCATGAAAAGCCGGTTTGTAGGCCATCGTATCTTGAAAGAAGTCAAGACTTGCATGTGTGATTGATCTCTTCGAAGCAATGTCATCGATTGCTAATTTCCTCACCGCTGTCGCCTTCACAAAAGGAGTGTGTGACTAATCCGAGCAGAGAACAAAAGAACTGAGCTGTGTTTGCAAATAGAATTCACTGAAGAAAAGTCACAGTCACTTAACTCACAGAAGTCACCCCGGTTAGCACAACGTATCTACTTCACGAACGAAAAAAATCGTTACTCTGAATATTATAAAAAAGTTTAGTATGCAAACCTGAAATCGGCCCGAAACTTTTTGACAAACTTAAGCCCGAACCCGGCCCGAAACCCAGCCTGACCTGAAAAGCCCAGTCCGACATACAACTCTGGCTCAAATGGAAGAATACTAAACCGAAATAACGCATAACAATTATCAATTCCATGACGTTAGTGTAGTCTTGCTTGTCGGAATTCCATAAGCATGTGACAACCTAGCGCGATGCATGGAACAGCGAGCGGAACTCGATCCTATACCGTGTATGTCTGTTTGTGGTAGACCACATGGAAAATAGCATTAATTTTCGTTGTCAATGGACTGTGACGAAGCTGATATATACATAATCATGAAATCTCAAAGATGTTGCTGCTGTGAAATGCCAAGCAGGCTTAGGTTCACCACTGAGCAAACTGAATACACGAGAACAGAAACGTCAGGGCGATAGCATCTGAGCTCCTGTAAGCAGAGAGTAGCATTGGGACAGTAACACATTGTGGTGTAGTTCTGATTGACACAGATGTGATAGTGCATTCATGTGAATGCAGGTGGACATTCATTCATGTGAAAAGAAAAGAGTAATAGTTAAGATCTTTGAAAACATTTAGCAACCGGTTGGAACAGAAAGGACATACAGAGCTCCATGCGGCTTTTTAGAAGTTAATGATGCATTGGTGTCGAAATGAACTCTCCAAGTCTACAGATCTAATTTTGTCTGAAAGCTATGAATTTTATCACGTTCATGAATAATGTTAACACTCTTTCCCATCATTTGCAGTATTGGCTGATTTAAACTTGAAAACATTTTCAAATAGGAAAATGCACCAATAAATTTTTCGTTGCTAAAGTGTCTATTCAACGGGATTGGTGTTTCTCGCAAAAAAGTCTCGATTTCAAGACACAGTTCAAAAACTCTAATAGACAAAACTAGGTCGCTAGTAAGCCACATTATTGCGGTGTGACAAAGGAACCCGACTAAAATAAACAGCTAAAAACATGAGCAGAACGTATAGTTTGGATGGTTTGAATCAAAAGGGAAAACATGTGTGGACATTGGTTTATTTCTATGCATTTTCTTGTCCATATGGGCAAGAACATGCATTTTTAGGCAGTGTATTATATTTCAGCCAAACAAGTTATTTCACCTATGTCTTTGCCAACATTCGCTGGGGCCAAGTGGGTTCATTCCGCAGGATGCCACTTAGAACCAGCGAAATGGTAGTTTCACCTGATATTCTGTGATTGTTTCAATGGTTTCCTTATTAAATTGGGTTGCATATATGCAAAATATGACTTTATGCCCTAAAATGGAAAATATGACTTTTATGGTTTACAACTTTTGTTATAGCTTTCATAGGGGTGCGATTGTTGTTTAAAAATTTAACAGCTCTTAAAGCACAGAAAAATATGATTTTTATGACGTTGAATGACCCTATTAATGACGTTTATTACACAACACGGTATGTTGCAATTCCAACAGTGTTTCAAATTCCTTTGTGGTCAGTGTCCGCTTTTGGTCGTGTAGGAATAACGCAGCACACACGCGCTGAAATGAAAGGAAACCTAGTCGTGTAGAGAAGAGTAAAAAATGCAAAAAGTTAACAAAGCATAAATTTGAATCATAATTCAGTGCAACATTCGCTGTTTTTATGAAATAAGAAATATACCTTTGTCATAATTTATGATTCAGCAAATTTACCCCGCTTGTGAATCCCTGACTTCTCCCATGAAAATGGTTCTGCGGATTGCTAGCTGAATCAATGCTTAAGTTATTAACATTAAAAAGTTCAATTAAAAACGATCAAGAACCTCCCCGAAAAATGATATTTTTCAGGCAAAGCATCGTTTTGCAAAATACCAATAAAACGTACGACATTGAACTATAAAAGCTCTCAACAACCAAGCAATCCAACTGTTTAAAATTCCATGAATTGGTTTTTAAGTACATAATACAATAAACATTTCAAGGTGAAGCAAACTGTTCCTGTCAAATTTCACAATGTGTTTCTTTTTACAGATTTTCAGTATTTTGCACCGAATATCGTGCTGTTTCAGATTAATATCATCAACTCATTTTCGTTCAAACGGTTTGAAATGAAAATCCAATTTTGAGTGTATTTGAAGAAAATAATTCCTCAAGTGTTTGGTAGTGGTAAATGAAACAAAAACATCTTTGTTTAGCAAAATCTTAAATGAAAGCATTTTGCAAATCTTGGACAATTGAATAAAACAAATGAGATACATTCAACGCAAGAATTTCAATTTGATAACAGTTAAGATGGCTTTTCGTCGTTAAATTATTTATTTTTAGTTAGGGCACAGTTGAGAATCAATGCGCAACAAGAAATTACTTGTTCAAACAGCTTGAAAAATTCAATGGTTTCATAGTAATTTGCTTCAAGGACTTAACGTCAGGTTAAAACACCTGCCTTGCTGACAAAAATCGCCCATCCAGTTTGGTTGGCACTGGCACGTGAACCCGCCATGAGTATTCACACAATTTCCACCGTTTTTGCAAGGGTTCGTTTGATTTGGTGCACATTCGTTGACATCTGCGAACAAATGTGCTTGAAATATAAAACAATTTTCGTTTGAAATAATGAGCAAGTCCGATTTAAAAAATAATCCTGCAAAAAGCTCTGATGTGCTTTGAAGACTTGACTACATTTTTCGGAAGTATTTCACATACGTTTGAAGTGCTGTGCAGTTGCGACTGTTGCCAAATACAAGATGCAAACAGGAAAGGACACTCAGGATGTTTTTCCTTATGTAAAGGTTCCGTTTTGAAGAAAGAAAAGTAACTTAGAGGTTTTGTCACAAGTTCTAATGAAGTCGTTAACAAATTTTTTTCTGCGCTTTGGATTGACTATCTTTAAAATCATTTCTCAAACTTCACCAGGAACACATGGTACTTTTCTAAATACCAAAAATGCGCATGCAATTACCGATGTTTCTTTGCTCAGAATAGGACCTAAATAAATTAAACAAATACATAAAGAAACAATAAAAATTGCAAGATATTAAGTTGTTATAAAATAAACGACACAGACTTTACGGTTCACGGTAATGAAAAAATACTCCATAACGAAGGGAGCTTAAATATTTGAAAATGTGGAAACGGCACAAGTTTTTTTTTTTCATTTCTGACTAGATATGACTTGCCGAACTGGGACAAAAGTGGCGACTAGGGTTAAAACAGTAACAATGTGGAAAATTCGACCATATTTATATTGTCCCAAACGGTCCTGAAGTCTTTTTGTAAGATTCTGTTAGGTCCAGCAGTTTAATCTCACATAACCTTTACATTATTCAGTGCCACCGCAATTGAAGCTGTAAGTGTAGGAGGTTTGATCGACACGTTCATATTAAGTCCCCAGGAGATGGTTGCTCCGTTCTGCTGTAGGTTGCGCAGCGTGGACGTTTTCCAAGGAAAACGAAAGGTTATTGTTCAAGTGAATCATGGGTAAAAGTAAAGAGTGTTCCCTATTTGAAAAAAGTGCATACCTCCCTAACTTCAGCCAAACCAGCAGTTGTCTGTTTTTGTCATGACCAAGACAAACATCTAGTCACCTCGATTAAAACGATTTTCGATCTATGGCAAGACATTAATTTTGATGCGTTTTGAGGAAATGTAATTGAAAGTATCATGAAAGCGTTCGTCAATTCTTAGATACCCTCTTTTTATAAACTCTTTATCAAATAAATGTTTTTAGCTTAGTACAAAATTTACCTTGATTGCACAGTTTACCCGTCCAGTTCGGGGGGCATTTACAAGTGAATCCTCCCTGGTTATTGAAGCATGTTCCACCATTTTGACAAGTATTGTTTTGACCTGATGTACATTCATTGACATCTGCAATAAACGTGTCCAGTACTACTGACAAGCGAAGATATTATTTTTGCGAAGCTTTATAATTGTTGAAAAAACTTAGCCACTGAAAAACAAAGCTTCAAAACAATTGCGTTGTTTTCAGCATGCAATAACCATTGTCATTTTCAAACCAGCAACCAAAGATATACCAAGATTGAAAGACGCGTTGAAGATTGGAATTTAATGAAGCTATAGTAATGCGGAAGGGTTAGGATTAACGTTGTACCAAACCACATGGAATTATTCTGACTCTTGACGCACATGCATTAGTTACAGGCGAAAAAATGAGGCGCATCTACACCAAACACCCATAAAAAAACTTTGTCTTTTGTCAATGATGATTAATTCTACACGAATTGCATACGTTTTTCTATGAGATCTCCTTGTTCCAGTGCAGTTTCAGCGTAAAAATCTGGAGCTGACTTATCAAATCCGATTAAAGATATAAAGTCATATGGAATTTTATGCAACTAAATCAAAAAATCATTCATGTCCAGTAGAATTTAATTTCAAATCCAATATTCGGTTATAAACGCATTGGCCAAAAACCTTAACATTCAGTTCTTCAGTCTCATTCTAGCAATTTAATCGGTAAACAGGAGCAAAGCGTTTTCCTACAAACGCAAAATTGTTCAAGATGGAGGATCGCCATAGCTTCAGGGCGTGGTCAGCAAAAAAATTGGAAGAGCGGTACAAGAAACACTAACGCTCCCAAACCATTTCCATAAGGTGTACAGCCTGTTACAAACGGTGTAATCAGCACGACAGGCCCGCACTTGCAATGGTCCTACTTCAAGTCATCAATTAAGCACGGCTATTGTGAAATCAACATTATTCAATGCAAATTCATATTCACCTAGGTTGCACACGTGGCCTGTCCAATTCGATGGGCATTGACACGTAAACCCTCCTTGGTTAATTACACAAGTTCCACCATTTTGACACGTATTGTTATTGCCGGTTGTACATTCGTTGCTACCTGCAAAAACATGTTCAATTTATGTGAAAATTCAAAGTCAAACCCGAAGGTTGTCGTAGGGAAGCAGCTCACTCACTTTTCACATCAGCTCTTCCACCAGAAAGGATTGCAAGTGAAGCAACCCTAGGACGCCATGAAGTGCCTCAAATATTTTCAGCAGCATCTCATAGTTTTTCTGCATCTATACCCAGATGCGGTCAAGCCAAATCAGATGCAATCACTCCACCTGCTCTTTGGTCGACCTCTGCCAGGGCGTACCGAAAAGGGCCATGGGGGCACAATGTTCGGGAGCCGAATCACTGGAGGGCGCCGAAATGTCCCAACAATGTTGCCAGTACTTTGCTTAATACAAACTACAGTATTTCCGAACGACCTTACTGTAAGTTCGAACATGGGGGTGCAAAATTTGTTTCTTTCCTTGGACAACATTTAACCTCGGTACGCTTCTAGACCCATGGGCAACTTTCCAGTGAGCGTAACTAGCAGGAATTGCCTTCACCACACTCTACGTAAGATACAGCCGGATATATAACATTTTGCAGGCCATCGCTAACAGGCCGATCAGGTTTGTTTCAAAATGCAAGTAAACTCAATCACGTACCTCTAGTTCAAAAGTGTAACAGTCATTTTAGTGGCACTAGTGGTTTATGGGGCTTTTTCTAAGATTTCACATTCTCATGCATAGCCTGAAAAATATCCAATGCTAGTGTATGTAAGAATTCCGGAAAAATGTGAACCATACTATATAAAACTACGCAAAGCCTAGGGCCTTCCAAGACCATGAGATTACAGCAGTTTCCAAGTGATATGGGCACTGTTGCAAACAACCTTTAGCAAGCAAAATGCAACACACCTCTGTGGATAGTGCAAACGTTTTGCCACCAGTGTGCCGAAAAATTATTTTCAAATATACCAAAAGGTGAACGCAAATCATTTAGCTTGACAATATTTGAAAGAGCTGGAATATTTGATGCTGAAATTCCGGCTGCAATTTTTGTAAAACTCCAGTACTGAACAATTCAGTTTATCTACCACAGCCACAATAGCTTACGATAATAACCATGATTGATGTAATTGGACCCAGCCCAAAGAAACCAATCCTGTTTCTTGACAAGCCCACTAAATAAACAAAATAACCCTGTGTGTGCTCAAAGATTATAAAATATTAACTTGAACTGTGATTATTACATTTACTCGATCTTGAGAGGAAGAATTCTACCAACGCGAAAATATGAATTATCTGATAGAAATAATCATGAAATGCATTAAAATACAAACTGATCTATAGAAATGAATTTACAGCGAACATCAAGATATACAATTATCACAGCAGACCTAAAAAAAACTTTGATCGAATTCCTCTCAATAATACTAGGACACCACGCCATAAGTAAAGCGGTTACACAATGGATGAATATCGCCTTACAAAAAGTTTGAAAGTCATTGTAGAGATACCGAAGAAACCTTACAAAAATGTGCAGGGAAAAACGCTATGGATGTTCCCTGAGCATGCTTCTATTTATAGTAACTAGTAATTTAATCAGATGTATAAAACTAACCATAATATAAAGGAAATCGTGTTTGAATACCTCCAAAAATAAAACTACAGGAGTTTTCTGACGACACAACGGTTTGGGTTGCAAACAAAAACTAAGTGTCAAGAACAATCGTAATACTCGATAGCTAATCCAGACCAACAGGGCAAAATTCCAATCCCGTCCAAACTTCAACATACCTTCCCCAACTTTAGCAGTGAAAGATTTATTAAACACTGGTAAATTCAACATTCGAACAACTGCAGCTGCATTTTCATTTCGTTTGTGGCCCACCGCATTATTATGCTGTATAATAGCTGCTTTGCACAGCACCAACAGAATTCTGCTCTGCAATCCATGCAAACTCTATCAGTCACTCTTCTCTAAATCTTCTGCCACTCTTACCTGTATATGCAGTTTTCCATCTTTGGATGCATTCGCGGAGTAAAAACACATTCCTGGAGCTAAGTTCACTTTTTTCAGAACTTTTCAGCTCTCTTACAATCTCGTTTGACGCTTACTCAAGTGCACCCTTACTCCAATGTTGAGCAAAATCACTCAACTATTTGCTTATAGCTTCAACACCACTATGCTTTCGCTGTTCAGGCTTTCTAGTGTAACAAATATATTGGTTTAAAGCAGGGGTCGGCAACCTTTCCTTAGTCGCGGGCCAAAAAGCAATTCTGCAATGTTTGGCGGGCCGTATATAGGCCTACTAATTCCCCATTAACAAATCCATTGCTTTTGCTGTTTATCAGGCTGATAAAACTTGGGAATTTACGGAATTTTAATCAAATCAGCTCTTGATTTTAACAGTTCACAACGAAAGTCCAAAATACATTTGTAGCACAGTGCGGTTTCTCATAAGTAGTTCCTCATGAGTACAGTAACATCCCAGTTAAGTTCCCACAAAATAATGAAAAAATCTGGATTCAACATTTTCGGCAATTTATTGGTATTTACAGCAAATCAAACGTGACAAATGTATTAAAAAATGGCAAACTCAACTGAACCGTCCGACAAAAATGCACCAAATATATATCAAATTTCTCATATATATCAAATCAAAAATTTATATATCAAGCATTTAAAAATATGGCAGAATTTTGAAATTTGGTGCGCTTATGTGTATATATATACACTGGTTGGAAAAAAATGGTCCCCTATACTTTCAAGACGGCCACACTTTTATCCAGTAGTTGAACTGTTATACCTGTACATTTGTGGGGACGATACTAGTATAGTCACGCTGCGGAGTGCTCAAACCGTACAAGCACCGATCTATGTATGAATGCTTAGCGCATCGTGATGCCAGGCAGGCATTATGCTTTAGTTGCTAGTCTAACAGGCAACCACCTAAGGAAAAATGAATTTGGCAAGCAGCAATCATCAATGAATAAAGCTGAAGTAAAACGCCTTGAATGTAATATAAACAATGTATTGATTTGTATTCAAGGCAATACATCTGTTTCACAAGATTTTACTCTTTAAAATACAAAACTAAGGCCATTCAAGCGAACGTTGATGAAATCGTACGAACGCGTTTCAGTGTTAAAATGGCATGAATGTAATTTTCTAACAGTTCACTCCAAGAAAAGAACAAACGTGTCTTTTCCTTATGGTGGACAACCGATATTGTCCTGCAATTAAAAAGAAGAACGTCGGGTGATCTTCCGGAACAGGTGATGTAGCGAGAACAGTATTTTCTTCATTATCAGACCACAAAACGTAGAGATTTGTGACCTCATTAGTAGAATGTTAGCGTTTGAAGCCAGTGCTGCTGCAGCAATCTGAAAGTAGCACAGTATAGTAAAGTCATCCAGTCACTTACTTTGATTACACACGTGACTTGTCAAATTAGATGGGCATATACAAATGAACCCTCCTGGTTTATTCACACAATGTCCACCGTACTGACAAGTATTGTTTTTGCTTGATGTACATTCGTTGACATCTGCACAAAACCATACATTCAACGAAACTTGAAATCTAAACCATGAATTGTTTTGCACTACAGTAGATCTATATTGAAAACTTATATATTACTTCAAAGAATGGTTTTCAGATGTTGTTGATTCCAACAACCAAGACGCTTTCAAAGCGATGTATCAATCGTACTGAAGCTTTAAGCGTTGACAAAGGTTCAGAGCTTTTATATTTCATATTTTGGACTCCAACATTGAATATTTTGAAGCGAACTGTAAAGGTTAGTCAACTTTCATAAAGTAGCCTATTTAAAACCTTTCGGCACTGAAATACATATCAAAATTCACTTGATATCAAATATTTTGCAAAAGCAGAGAGCCAAAGCGTTGTTGGATACTTTTTTGACACCGTGCAAATTAAGTGTAATCGATTTCGTATTAAAACATTTTGTTGATTGATTTGACAGCGTCATTTTTGTGAAGACTTATTGTTGGAATGTCGAAACTCGAAACGCACAAGACCGGATTGTCACAACGATATGAGAACAGAGCATGGCGGGCAGTCATGGGCGTCTGCAGGAATTTTTCCAGTGGGGGGCAACGTCGACATTTCGCTTATCCTTTTCAGTTTTCTGACAATACAATCCAAATGGACCTTCAAAAACGCTTCACTCTTTCTACACCACGATGAAAATGTTCCCGCTGTCAGCAATCCGTGTTGCTGTACTAACAGCCGTGATGTCTAGTCATTCAACAGTCACATGCGGGTTTCCCATTCTGTAATTTCTAATAAACCCAGATTGCTCATGAAAAAAAAACATTTGTCTATCAAAAAAAACAGAAATGCAAAAAGACACAGGAATGCAAATACATGAGGCAAAACGGTTATTGAAATACTGATTTACTTATAGTTGCTTTTTTAAATTTGTGACTGCAACGTAAAATTAACATTTGGATCACTTTTCGGTTACTCAAAACATTTTATATTAACCAACAAAGCTGATAATATACTCCATTGTTGACATCTTTCGCTTCTCAGGTTTAAGTTGGCTCTATAGTAGCCTCTTTGCTGGCTTCTTGACAATGCTTGTTTTGCATTTGCCTTAAAACAGTCTTGGTTTTAGCAAGTTTGTTTTTGTTTCAACATGATTAACAACAGTGAAATAAAGTTTTTCTAGTGATGCAGCAAAATTTGGCAAACTGCAAATATGGCCATTACTGTAAATCATAAAGTACTGCAAACTCCAAGTTATCTAAGCCATCTTTGATGTTACGCAGATTACACCAGAAATCAAGTATATTTATTGGACAACAACACATGTTTAAACATGATATAACCTCCAGCCTGTTTTTTTGCTGAGACGTTTTGGTCATTTGTCTCATGTTCGTATTAAAATTAGCTATCACAGCATTCACGAGTTTATATTTTCGGACATTATGACCGAATTGACTTGATTTTTTTGTCATTAAAAAAAAGTTTGGTCTGCAACAGAAAAATGACCGAAAATAACCTAGCTTCCAGCTGACCTACAGGCACAAGATGGGCAAAACTTTGGTCCACATTTGCCATTGAACTTGGATCTTTTGTGTAATCTTGAGCTGCAAAGGAACCTAACTTTCCAAAGCTTCAAATCCTTACTCCAATGCAAATTGTTTTTAAATTTGCATGAATAGGACAACCAAAGAATTTGAACATTCTGTTGTAAACTTTGTTTCATCAAATTTTTCAGCTGGCGTCTGGGATAGCAACCATTCACGCAAGTCTTTCACACTTTTTCATACTACCATTTGTTGTTCATTCGCGTCTGGTGTATTCCGGCCTTCACTTCTGATGTACGCACAACTGCATGGCTGTCTGTACTGGATGGCATGTACCCTACAGTACTAGGTAATGATATTGATATGGGTGTAAACATAAGCGTACGGCATGGGGATGCAGGGGATGCGGTCGCATCCCCAACGCCGCAAGATAGGCCATTATTCGGGCAAAAATTTTCACAATTTGGGCAAAGAATACAGCTACATTCACATGTAAGTGAGGTAGCGTCTATTTTCCAAACTGAGGCAAAATAATAACCAAATCAATGGAAAAATAATGGCCAAAACGGCAAAATAGTCTCAGACTATTTTGCCATTATTTTTTGCCCCAGATAGCAAAATAAACCCTTCAGTGAACTGGAATCATGTGGTAATTCCAGAAGCCTTCATCAAATTTGGGTCAACTCAAAAAATTAATAACGTTTTGGGCAAAATTAGAATCATTTGAGCAAAGTAGGAACATTTGAGTAAGGTCCAACAACCTCAATTAAATCTGGGCAAATAAGAAAAGCTTCAATCAAGCTTGGGTGAAAACAAAAACATTTAGATTAATTGGAAACACTTGGGTAAATTCCATCAGTCAAATCAAACTTTGCCAATTTGCAACAGCTTGATTCAATTGTGGGCAAGTTCAAACAGTCTTGTTCAAAGATGCTCCATATAGAAAAGCTCCATTGAAATTTCAGTACGTTCGGATACGTGTGGGTAAATTATAAGAGTTTTATTCAGATTTGGATGAAATCAAAAAGATTTGGGTATATTTTAGCAACCTCAATGAAATTTGAGTACAATTAGAAACATCTGGTCAAATTGGAAGAGTGTCATTCAGATTTGCATGTACTGTATTATAAATATTTGAGTAAACAACCATAGCCCAAATGAAAAAACTTTACTCACCATTCCAACTAACCCTAAATTTTTGTAAACCTCAAATTGTTGATGCCATAAAGTGTGCAACTAAAATGTTGCTTTAGCTATAAAATGTTTTGCAGTAGTAATGTGGTGTAGCTGTGATATGATAGTGTGAAGTTTTCGTGTTTCAAACTTGCTTGATGTTGTAAGATTTGCAAGTGCAAATCTGTTTCCATGATGTATTCATGAATAAAATTGACTATGTTAATGCAGCTGTAATATGTTGCCGGGTGATAATGTAGCTGTGATTTTATACTGTTTAGGTTTCAACATTTGCCGTTTGTTTCATGCAATGAATTGCATATGTTGCATCTTGCCAAATTTTATTGCTTCAATTTAATGCTGTGAAATGAAGTTTTCATAAACAGTACTGCATAATTCACTTATGCTAATGTAGTGAAGCACTGCCATTTTTATAAAATATTCGTGTTGAGGTTATACATAATTTGTCATTGGAAATAAGCTATTGCACACATTCCTTAGTAGTTGATCATATAGGTTGCAGTATTTGCGTGTATCAGTCTCATACTGCTATTGTTTCTTTGCATGCTATATTCAATGCACATTTAACTGTCTAAACTGGAGTGGATTTTTGGTTTTCATAATGTGACTTGAGGAGCTGTAAACGTAAATAGGTTGCAGTATTATAAGTACAACATGTTGCACTGAAGATTTCTCAATGTGGAAGGTTAAGCTATAGCCTATGCTATGAATTAAATTGTCTCCTTTTCCTCTAATTACTTGAGACTTGAATTATTTGCAGCAATGTAATACTTGAGATCGTAACACGATATTTTACCCCTTTTCCAGATTGATTGTCATTGTGACCAATACAATTGCACACATCTATGCTAGAGAAGAACAGATCTTAACTATTAGGATGATCGTGTTGGAAGAATAAATTTAGAACAAATAGAAAAACTTGAAAATGAAGGTTCTGAAGAACACCTTCCACGCGTGGTGGCATGAACACCAATTTTTGGGAGGATTTTATTGTAATTAGCTCACATTTTTCAACGTAATGAATATTACCATTGTTCACATGTAGCTATGCAGAATATTGATTGCTAGTTGAGGGCGTACGATTTTGAACCCCGGTAATTGGTAGGCCTAATTAGGCATGCAGAAACCTTGATTAGTTTACAATGGTACGTTTTATTTTCAAAATTAAGACTTGCTGTTTATACGTTCTTTGGGAAAGCAAGATCAAATTTGGGCAAAAAATTTTTGCATCCCCAAAGATATGCACTCCTGTACACTTATGGTGGTAAAACCGACTGAAGACGTTTTGTTTCACCGATTTAAGTACTTTTTTCACCTGATGATCGCAAGTGAACACTGCAATGACCAGAAAATATGCTTATTTTACTAATATATTTACTATAGGTCGTTGCCAAATCTTTATCTCAAAAAAACCCAGATTTGATAGGATTTTTCAAAATTAAGCCTAGACACCCAGATGGACTCAAAAAAACAGATCTGGGTGGGAAAACCCAGCAATTGGAGCCATGGTCACATGCTGCACAACGCGTACTATCGTAACTTGAAGCGAACTCTTCAAGATTTGTTGCGATGTTATTGTTACGCAATAAAACCCAACAGTCAATCGATCCGTTCGCAAGTTTCGCAAACTGCATCTGCAGTCAAAGAAGCGGACGTCACTGAACAGCAAGATCATCAGTATATGACACCAGAAGAGTGAACCTGGCTACTGCGCAGTTTGAGTCTCATATTGGCAAATAAATAGTCAATACAAGAATTAAACCAAGTAATTGGAATTAAGGTGCGTTTACACTAGAAATGCTTCTGAAGCGCGTACAGCACGTTCCGTCCTTCAACAGCATATAGCCGTGTACATTTGCAACGTGTCTTCCGCATACACGAGACAAAGACGTTTGTGACGACAAAAGCGTAGGTCAGTTGATGCAGGTGTAGGCCAACAAGGATTCGCTAAAGACAGCAATTAAGTGGCATCTCAACACTTGGATCATACCTTGCTTTGGCTTGAAAATTAACACATGCACCATTTATGCCCGAAAAGCTGACCTTATGATAACACAGCAGCCTGCAGTAATCATGCTAGCACTGTGGTCGCACTCTGGCATGAAATCTTTCTGAAATAAATGCAACATCATGACCTGAAAGAGTACTTCTAACATTCCTTGGTAGATGGTCTTGGCAGTAAAACAAACATCATTGTTTCACCACACATGTATTGCATTACAAACAGAGCAACCTGGCACACATGCTTTTTCACGCTTACTATTTCAGTTACAGTATTATTTATGCTGAAACTTGCACAATTTTACACATAAATACAACTTCATCCTTAGGGTGATTTATTTATTTAAAAAATTGATCTTAGTTCATTCATACAACTTTTATAAACATTGCTGCACAACCTACATTCTAGTAATAGGCGGGTAGTTTTCAATAAACTATAACTGGCCCATATTATAAGCAGAACAGGGCAATGACAGCCTAGCCTAGCCCTCTAACGACCAATGTGCCATATTTGGTACGCTTCAGGTTTCAACATCTTATTGCTGCATGGGGTCAATTTTCGCTGCACCGTCCATATCACCAGATTTGGCACGTTTCAATG
>Ga0210059_1007072_pt1 | contig 17904 bp, 9 predicted proteins | sample Ectturendosymbi2_FD_188042 | JGI IMG/M metagenome (GOLD analysis project Ga0210059, IMG submission 188042) | Ecteinascidia turbinata endosymbiont from Florida, USA - Sample 2 (SPAdes) (version 2) | ecosystem: Host-associated > Tunicates > Ascidians > Unclassified | place: Key West, Florida... | reverse complement strand
CAAATGATATGTTATTTTTCTGGTGTTTTGTTTGTAATTTTTGGTTTCTGTTTATTGTTCGGGCGAATGTTGTTTCTTGCCGAGTCACTCTCTAGCCTGTGGAAATGTTTTTCTTAGTAAGAATACACTGTAGTGTTTACATCGTAAACTCTCTTCTGGCAGCTAACTGTATGTGCAGCTGAGTATCGTATTTATTCGATTGTAAGCCGCGGTTTATAAAGTTTTTTCATCATTTCATGCGGCTTACAATCCAGGGCGGCTTACATTTTTTATTTCTTTACTTTATCGAAAGGTACAGATGACGCTCAGTCTTTCCTTGGCTACGTTTTGTCGACCAAACTCCTCTCTCGCATTCGATTTTCTTCAGCATCACGCGCATTTCCGTCACAGGAGGGATTGTGATAAACAGCAGGCAGTTGTAGTGGTGTGAGCATCATTAATACCTGGGTTGCCAATTGACGGGAAACGCACGAGTACGCGAACGGCGCGAATATATCTCAGAGGCTTAGGTAACCGGTGTTCAAGTGCAGTTTACCATCAAGGGCAGCTTACATTAATTTTTAACACCATTTCGTGCGGCTTACAATCAAAGGTGGCTAACAATTGAGTTAATGCGGCAGGAACATAATCGACTACCGGAAAAAGCAAACGAGAACGTTGCGAATCAGCGAAAACAAATTTTAAAAACGATGACGTCATGAAATACGTCATAGGGGCACTCCAGTGAAAATTGCTCCCGCCCCCCGTGCCCTTTAATCGGGCTCTGAGTAAACGCATGCTAGCACAGATATGCTGGTCCGAACGACGAGAGAACCTCGCTCGAGGCTAAATCTAGTGATATGGGAATACCTTTCCATTTGGTGACACCAAAACGTATGAAGATTTGTTGTGCTGAAGGTATGCTTTTAAATCTAGCTTTCCTGAAGCTCAATAATGTCATCTATGTGTTGATTGTCTATATCTGCAGTTGTAGCGTCAGAAACAAATGGCTGCCTCATCCATGTTGAGTACTGCCGACGTCATGGAAGTAGTCCGCAAAATTGCTTTCCTATTCTTGCAAAAGCTCTCAGGTGATTGGAACCAAAGAGTTGGTCAAATAAGTCAAGTTGACAAAGCTTGACCCCCGAAGTGTTTTAAATGTCTGTGGTTGCGATCTTGCAGAAACCTGGATAGTTCTGCACACAAAGCAAAAACACAGCTAATCACTTTTCCCCGAGATAGCCAACGAACTTCAAAAGGGTAGAGAAGGACTTAGAATTGCGAGTCCGTTTCTTCGTACAGCTGCCTAAATATGAATTGATTGAGAGCGCGCCCTCACACGTGATTAACAGTTTGAACAACAATTTTGAGAGCTTAAGCGAGTATTGCAGGCAGCATGTTTGGTACGAGTGCATGTCTGTGCAACATGCAATGTGTGAAAGTGATGTGTGGAGCATCACTCTTAAAATCAAATTATAAGTATGCTATACCTTGCTAACAGGAAAAGCAGTGGAAATTGTTGCGCAATATTACGTGCTTACGATTATTGAAAGTGGCTTGACATGGACGATGATGTCCTCCTTACACTTTACACTGCAGTGCGTACAATATCAGGATAAGTTATTTTTCTTTACTATAAGCTGATCAGTGGCGGATCCAGACAGGCGTTTGGGGGGCAGTCAAATTGGGGGGCGCCAAAAATGTCTTCACTTGCTTAAATACCAAAGGTTGTCAGCGACAATCGTTGTGTGTCACACAAAAGAGGTCATCTTTTGTAGGTCAAAAAGTGGCTATTTTTGTTGGTCGAACTATGCTATTTTTCAGGGAATAACCACAGTTTGAAAGCGCTTTATATCATTATTTCAGAAAACCTTTGAAACGGGTCCCAAACAGCGGGCCTCGTTTTTCACAAGTTACACAGATCTTGTATATCTACAAAATGTATTTAAAAGGTATGAAAACAAGCTGCGCGCAAGCCACTGTTTTGGCTATCCCTAGCGAAATCAGTGAGAAACAGTGTCTGAAACGCATTCCCGATCTGGTTAGGAACAGAACGGCTCTTATAGACTTGGAAGTGACAACAACCAGGCCAGAAAACACAAGGAGAATCAGCCTATCACCAATTTAAAACCACGAACCCTCGTCAACACCACGGTCACCAGTAAAAAAGTTAAAGATTTCACCAGAAGATTGCTTTTTTGCTTAAATTTATATGATGCAAGCGGAATGATCTAACAAGCACTGAGCTAAACATTTTTCTGTCGGTTGCAGATTTCGCTAACCATGCAAAATTTGTCTTTTCATGGCCAGCGTGAGTTGTCTACGGGTTTGCAGTTGCAACAAAAAGTTCAAAACCACACATCCATCAGTAACTGTTGCCCAACGCGTCGCTAGATGGGGGCAAAAGGCGCCGTCATTCTACCAATTTTGGACTGCAAATATTCAAGTGTTGAGCAAAAATTGTTATGACCACGTAAAACCAATTATTCAATCCACTAAACTGCAGATGGCTAGTATTTTGCCAAAGTTTCTGCGTTAAAGCTATAGGCGTACGAAGTGGGGAGGAGATTCGGACAAGATTTAAAAACTTCAGGAAAAACTTCCCGATATTTTTGGGCAAGTTTCTGAAACAGAACCATCGCCCTGCAAAATTATCCTATTCGTTTTTCCTCAAAGTGGCGCAAAACTTCGGGCGAATTGAAACTTTCATCCCGCCTAAAGCACAAGGTTCCCTTATGCCTCTGGTTAAAGCTGTGTACCATGATTTGTTGAGCGCATCGCTGCGCGCAGTAATCAGGGTCGTAACGACGGGGGACAAGGAGCACAATTCTCCGGGCGCCGAATTACTATGAGGGCTCCGAATGACTGCGAGGCGCCGAAAAGTCCCAACAATGTCCCAAGAACTTCAGTGCAGTACATTTGCTTCCGAAAGACCTCAGATTCGAACATAGGGGCGCCAAACTTGCTTCTTGCCCCGGCCGCCATCTAATTTCGTTGCGCCCCTAACAGTAATTCAATACTCCTCTGCGTTGTCCATGTATATGAAGTGAGGAGTTCCACAATTGCATAGTTACGTAGGTCATAATTCCTTGAGCTAATCAAGCACATTCAATGCATTTTTGTCACATAGCGGCAAGTTGTTTGCTAACGTAAACATCTGTAGCTTTTTACACATTGCGTTGTGTTTTAATCAGCAGGGGCGTAACGAAGGGGAAAGGGGGCGCAATTACACGAGCGCCGAATCACTCTGGGGGCGCTGAAATACTGCGGGGGCGCCAAAAAATCCCAACAATGTCACAACTACCTTCTTCAATACAGTATATTTGCTTCCGGAAGACCTCCGGTTCGAACACGGGGGCGCCAAACTTGCTACTTGTCCCGGGCGCCATCTAACCTCGTTATGCCCCTTGCAGTAATTCAATACTCCTCAGCGTTGTCCGTGTATATGAAGTGAGGAGTTGCACAATTGCATAGTACGTAGGTCATAATTTCTTGAGCTAATCCAGCACGTTTAATGCACTTTTGTCACACAGCGGCAAGTTGTTTGCTAACGTAAACATCTGTAGATTTTTACACGCTGCATTATGGTTCAATCAGTAGGGGCGTAACGAAAGGGAAAGGGGGCGCAATTACCCGGGCGCCGAATGACTCTGGGGGCGCTGAAATACTGCGGGGCGCCAAAAAATCCCAACAATGTCACAAGTACCTTCTTCAATACAGTACATTTGCTTCCGGAAGACCTCAGGTTCGAAAGTGGGGGCGCCAAGCTTGCATCTTGCCCCGGGCGCCATCTAACCTCGTTACGCCCCTGTCAATTTGGAGATTAGCTCCGTCAAGAAACCCATCCACTCACTTTTATGTTGCAAAACCACGATGCGGACAAACTGCGGACTCACGAACTGCACTGGCAATAGCCCTGAAACTGGTTTTTCGTTTTCATGTTGGAGGCTTGTAAAATCTTGAGTCAGTAATAAGTTTTCCACTTTGCATTCCTGTTTTCAGTGCTGCCTTTCCTTTTCCTTTCAGGGCGATCATCAGGCAAGAAAGAATAAACTTGTAAAAAAACAGACCATTTTCATACAGCACAGCAGCAAGTCGAGAACTGCGAACGCGACTCAGGGTTGCCAGACATTTTTTGAGAAAAAAAAACAAACCATATCCAAAAACAGCCAAACGTGGTAGAAAAAGCCAAATTGTTAAAAAACATGAAATTGCTGCCGTTTCAATGTGTTACCATAATTTCTCCAATGTGGTCAATGGAGCGAACAGCACTGTGACAGATTATGCTGACGGCAATCTGAAATTCAGCCACTTTCAGTGCACCACTTTTGCTGCTTGAAGTCTTAACAACTTTGAAGGCAGTTTGTCCTGTTGACAGAACTCTCCTCCTGTTTTTAGGTTTTTTCATGATTCATCAAGTTACTGACTACTGTAGTGTGCCATGGTATAATTGCAGTGTGGCATAACTTGCATTATGCATTTTCTGAACGATCACTGGCCTTCTTCAACCAAAGAAATGTCTTTTCCCATCACTATTGTAAATCCGCCCTTTGTCATAACTGCCCTTCCACCTTGAGGATGACATACCAATGAATTGAATTAGTTTATGATGTATAAGCAATAAGGGCAAGGCAACATGTTTGAATATTAGCAACAATGACAACAACTGAATTGAACGAATCCTGTGCAGTGGCGTACGCAGAAAATTTTCATGGGGGGGTTCATTAAGTGGCATATGGTGGGCATTTGTATGTGGTGTGCGCTGTTTGTAACATCACAGTTTGACGTAATATTTATGTTTCCATACCAACATTTTGGCGAAGTTTGTTGACATAATGTGCATATTCGTCTACACGCACTCCCCTTAATTTATGCGTCATTGGACTGAATATAAACTATCAGCGCTCCAGGTGAGGATATCGGAGGAAAATACACTCAACGCTGCGACGCAGCAGTTCATAACTGCAAAAATGTCAGGCTGCGCGTTGAAACAGGGGAATAAAACACACTCATCACTGCGTCAGAGCAATTTACAACTGCAAAATGAGGCTGTGCTAATGTCTTGTCGAACACGAGCAGTGGAGCACAGAAAGTGTGCGGCACAAAGTACGCAAGTAAACTTTCGATTTTTTGTTATGTATAGACGTCCAGCAAATTTTTAGTTTCCTTTGTCCCTGCTGAGACGTTATTCAAATGCCTGGATGCTTCTATGTTAAAAACTGCTGTTTCTGAGCTCCTGCAACAATTTTATCATGCTACAGAAACTGGTAATGTAGCCAGTGCGGCCAGCCCTTGCGCTGATCAGCCACAGCAGACAAAACAACGATCGTTTCCGATAAAACGAACTATCGTGGAACACAATCTTAAACAAGCGTAGTGGACGAAAGGTCAGCAAAAAGTGGTGAGATGGATGGAGACGATAACCCAGATTCCCACCAAAACCTAATTATTACTATTTGACCCATTTACAATGTTCCTTGAAATTTTCATGCAAATTCATTCCGTGGTATTTGCATTAAGTCAACAAATTAACAAGCAAAAAGTATATGAAAACAATTAATCTCCTTTGCGCAGGCCATAAAGTTTTCGTAAAATATCAAGCTCAAGGGGGGGTTCAACCCCAACCGCCCCCCTCTTGCGTACGCCCTTGACAAAAGAAATATTATTTCTTCACGTAAAGTAGATTCGGGAGATAAAGTGTCGTTTGCGGAATGACCCTCTCTCAATCTAACTGCATGTTAAAACTTTCAAACGTTTTACGCTGTTCGTTTCGAATAAAGAAAATGTTCAAGTTTTGTTTCGGTGAAACAACTGTGTTAGTTTTAAATTGAGCGGTATCCAAAACTGCGGATCGCACAGCCCGTCTATGACGTATCAAACCATGAAAACACCTGAACTGCTCTAGCTTAAATCTGGCTGGAAACACACAGCAACTACGAATCTCTGGCCCACAGCAAGTGAACAACAGGAGTACAGCAGTTTAATTCACAGCACTCGCGGAAGCTTATGGGAACACAGACAAGTTGCTGCTCATGAAATTCACATCGGCAGCTGAACTGGGAACGCATGTACCTTACTGTGCTGCTACGTAACAATGCAGCTACAGTGTAACTGTGCGCAAGCGTGCAATTACGAAGGATTCGTTACCCGCGCTCGTAAAGACTAACTCACACACACACTAAAGATGGCGTCTTAGTCGTAACCAGGGTTATAGTGGGGTGGGAACACGTGGAAACGGCGTTCCTGTACTTTTTTGCACTAATTTACATTAAAACATGGCTGCGATCTCACAAATTCGCACTGTTAGTCAAAAGTCTACAATGGAACAGGAAGATCCAGTGTGGAAATTCTTGTAGGCGAATACTCACTTTATTCCAACAATTTGTTACAGTCTTCCTTTTTATATAGTGTGGGAACGCCGTTCCCATACCTCTTTTTTTAGCACTACACCCTGGTCACAATGCACAAATGCCCAGAGTATGGTCACGTGATGGACCTGCCCTGGAAACAATGAGAAGGCAGGAAAGGTATCAGCGCAAACAAGACACAAGCGGTTTCAACTCTCTACAAAACTTAACAAACTGTGGCACTATTTTGCCAATGAAATCTTCGCGCAAAAATAAAGCGAATTTAAGTAAAACATAAGCAGCTGCCCAGTCCAGAACTCGACTTCAGACAATGGATGTACTTCACACAATTGCAGGTTAAATTGAACGAAAATGATCTGGCATTGAGCTTCAACGGCGTGCGGTGAGACATGACTTCATGGTTCCTTTTATATTTTATGTTCCATACTCACCGAAATTATTTGTCGTTGTGACAGTGCCTGAACATTTCGATTGAGTAGAAAAGGTTTAAATGCTGAAGAACCTGTTTTCATTAAATGTGAAAATAAACGTTTTGAAATGAATCTACAAAATGAATCTATGAAAGCATTAGGAACGTAACCGACGCTGAGTCTTTTGCAAGAGAACAACATGGGGAAAATACAAGACTTGTGCTAGGTATCGCCACAAAAATTTTATACCTTTGGAAAAAGTGATAGTTCTATGCGGCATACAAACACCTTGGACAAATGGTAGCTGGTGGTGTGCTGGCTGGAACTAAGTGCAACATTTCAAAATTTTTTACTTTTTTAGATCAAGTAGTTACAGGCGGCATATCAGTTCCCGTAGAAATTTTGGCTTAATTATCGCCTATCAATTGAACGTACGACGGTACGATAGCGCCAGTTCACTAAATGGTGGTTTTTCGATGGCGTTTATGTCACATGTACTGGCGTCTGTAAGCAGTGCCGGATAAAGGTAGCGCGGGGATTGTAGCATATTAACAGCGCGGGGCCTTAAGTTAAAAATGCAGCTGAACAAGTGAACAACTGTCAAATCATAAATTTTGTGCGTATCCATGTGACTGCCATTAAGCATACTGAATTCCAACACGAAAGACCTAGTCCTAAATAGCATCTAGTGGACATGATGGGCTACATGTCTTTTTACCAAAGACGAATATACGTATCTTTTTACTAAGGAATACATTAGGCTACTGTACACCTCACAAGTATAGTACAGAGACAGTAATCAATGCTTCCATGCTCATTAACAAATGTGATCATTGCTATATCCACAGACAGTGTAGTCTCAGTATGTGTCGAAGTCGTTTGTCAAAAGCACCAAACCTACTGCTTAAGATTACATTTTCAAGATTTTGCCACAGTGAATTTGTTTATGATACTGGTAGTGTCTATTTCACATGGAAGTTCATTCTCTATACTCTTTAGAATCAGGCTATTCAGCTTGTTTTGTCTAATGGTGCTCCTTTGTTAATTCTACCAACTTTAGGTTTAGAAAATGACCGTTATCCACTGCAGTTGGTTATTATGAAAGATAAATAAGTGCGTAATTCATTGCCCACATTTGCATAAGATTATAAGCGGTGATGGATATAAGGGTGGCGAACGAGGCGGTAGCCTCTCACCCCCTTTTTCAGAGATGCCGTGAGGACCCCCTTTTGAGAGTTTCGCATTTGCTTTTGCATTGGTTTTTGAAAAACCTTTTAATCACTCTAGACATACATTTAATAAGCACTGTAACAAGTCATATGTTTGCCAAAATAAAGCACACATTAGGTGCAAACATGCCAAAACAGGCCTCTCAACAACTTGAATGTGTAGACAAAGAACAATTGAAAACCAGATGACTTCAAACAACTTACAATGTGAAATGTACTTTCATGCAGAAGCAAATTCCCAGACAATATGAAAAAATTTAATGTGGTTTCAGCAAATAAAATTTCTGTATAGCATGTGTAGTATATAGGGCCCATTTTCTGAGAGTTTGCCTCGGGCACCTAAATTGTGATATCCCCTTTGCATATATTAAAGAACAAATTTCACACAAAGGACCGCGGTGCCCGTAGCGATTGCTACATTTGCTACTATTGTTAATCCGGCACTGTGTGATTTTTACTGGTGACGTTGACCAAAATATGTACAGGGACGCCGGAACGTGGGTAGGGCAGAGGGGCAGTAAAAAAATTGAGGGCAATGGAAACTTGTGAAACTCAAAAAATCCTTACTAATTATGCTTGCTACCGTTCAACAAAAATGTTGACCTCAAAATAACAAAAGAAACTATAGAACATTTTTTTCAATTCGATCTTGATAAACCATAAAATTACCTATGATGCTGTTATGAAAAAGACACCTTGCCCCTGTTGTCCCTCTTTTGAAAAGTCAGGGAACAATGCCACCGTTCTTCGGCGCAGGGGCGGTCAAAGAGGGGGGCGATTGGGGCGATGGCCCACCTAAAACCTACGAAAGTAACTTTTTTCGCCATGATTTTGTACAGTTCGGAAAACAGCATTCCCGATGCAAGGCCATTTTGCTGTCTGTTGTTTTGTCACAGCAGAGCTGTGAAGTATACTTAATGTCTCTTACAGTAGAGAACCCGTAATGAGATTTGACTTCCAAATATTACTGAAATCGCCCCTCCTAAACTTACTGACTGGACCCGCCCTGTTTCGGCGTCCCTGCTAACCGCTATCAGCAGTCACTGTCTCGTTGGATTATCTGCCAAGATGTCTGCTTTCAACAGTCACATGCGGCAAAATGCCAATATTGTAACTTGAAGTGAACATTAGAAGATTTGTTGCCATGTTATTGTTGCACAATAAAGACCAACAGTAAAACCATCCGCTCGCGAGATTGACAACCTGCCCCAGGGTTCCCAGATGAAACGTTCAACAAAAAGTGAAACAGTGCTAAAAAGAGGCCATAAAAAGGCCAAACCGATTGGTTAGGAGCCAGTAAAAAATCCAGACTTTATTTGTGGCACTGTCATTCCTTTTGTCACAGAGAAGCATATGAATAACAAGAATATCATAAGAAATTTTTTCAAAATTGACATTAAGAGCCCTTCCACTTCTTCGACATCATTGTCGCATTTATGTCTTGGAGACACAGACCTGTTTTCGAGCGTTGAGCCTGCTTAGTGTTTACAACACAATACACACTACACAGTGCACAGCACACATTTCCAGCGATAACGCAAAAACTTTATTTCGAAACTCACATTCCTCAAATATTACTAATATCAGAATTAGGTGTCGGGTCGGTCTAATATAGCATTTATCAAAAACGTTTTGCAATTGTGTTTGCCGAAAAAAATGGAATAGTGATACTTTCCTTCAGAGGAAAAATCTCCAGAGTAATAAGGCCAAAAAAGAGCTAAAAGGTCAAAGGTATTTTTTAAGACCAAACAACTTGGGACGAGGCCAAAAGACCTAATAAAATTTTTTAGGCCAAGCAATTTGAAACGAGGCCAGGTTTCTGAAATTTGGCCTAAAAAAGGCCAATCTGGCAACCCTAACCTGCGCCTGCACGCAAAGAATTGGACATGAGTGAACTGCAAGCTCACCACTGCATGACACCAGAAACAGTGAACCTGGCTCTTGTGCAGTGTGAGTGTTGTACTGGCTCCTGAACTGTCATTGCAAGAAATACATCAGTTACAGTAATCCGAACTGAGGCACTGACGTCAGGTTTCTAGAAAATTTTAGTTCTTAGTTGCAATTTCTAGGGAGGAGCCAATGCCCATGATTTTGATGTACCACGAGTTCAAAATTGTTTGCTTGATTTCAGTGTTAAAGGACACCCATAATAGTCATTCTTTTCGCATTAACATATTGAGCAACAATGTAGCCCTCAAGACTAGTAACAGAAATTATAGAAAACCATTCTGAACTTTATGTCTGCGCGATTAGCTGCAATAAATTCGTTTCAAGTCGATCTAGATAAATCATGAAATTACTTATGATACTGTTATGTAAGGGCACCTGTGCCCCCGTTGCCCCCCCTTTCAAAGGTCAGGGGGGGTCAGTGCCCCCGTAATGCACCCCCGTTCCGGCGTCCCTGAATATGTGTCACGTAAACTGAACGAAACGAACCAAAATGAACTTTTGCGATTTTGTATAAACAATCGCTGGCGAGTATTTCTGTTATTGCCTTCGTGTAAGTAGGTTCATAAATAACTGAAGAACAATGCGAAGCAACCGTTCTTGACTTAGTTCCGACGCCTATCAAAACAACTGGTTCGACAAGTTTCGAATACAACGTCAACCTGACTCATTCGAAAGCTATGCAACGCGACATATTGCAGCTCCCCAAACGCTTCAAAAGCAGTGCTTTCAAGGTTAAACAAGGCTTTAAGTTTGGAATTTAAGGAACTTGCAATTTTTTTTCTTTTCTCCCAAATGTTCGAGCCTGTTGAAGTTACGTTGAAGAAATTATTCGCATTCCACGACGCAAAAGCGAATAGAATAATTTTTTTGCCAAAAGTACCAACATTTCTAATGCTTCGGAAACAGCTTGCAGCGGAGGAACACAATGTTATACGCAAGAAGCATCAATTCACTGAGCGGCAAGTAGTTTACTCCAGTCGCAACAGACGATACAAGAAGGGTATACATCTTCTGTTTAACCGTTAAGGAAAGTTGCTTAATCACAAGTTAACTTCAAGTTAATGAAACAAGCTCGGTCAGATGTATATTATTGCAAAAAACAAAAGATAACAAATTTGCCAACTTGCAAAAGTTAAACCATTTTCAGAAAGGTTTAGCGTAAAAAGTTTATATTTATAGTATTCAGAGAAAAAACTGTATTGATTCCGCCCTGTTATTAAAGTGTTACCAGGAACTTTCGTTGAGGCGATTTTCTATTGCCGTCAGAAAAAATCATGCAGATAGTTACAAACATTAAGAATGTCACAATAAAAGCACACGGCCAACCTTTTAATTGTTAGTGCATGCTGCAAGCGTTTCAACGTGTTTCAGAGCTATTTGCTTGAAAGCAAACATCTTTGTGTCTGGAATTACCTACTGTATTTGAAAAGTCGTTTGTGCTGTGTATGCATAGTGTGTTTTCGGAATAGTTGGTTGAGAGCAACAACTTGTGTAAATTAATTAGATTGAGTCAGTTTAAAGTTGCTTCATTTCTGACTGAAAAAGTATTGAGGAAAATCCGAAACTTTTGAAAATATGTCATGAATACTGCCATTTTCAAGCTGTGTTAGTCCTTGTAATGTTTTTTGTTCGCAATGATTTAAAAACATCTTTAAAAACAATAGGTTAGAGGTCGTAATAGTCTAAAATCTTGTACTTTACAGGAAACCACTGTGTGGGAACTCACTTGGCCTATATGCGAATGATAAATGGGAAATTCGCGCATGAACAACCAACCAAAAATATAGGCTTTTGGTTTGAACGACGCTAGAAAGGTGTGTGCTTGAGAACAATTAAACAAAGAAACACTGTGAATAAATTAAGTTAGACGGAAGAATGGAAACTAACGTGTTTCTCCGTAGGTGTTTCCCCGATATCAATCTGCAGTTTTTTGACGTAACTTCCTCCTTAGTGAAAATGAAGTGTTACCAGCAATACGCAAAGCGGTGTTTTTCGATAGACCTTGCAAAAACATCGTTCATGTGTGAGTTACCCAGCTGCGACAGACGGGCCGAATTTATGACGCAAATGCGTAGGTTCAAAGCGACGTAGTCGTTGCTGAAGCCGGTAGCTTTCCGGCAATATCAACACCCAGTACAACCGTGAAACAAGAGTTGTTAAGTGGCTACCTTTGCCATTAGACTAATAAAACGACGTTAAGCTGATGAAAAATTCGAAGGGCTGGCAAGAATGTTTTAATTTTGAGAGTTTTGAATAAATGTTTTTGAAAACGATGAACCATCTCTAAAGTATGTTCTAGTCGAAGTTTGCCAAAGTTGTGATCAAGTTGAAGATTTCAAGCTTGTGAAGAAACTTGTTCTGGAGAGTTGATAGTTGTTAGTAGTCCAGTATACGTAATCATTTAATCGATTTCGAAAAAGTGCTGAAAAGCTTGCTTGCTTAAATTTCTTCTCAAAACTTTTATAGAAAAAGCTTTGTTCAGGATTGAGATGTAGATCTCAGTATATTTAAAACTAATCGTCCACACCTTTAATTTGGTAAAGTTTTTGCAAATCGACAATCTTTTTAATAAATATGACGGCCAAAGCAAACGATACAACTGACATCTTGCAAACGTTTCGATAAGTTATCGAAACGTTTGCAAGATGTCAGTTGTATCGTTTGCTTTGGCCGTGATATTTATTATAAGACAATCTTTTTGATTTTCATTTGCTTCGCTTTTTTCAAACGGCAATTTCGGCAAAGTCTGTCATACATCAGTTGGGTGCGAGAGATTTTACCAGCCGTGCTTGTAAAATGGCTGTTAAACAACTGTATCCAGGAATTAAATTTTCAACAGCAATTGAATGGAGCAGCCAGTAGCTATAGGTTCAGGCTCTTCAGTGAAAATTACCGAAACGTGCCTGAAGTAGCAATAACGAAAAGTGCAAACAACAAACACAAGTTCCTGTTTGACGTACAAGGTTTGTAGTAGGGCTGTCCGTAGAATTGTGTACAAAAACGTGTTCCTCATAACCTTCAAGTGCCAACAATCGTGCTTAGCTTGCACTGCACACGACCCTGTAATATTGACATTTTTTCCCATTTCTTCTTTCCTGCGCCGTTTTTATTCTGACTAACGTTTTCATTTTTGAAGTTGTGACAGCAAAAAGACTTAGGAGTGGTAAACCTTCGTGTGCACTGGAACAAAGGCGCGGATACGTCACTCTTTGCGCACAGCTTACTTCAGGAAACGCATCCGCAGTCCGTGAAGACCTCCAGCATGATGACGAAGGCGTTGGCTGCGATGGTTTTGTTTGTGGTTTCCAACATCGGAGCCTGCATGGACAACACGAAAGACTTCTCAACAACTGTCGGACAAACGAGTAAAGCGTTTGTTCAAAATATGCTTAAGGTCAATGTCAGTTCTACAAAGCCAAAGCACACGCATAATGCAACTGCAGAAGGCAATTTTCGTACGAACTTGTATGCCATAGGATTTCCACTGGTAGCGGTCGTAATCGTTGCGCTTGGTGCAGCAGTGATTGGCGCATGCCGATATTATCGAAGAAACATTGCTGCGAGCAACCCGCACCATATACTGGTTTAACTATTGGAATTCATTGGACTTTTTCGAGTGCTGCTACAAGAGGTTTGTTCCCCGTGACGTCAGTTCATGAAGGTTTGATGGAGTTTGTGTGGGAGTAGTCTATAGTTCGCAACATTCACCCGTGCATTTATCGTTCTAGGCGTGTTGAATTCGCTTGATCAAATCTAAAAATTGTGTGGGACATCAGGATGTCTAGCAGGCAGTGCATAATTTGTTTGAAATGTTGGCCAGTTAAGGGGCTGGCAGGCTTCGTGTCAACGGTATATTGCTGGCCTTGATGTACTTAGAGGAAACTGCTGGTTTCTCACTACCTATAACCGAAGCCGGTGCACTGCAGCCTGCGGATGAAAAGGAAGGATACATTGAAACAATTAAAAAATGAATAATCTTAATCACAGTTTTATGGTGTATCACCCATCACATACATTGTTGTTTCTTACCTGAATGGGTTTTCAGAAGTATGTATTCACACTAACCTGTTCTGCATCAATCAACAATAAGAATTTGATGCTTTTAACACTTTTGTCCTACGTGTATGAGTCAGGATAGCGCCATATCACTCCAAGGTATGGATATTAGTGTGCTCATGTTCGGCTATTTTGCGTCACTGCCTTCCACTGGTAAACCGGGTACTGGCAGCACACCCGGGGCGACGTGAAAGCTTGATTGTTTGTTGGTCGTTTGTATGGAAAACTATTTTGTACATCGTATGCTCTTTCACTGTTCTGTGTTGTTCAAAATTATTTTAATAAATGTTTTATAGCAATTTTGTGGAATGACGGTCCTTACAGCGATCCAGCAGCCTCGATAACGCAGTTGCTCAAGCCTGCACGACAACCCAAAACAATTTCTGCATTAGATGTTGCGCTAAGGCTGCAAATTTACGAAAAAAAGCTACACTGAGAAACAGCAACGTTGATAACAGTAGGCTGCGGGTGCACATGCGTCATCTGGGACAACCAGTGTTGCCACTCTGTTATGAAGAAACACCCCAGAATTTACCTTGAAAAAATCCCAGAAAATAATATAAAAAAAAGCAGACACGCAAAATCTTGAAAAAAGTCAAAACCAAACTTGAAATGTACGCTAGCGGTACTTGCGCATAAAAGTTAAGGTAATATATGCATTATTTGCATCAAATTTTTAACAATTCAAGTCTATTTTTAAACATACTGACAATTTACAAGTAAGCTAGCAGCAAATCAAATGTATGAAGTAACATAAAAAGTTAGTTAGATTTTTTCTAAAAAACATTTAATGTTTTCTTTTACGTTCACTTAAATGCACAAATGAAACATCTACATCATACATTCAAGGTCTTACAGTTTTCTTTTCACCCTAATCATAGCATTCATTGCAATATTTGACTACTAGCTTAACATCCAAAATTTTACATTCATACCTATCACAATCAATGCGCCTGTAAAACAATGAACAGATTCTCAACCGCAGCATCTTCATTTATAACAAAAAAAGCATTCCAAAATCATGCACAAGCAGCCCTTGACACATCAGCGATAGATCAGAGTGCTGACCTATGCCTAGTCAGTGCTTAATCTGTAGAACATTACATTTTGGTTGAGCCTAGCCCTTCTCAACTCTACTGGCTACTGACTCTGCACATTACCCATGTGAAACTACTGTATTCGTGAATGGAAAATACAGTAACACAACATACATTTCTAAAATTTGACCAGAGACAAAAAAACCCAGATTTTCAATAAAAACCCCAGAACCCCAGATAAAACAGAAAAACCCCAGATCTAGTGAAAAAAACTGGGGACAACCACTCTTTTTTTTATCCATGCGATCAGGAGGAACCATTGTTTAGTGAGACCTTGTTTGCTTCAGGAAGTAATACGGAGATAGGTAAAAAACGTTTATAAAAAAGGGAATGGCGCGTTCGTGAGATCCTCCAACACGCCGATAACAAATAAGTTGCAATATTTGCAAAAAAATACTTCTTTTGCATCAGAATACAGTACATAACTAACGGGGAAATGGCCGATTAAAATCACGCAGAGGTCTCCACTCAAAACGGTCTATTCTATGTTCAACGGAAAGTTTTATTTGTTGATCCATTTCGCTGCTCGCATTTCCGAGTACCATAAAAGTGAGGGCGTAATATTGTCACAGAATTTGTTTCAAAAGAATAGACGTGATCTCATTGGTATCACTGATCTCCCCTTCTTAATCAAGCGCTGGTGCATCCAGCTCAGAACAACGCTGACTTTGTGTAAAACTTTGCAGCGCTTTCTCCAAGTCGTTTGCCATAGGTCCAGCGCAGTGGTCACATTAAAGAACAATTAAATGCAGATGCAACAGACGGCGAAAAACCACGGACAAGTTTCATCTTCAGGGCTACAGAGATTCCTTGCAGTTACGTCGATACAGCTGGTCCGCTTGAGCAAAGGTTCTTCTCTTCAAAGGCCTGAACGGGAGTGCGGGGCGAGGTTGGACGATTTTTACCTGGACCAAGCTCGAATCCTTTGAAGAATGGAACAGAAAACGCAATGCTGTTCGTTCACTAAAAAACGATTTCAGTGAGAGGAAGTTTCGTTTATACAACAAATTAGAGGCATCTTGTTTTCTGTCACAGGCTGTAACTCACAGCCTGTTGTGATATCACAATCTTAAGTTAACAGATTCAGTAGGGTCTACACGAGGTCCAGGTGAGGGTTTGTGGAACCAGGGACCAAGTTTGATAGTATTGACAGATTTGACACCTCTGCCTGGAAGTAACACTAAATCTGGGCAGGGCGATGGAATGCAGCGGAAACTGCTGAAACATGATGTAAAATAAAAAAAAACTTGAGAAAACAGGCTTGCTATGTTCACAATGTAAGTTGGAGAAAACAGATTATCTCTGTTTGCAGTGTAAGTAGCGAATTCCAGGCCCGTAACCAGGGGGGACGAGGCCCCCCTAGAAAAATATTTTGGACAAAGTTCAAATCTATTGCACATAGTGTAAAAAAATTGGGCCGCTCTCAGAAAACTCTTCGCCCCCCTTGGTGTCCCAAGCTGGTTACGGGCCTGGCGATCGCCTCTCCAGCTTGCCATTTGCAAATGCAATCATTGCAAAGTTCCCATAGTTGACGTCTGATGCAACTACAGCATTGCCGCTGCTGTTGCAGGTGGACGGAATTTAACGTTTAGTGGTTCGTAGGTGAAAAACATTGCAGAGCCCGTTATTTCCACCAAACAGTTGTTCTTTCAGTCCTTATCAATGATCACGACACCTGTAGAATGGCCAAGAAAGCCTTAATATAGGTAGACGCGTAGCCAGAAATTTCAATAGAGGAGGCAAAAATTTTAATAACAGGTTCTACAACAGCCGCATATCTTGGTGGTGTGACATACACTGCCTATGGAAAGAAATCCTTTCTCAGCAAAGAATCAGACACTTTAAGATCTTACAGAGTATATATTTCGCCTGCGATGTAGGCATCATCAGCTCTTAGATACATTGCAATTAGGGTTGTTTGGTTATGTTTCAACCCAGTTATACGTTTCGGGGCATGCGCGGTATTATGCAGCAGCTGGTAGAGTGCAGGCTTGCATATACAGGCTTGTACATGGGTATTAGATTCCCACGGGGATCCCATGGGATTTGTCCACAGAAGGTTATTGGACAGTGCACTTGAAATGTGTCGCATTACCCGCCCTAGTAATTTAACGTCATATAGAAGGAATTTTATAAAGTTAAATAAAATTATTTTATGCTTACAGTAAGTATCGTAGAAGCTCAGTGACATGGCGCTGTGAAGCGGGCCACCAGAAAATCAGGTTTTTGGGCCCTTTCTTAGGTGAAAACTAAAGAAAAGGTCTCTCAATTTTTATTGCCCCCTCACAGCCGTGGCTTTGGGGTTACCTAACCACGGCTTAGTAGAGGCTAAACTTTTTTTCTTCATAGCCACTGCTAGGCCGCACTAGATCTCGAGGCAGCAGGTGTTGAGCAGCCATCTGATTGTCTCATTGTCCAGAACCGTCAGGCCATACGCTCCATATGGAGGTCGATGGATTGGACATGGAAGGACGACACGGTCAACGGTTTGTTCTTCAGCGCCACACTCGCCAGCTGCAGAGGAGGCCATATCCCATTTGTACAAGCAGGAGCGGAAACGTGCGACACCGGTGCGGAGGCGGTTAAGTCGGACCCAGCTGTTCCTGGCAGGGCCATTCCGGGAGGGTTGGTGCCGATGTCGGGGATGAAAGTACGGAGTCTTGTAATGTGCTCCTACTACTCCGCATTCTATTGGTGATCCGCCAGAGCTAGACATTAGACATGCACATATATAACGTGATTCGTATCACTAGTTTCGTGGGAATTCCATGGGATGGGATAGTCGGAAGTTGCCGTGGAATGTTAGAGAAAGAAT
>Ga0210059_1007071_pt1 | contig 17904 bp, 10 predicted proteins | sample Ectturendosymbi2_FD_188042 | JGI IMG/M metagenome (GOLD analysis project Ga0210059, IMG submission 188042) | Ecteinascidia turbinata endosymbiont from Florida, USA - Sample 2 (SPAdes) (version 2) | ecosystem: Host-associated > Tunicates > Ascidians > Unclassified | place: Key West, Florida... | reverse complement strand
TTTAGCCCCCTGGTTGCTGCATACATTCAATACTGTATTTTAAAAATGTGGCCCCCCTTCTGTTTTTTTTCCCCTTCATCTGGTTTTTGGCATCAACTGCTGCTAAATCTTGGCGACGGGCCTGCAACCAGAGATGAAATTTCGCAGCCCTCCCAGCCAATTTCACCACGAGCCACCACTGAGCTCAATCACTGCAAATATATCCCATTCTTTCTTTCGCAGTTTTGAAACAGGCAGGATTATACCAAAAGTGTGTTGCATAACTAAAGCCACGATTAAAAACGTGCATTTCTCTACAGAATCCAGCAAAGTTGCTGCTTCGGTCGCAACCTCCACTTACTTGTTTTCCTGCTACAATTCCTCAAGTGTAAAAACAACTGCTGGCAATAGTGTCAGGAAAATGATGACCGACCCATGTCTTTCTACCCAGTGTGTGGTGCAAATTGGTTTCAGCTTCTGTCGCGAAGAAGCCGAGCCTCAAACTTCTCTTTCAATATTGTCTTGAAATATCGATACGCGCTGTGCAGAACGCGACAGAAAACGCATATGTCCGATATACAGTAGTTTCCATCGCATTTCTAATAACTGGCAACTGCGATGAAGCACTAATGACCAAGTTAAGAACACGGTTGCAGCAATGAGTGTACATGGCCAAAGGGTACAATTCTTTACTCGCTAGTATCGAAAAGTATTTGCATTGGGAAATATCGGAAAGTATTTGCTTTTGTACGGCATCACCCATCAAAGATATAATTTGATTTTGCACCCTCCAGCTTATATATGAAGCGTTGCTGGAGCCTTTAAAAATAGGTCAGATGTTTGCTTGTCAGCAGCCTCCACTCGCAGTTTAAAGGCAGCTTTAAAAACTCCGCAATTGCAATCAGTTTCGTTCAGTGAAAATGCACCAGCGTCTCTGTGACCCCTCAATAGTGTTTCTTAGGGACCGCAAAATTCAATAGTTCTGATGATATGGAAAAGACAATTTCGAATTTTCTCGACAGCCTTCTATCGACTGCTGTTTAAAGCATTTCGTACATCTCTGGATTTGTCGGCATCTGTCTGCACAAAGTTATCGAACATGGCTGCACATAAGTTATGATAGTGACAGTTTTGGCGATCATTGTAATGTTCCTTTGCTTTTTTTATAATTGCAGTGTGGTTCCGAAACTAATGAGCCGGAGGTTTGGCGCTACGACTGAGTCTGAGGAGCAAACACAACGCACCATTTGTAAAAAGCTCCATTGTAAATATTACTGTACAACAACCATGTAAATTCGTTTAACCATTGCTTCAGGAAACTTCGATTTTGAGCACCAACTGTTGCATATGGAAATGAGAAACCTGAAGGAGGGGACCAGCAATTAAACAATACCTTTCATCGATCAGCATCAGTCAGGGGAACTCCAGCGATTTTACCAATATCAATTTCACTACTGAATACTTGACTGGCAGACTCTGAGCACGAGCTAGTGCCATTTCCATCTCTTTTGCAAAAGTCTCTTTCTCTTGACAAACGCCTTTTCTGCTTGCGTTTAGCAACTACAAACTTATCCATTTTTCCTCGCATTCCTTTGACTATCAGGATTCACGGTACCCGAAATTCGAACTACAGGAGGAACAACTCCAATCGTAACGCATTGCGCAACACGTGCAGAGTTTCTACGTCATAGCATGTATGAAGCGGTTTCTCTCAATGCCATTATGACTCATGAATCGCAACGTCTTTATCGAAAAGCGACATGTTTCAGTCTATTGGACAGTGTTGAGTGTGCGTGTATAGAGCATTATCTCTGAGTGTATTGCACCCGGTAAGATGTCTGCCTTCCAAATAAAGTGATTGCTTGTGGACCAATCACAGAAACCTCTTCGTCAGTCCAAAACCCCAGATTTCTACGCAGCCAAGTAATCTATAATAATGAGCTTAACATTGTTCAAAAATGCCTGGATATAACGTTTGCTAATCTGATGTACCATTGTAGATACATCAATAAGCCCGTTTTGCTTCTGCGAAAGGCTGCTGTTGGGTCGTAGATGTGTTCGATTTGAGTGATTTTCACCGCTTTCTCAGTAGTTAGACGACGTGAGTTTAGAATCAACCATCTTCGGTTCAACCGGATCTTCGCCTAAAACTGATAAAATCATCTGTCAATTCGAATCCAGATTAACCGAGGTTTACTGTACAACTCAACAGCATCATTATTGGTATTCAGGCATGTTTAACAAAATTTTGTTGTACAGTAAACAATTATTCGATTATTCCGGATTCGATTTGACTGATGATTTTATCCGCTTTCGGCGAAGATCCGGATTAACCGAAGATGGTTGTTTCTAGCCTGACGTCAAGTACTGAGACATTGGTAAAAATACTTAAATTGAACACATTTACGACCCAACAGCAGACTTCGCAGAAGCAGAATGAATATATTGATTTAATTGCAATGGTACATCAGAATAGCCGTCATATCCAAGCAGTTATGAACAATCTTAGGTTAAATTCATAATTTTAGATTACTTAGCTGCGAAAAAATCTGGGGTTTTGGACTGACGCAGAGATTTCTGCGACTGGTCCATAAGCAGTCATTCTGTTTGGAAGGTAATGCCCTTGAGACGTCTTACCGAGTGCAATACACTGAGGGACAATGTTCTACACACGCACACTCAATACTGATCAGTAGACTGAAACCGTGGTGCAGCGGCGTGCCTTGAGCGTTGCGTTGAACGTGATATCCTACGCTTGTTGTCGACGTGTAATCGTCTCTACGATTATCCGAATATTGCGTGCAGTTACGGCCGTTGTTATCATAATCCCAAATGTTCACTGGTGACAGTGAGCACGGTTGTGTTGCGTCTGAAAGCTGCCGAATCTTTCCTAGATACCAGTCAGTGCACTTAAGAACACAGCAGCGTGGAAGTGGCTAAAAATCCGGATTACGAAGTGTGAAATAAACATATTTTATCCGGTGTTTGCGAAGATCCGGATAAACCGAAAATTTTTGTAGAGAAAAACGTTAGAAATCATTCGCAACACCAATCTTATCCGGCTTTGGCGAAGATCCGGATTAACCGAGGTTTACTGTACTTGCACAGCTATCTTTTAGACATATGACAGGGCCACTGTACGACGTTTCAGGCTTCACAAGTTTTACTGCCGAGCACTTTGTCGCGATGCGTTACATCATTAACTTTTCGTAGAAATACGGTCTCTGTCGCATGCACCAGTGAATCACTAGTGATAATATACTTTCTATCATCACCTACGATTAGCCACCCACAGGCCTTGAATGTGTCAAAATTTGGAGTGGATCGGGTAAGCAAAATTACCTTTCTGGGTAACCGAAGTATTAAAGGATGGTTTGGTGATCTGGCCACTGAAGTTAAAATGGTGTGCTTCAAAATACTTTCATTGTTTTCAAGCAACCTGTTTTGGGGGCACAAGTGGGGCAAATTGTTCACCAAAATGCGTGTTGAAGTAGTCCTGGGAACAGACAGTAATAATCGGATTTGTTTTCAATCATCTGCAAGTAACTTGATCTTATTCTCGGCATTAGACAGAAGTTTACAACCTTCAGTGCCACTACCGCATACGCGGAAACAACTTCACGAAAAGCTTCGCTATTGTATGATGTTTATCAGATGACCGGTAACTGCGTACGATAGACAAGAACCATTTTCTTGGTTTGACTTAATTTCTCGGCACGATTAATTTTGAGAAAGCAGATTTATAATAACACGTTTTATGCGCAATGCAAAATTGAGACTCGTTCCTCGAAAACAACGGACACGAAAACGATCACATTCCAGATAAGTGTTTAGATCAGTTGGTTAAACATCAGTGGTCTGCTGTGTACCACTCTTCCTCGTAGCCGATGCCGGGCACGTAGTTCGTCTTCGGATTGTGAAACAACGAATGGTTTCCGTCACCCCAAGGTAGTTCCTGCGAAACAAAGTGCAACTAGCGGTGACATGGGCAACGTGCAATGATGCGCATATCTTTCACAAACAGGATGAAAAGTTAGATGGCAAATGAGTGAGAAGTAGGCAAGAAGTATTGATTGAGTTCAAGCTAAGTCATCGTTTGAGTTCTTTAGACCAGTTCCAGCAACTGTTGCAAGGGAGCCTGCCATGTATTTTCACTCACACTAAATAAACGTACTCAACAAAAGTTGTTAATTCAGGATAACAAATGCTGTTGCAAAAAAACTCCGAAGCACCGTATATCTGCATGATCTCATACCGCGTGATGTTTCAAACAAGAAATTAACTTTGCAATATGGCACCTTAATTTTGAAAATTACGTTTTACAAATTATCGGGAGCGTATTAACTGCTAATTTAAACGTAATCTCCTCTGTTAAAGCATAATCAACAAAAGAGATCTGCAAGTAATAAAAACACAAAACCTTTCACCCGCCCCTGCAGGACATTGGGATGAAAGTAATAAAACGTGATAATAGCAATGTCGATATGTTATGCAACTTCGAAACGTTGCCCATATCTTGCTTACATTGAAGGTCATTTGTCTTTAATCTCTTCAGTACATTTAGAGCTATATATTTCTACAAACTCGCTCACCATCATTTAGGGGAAACCAATCATCCTGATATGGTGTCATTGTATTAAAACAGTTCATCTAAAGTGATTCACACGCAATTAAACATTAATAGTGTTTAGATCTTCAGCTTCTGTAAGGAGAAACCTGCTTCAATGCCTGCAAAAATTCTACTGCATAACGATATTACCTGACAATAATATGAATATGCATGTAATTATTTGCGTGGCAATACCACTTATATCAAACATTGAAAAGCGCTGTGATTCAAGTTAAACAAATCGGTTCATTGAAAAACAAATGCACAATAAACAAATCGACGTCTTCTCATGAAGAAGCTAAACAGGTGTCAAAATCTTGACAGAAGTAACGTTATGAGTCTAGTCTATAGTGAGACAGCAACAAAAAGAAGAGCTGTACTAAAAAGCGGGTTGACACTTCGGCAACAGAATAGCGGGACATTGCGAGGAGAGGTGTTGGTTTTATTTATATATATGTTCAGAGTGATCTTATGAATGTAAGTGCTGGAGTAGGCTAGTAGGTATACAGTAATTTATATGCTGTAAATTATCTTTTTTCCAGAGGAATAAGGTACTTCAATCCAAGTCGAAAGTACCCTTCCACAACACTGACAACTATCATGTCAACCGTGATCCACCAGATTCTGGTAAAAAAACTCAACGAAACCAGTGAGGTTGTTGACCATTGAATTTTGATCCAATAGACAGATGCGCAGCTATATTAGCATCACTGTTCACTTCACCTCAAATTAAAAGCTGCTCCGACTAACACACTATCATAAGAACTTCCATTTTTGAAACTCCCAGGACTGCAACTAGTTTAAAATTTACAAGTTAAACAAAATCGAAATATCCAAGTACAAAACCATGACCACAATTAATATCAAACACACAAATTGCAAATCTTACTGTTCTATGAACGAGCAAATGAGCATAAGGAACATATTCTGGTCTTGGGTGGGATCTGTGCTCCATTTCTAACTTATAGGCATTGTAAGCTGATAAAGCAATCAGAACTGGACAAATCTTTGTTCCAATGAATTTCATCAACACTGCAATACAAAGGTTCATAATTCACATACGATTGAGAAGACTATACTTGAGACTATATTTGTGTTGCTTTTGACATTATCAATAGTATTCACAATCACCAATATACTTTTAACGTGTACAGGACAATTTGTCCAAATTGGAAAAAAAGTATAAATTTCTATGAAAAAACAGTTGTAGGTGTAATGTTTAACATGTTCAGCACCAATGTAAGTTGATCAACATACTTCAAAAGAAATTAGCTGTTGAGTACCAAGTGGTGGGCATTTCCTCTTGGCAAACATGCAAATTGGTGTATCAAGTCTTTAGCATCATTTAACGCGATTACAGGTGGTTTCTACTTTGTGCAAGAATAATTTAAAAACTTTGGGGGAAGGGCAGTGCACACCACGTTGGTGATGCACTAGGGCAGCCCAGAACATGGGGTTAGCTGCAGAGTTGGATCAATTGCAATTGTAATTATAATTGAGTGTAATTAGTTACATATTTTCGAGTAATCATAACGAAGACTTTTTGTTCTTGTGCAATTGTAATTTGCAATAAAAATTGACCAACTACAAGTACTTTTGTTTCCAACAACTACACAGAATTCGAGAAAACGCAGAAAGCATTGTTACACCTTCTATGTGGCCTACTACTACTCCACAGTCCAGAGTTTGTCAGGTACACAGCATGATCGCACACACAGTAGCCAGACAGGTCCATATGGAGTGAAGACAATGAACAATGCTCATACATGATGCACTCGTTTGACAGATGATGCATGAGTCAGCTAGAATGCTTACTATATGGGAAAACCACAAGACACTTGTATGGAGCAAGATAACGCTCCTTACAAAGTTCTGTGGCCACACACAAAACAATAACGTGATAGGTCAACACAGGTTAGCAAATTGGATGCAACATCTAAAATTGTCAAATGGATGCAATGTAGAATATCTACTGTGCTGTACACATGGTTCCTATGAGACAGTGATGTGTTGCATCCTCAATGTGCTGCATCTAATGCTCAGGAAGTTTTTTCAATTAGTCCATAGCCTACTTTGCAGGCATTTTAAACTGTTTAGAAGCAGTGTTTGCTTTTTGTGAGGAAGTATTTACTTAAATTTTTTGAGTTTGTTAGGTCCAATGGCAACTCTGGCACTTTGGCTCCTCGACGCCTTAGATTTGCATTATAGAGTGCAAGCTTACTTGCTTCGCATATTTGTGCCATTACCCACTTCATTAATCAAGGTTGATAACTCAGGCTGATTACATTGGGCCTTGTCACTGTTTATATATTTTTGTACTGTGCCTGGCCTTTCGCATTCATGTTGCAGGTGATCTGAATCAAAAAGCATTGTTCGCAGCAAGCATTCTTTCGACTTCGTTCACTGGGGCTTTACTCGGGCTCATCCGTTAGAACCTGAGCTATCATTTGCAAAGAAGTATTTTTTACAATATAATTCATGTCAGATTGAACGTTTCTTGAAGAAATGGATTATCATAGACCATTGGATTAAATTCCCATTCGATAGACAGTTCCCATTCAAGAGCAATTCTAACTGGTGTCATCTTTGCTCTGTGACATGAATTACGCAACAATGGATGAACTCTCATGACAACTTCTCATTCATTGTTACCTGACCTAAATCACAAAGCAAATATAACGCCAGCCAGATGAAGAGCACATGGAAGTTTCCATGACGCAATCCTCAAACTGTTACATTCAGTCAATGGTCAGTACAATCGCGACTTGTATATCTGTTTGCATTGCAAAGCTTTTTTATTGCTGTTTGTCACTCTTAAATTAGAAATGAAAGGCTAGGTACATAAGCCATTTGGGACTAGAAAGATGGTGGAAAGGCATATATTTTACATATACATCACCTCTCCTGCATTTTTATAAATCTTATTTATGTGGACTGTATGCAAAATTTGGAGTCATGACTTACCTTAAGTAAATTACAATATATTGCAGAAATTGTAACATTTTGAAAATGGATGATCAAAACAAATATCTTGGTAAACACTGCTGAATCCCTTCCAACACCACAGTCCAAATAAAAAAAATGCTAACCAGAACTGACACATGCTGGAACAACCGCAAAAATAAATTTAATTTTTCAACTAAAGCAACATCTAATTTCATAACGCATTTGAAGACATGTTCTCCCAAGTTGCATCTGCAATACATGAATCTCAAGAGTAAGCATTCAGGAAAAATAAAAAAAGATAAAAAAATATTATTGCCAACTTCCAACCAAGTCATTTTTTCAAGCTTCCTCTTCCCAGCAATTTGCTTCCTATGATGTCACTCAGAAAGCAATAACCAAAGCTCTACTGAAATCAATTGCGTGTGACCAATTACCACTAAGCATTGTTGACAGCCAAACATTGAGGAACTTTGTATAGACTGCTGAAGCAAGACTTGTTATTCCAAGGCATTCTGGAATTAGAAATTTCCTTATACCTAAAGTTATTCAAAAGCATACAGCTTGCAACATTGCAAAGTCTTATGACAATGTTACAGAAAAGATCAAACTAACATCAAAAGTAACAAAAGTGGTGTCAGATAATGTTTCGTCTGTGGTTAAAGCATTTCAGTTTTCTCTTCCTAAATTTATTCTGCATAAAACTAGCAACAAAGGTATTGGGGAGGACAAACAGTTGCTCCCTGAATTTGTTTCTCAACAAGACTTTGTAGAGAATGGCAGATTTAAACTTTCCGACTTACCAGAAAGAGTAAGCTGCTTTGCTCACACAAAACTTTACATTAAAGATTGCCTGCAGGATGCAGAGTTTTGAAATTTTGAAACCAGTTGGCAGAAGTAGCGAACATTGTAAATTCTGTGAGAAAATCTATAAATGCTTCTTAAACTACAACCCAATAGCATTTGACATATATGCCTTTCCACGCTTGGCTATTCCTCACGCTCTTGTGTCCATCAGCACCGTTTGCAACAGCAATGACTGTACGCAGGGGTGTAATGAGGGGGGCAAGGAGGGCACAATTCCCCAGGCATCAAATCACTATGGCGGTGCAGAAAAATCCCAACAATGTCACAATTACTTTCTTCAATACAGTAAATTGCTTTCGAAAGAGCTTAGGTTCAACCAAAGGGGTGCCAAACTTGCTTTTTGCCTTGGGTGTTATGTAACCTCATTACACCCCTTACTGTACGACTTGTTTTTCTATTTCTCCTCGTGCAAAATCCAACATAAATTTGCCATTCCATTTTTTTCCTGGTGGATGACATTTTCGGCTCTTAACACTTTGAGAGCTGGCGTACGATATATTCATACCTAGATTTTGGCCTAAAACCAGTTTTCGATTGCCTTACCAATGCCTTAGCTCCTCTGCTGATTGCGCTAGAGAGCTGTTCATTGTCTCAAGCGGATTGGCCAGTCTTCTGATCTGCACTCAAAAAAAAATTTTTTGGTTGGGGGTTGCGGATTTTTTGTGAGTGACATCATAAGTGAAGTAGTTTTGGGGTCATTTTGGCTCATGTTGCCTGGCCTAAGACCCAACCGCTAGGCCAAAGTGTTTCGCTGAAGTTTTTATTGGAAACTAGGCTCGAGTCCAAGTCTTTTGAGCCTTTGATCGACTTTCTAGCATTTCTGGGTCAAAAGTTATGATCCAATGTAAAAAAATTAATTTTAATTATCTAATTAGTCAAATATTTTTATTACTTTAGATCATAACTTTTGAACGCACAACCCCAGTAGGTCATCCAAAGTATCAAAAGACTCAGATTGTACCCTAGTTTCCAATAAAAACTTCAGCGAAATACTACCAACTAACAGTTGGCGCCCACGGCCAGGCAAAGTGGGCCAAGGTGGCCTAAAAGTGATCCACTTACGACGTCACTCACAAAAAATCCGCACCCTCCAACCAAACATTTTTTTTGAGTGCAAGCTACAAGACTTGCTGCGTCTTTTGAGACTTTGACCAGGTCAGTAGCGCTTACTGGACCAGAGAAATTCCCATGCAAAGCCACGTGCGTTTCGGTGTTTTTTCTTGGAAATCCCCAAAAGCGGCCGCACGCCAAAGTGTTAAGTGTACAGCCCAAATGCTGCAATTCAAAATAACAAGTGTTCATTACGAATTTAAAGGCTGAAAATCTGAGATATGGAACTCTTGTTTTGGTACATACTCTATTATTTGTTGTTGAAGAATTAACATGGATACGTGCTAATTTGCAGTTTGCCAATTAGCATTTGAGTTGTAGCTGGATGGCAGTCATGTGTTTGAGTTGTGTGTTTAATGTACTGTAAACACCTGCAATTGTGTTGTTTGCCATGCGCTTGACTAACTGACAGTGAGGTCTGTTTGCTAACTTGACTGCATTGGTAGAATGTTGAAATTGTTTCAGTTGTATTCCAGAAACCGTATTTGAAGATCAATCACTGTTCAAACGATCAATTGCTTTTGCTTTAATAATGACAACAAGTGTTTACACTGATAATCTACTGTTGTGTAGCAACATTTGTAGGAAATAAGAGACTGCAGCTCTGTGGATATGCGGAATTCTTTAGGTGTCAAAATAGGCAAAAAATCGTTGATTCCACAGTGAAAAATTAGTGAGTGCTGTTCTCTAAAGCTAACAAAAAGCCTATTCTGGCACCACTTGTAGAATCATTCCAACATGTCTGCATTTTCATATTCTTAAAGGTTAGATGACATGAATTTTTTTGTTTGATTTTTTTGCTCACATCGACAGAACTTTTTGTTCTGATTCTAAATCACTAATTTTTTATCAACATTGGTTACGCGGTTAAGCTGTGGGAAGCAAACAAAGTTTGACAATCCACCATTGCTGAGTCAGGGCACTGTGACGTCATGTCAGAACACCTACTATGCGGCATGCGCGTAACTTCACGTTGAAGTATTGCATTTTCCTGTTAGTGACCCACTGCGTAACGCAACGCATTTTTGCTGGAGTGTAATTTTCTCTCAGTGCAAGTTGGATATTGCCACTAGACTTAGCCTAATTACTTTGTAGTATTTATACGACATAAAACCCAGTAATGGCGAAGTTTTTTGAGAGTGACAGTGATACTGAAAAATTGGGTTTTCCAAATGTTGTGCTGCCATACCAGTCGTATGAGCCTGCACCTAACCAGTCAAAAGTTGAACCTACATGCAGCACCGATGTCACTGAAGATGTAGAAGCTGGCTTAGATGAGGATAATTCTTGACGTTGAGAACTGGTAAGTTTTTGAGTAGCTGAGAGGGATTTTTAGTTTGAAATCTTTGATTGCTGACAGGGTTGGTGTCATAAAAACTAGGGTGGGCAAAGCTTACACAAAGCAGAAGAGTTTTGCCTGCTTGCGTTGTTTTCAAAATTAAACAAAGTGAAGTATCTTTTCCCAACAGGTAAAACTTTTTTCCAATACATCATCAACATAAATGTTGTTAGGCTATAATTTTTATGATGCTTTATGCACCAACAGAACTTGTAAGGTTACAAGTAGATCAAAGAAATTTTACAATGTAAAATCATTATTCATTGCTTGTTGACAGTATCACAAAAACATTTAGCGGGTAAGGACAAGGTCATAGCCAGACTTTAAGGTTTTGGAGGTAAACACAATTTAAGGTTATTCTTTTTGTTATATGTTTAAAAAAAAATTTTCTGGGCACAAAAAAAATTTGGGAAGGCACTGTCGCCTTTTTGACGCAGAACATAAAAAATTCCCTCTTTTACCAGGGACACTGGAACAGCGGTAGGTCAAGAGGCACAGTGGAGAAGTTCATGGCGATGGAAATTTATTTTTAGAAAACAAAAAAAAATTGTTACCAATATGTTTGCTTCTGTTCAGAGTAAATGTTGACCTCTGACCTCAAAAATAAAAATCATTCTGAATTTTCTGGGTGCGCGAATAACTACTGTACAATACATTTGTTTTAGGTCCGTCTTGATAACCATGAAATTACCTAAGATACTGTTATGAAAACAGCATCTCTGCCCCATTTTGAATCGAGCAGGGGCAATGTCCATGCTTTTCTGCAGCCATATCTTTTACATTATTTTCTCTGAAATGTGGAAAACATGTTACTTCATACCGTCAAAATGTTTTGGCCAATTTTTTTAACTTTTTCTGCCCGATTTTTTGTAAATTTTTCAAGTGTGGGGTGCGACTGCAACACAATCTCACACGACTATGGAACAGCAAATCTTCTTTCCACAGGTGCACCTCTAAGGCAAATGTAGAAACTAAAGTCGGAAACACAAAAGATAGATTTTTGAGGGGGCACTACCCATAAGAGGGGCATATTTTCATGCTTTTCAGACACACGGCCAAATAGGTAACGGGGGAGTTTTTAGGGGCTTAGACCCCCAAACAAAGATTCAAGCCCCCCAGATTGAAACACGAAACACTATAAATCAGTTGAGTTGTTGTCAAATTTTAGAGTGTCAAGCCCCCCCCCCTGCAGAAATGCAAATCCCCCCTATTGAAAAATTTCTGGTGACGTCTCTGTAGGTAACACCTGCGTGGGGCCCAAAAAACTAAGATGGCCTAGGGCCGCACACTCCCTAAATCTGTCTTTGGGTACTACTACGAATATCAAGAACCAAACGGGCCACCCTTGGAGGAAGAACTCATCCATGCATGAGTACGTGCAAAACGTGTTTTAATTCGTCCATATGGGTTACATATTGAAATTCACATGACAGCATTGCAGCATAACCTTTTATTTTTTCACCCAGGACCTACAGATACATCGCCTACTGAAAATTCACGCAATGGATTTGGAAGAAACTTGGCAAAAAAAACAGAAGAGATTTGCCTGCTTGTGTTAGGCAACGATTTGTCTGTGAATGTTGCTGCGGCTTCAAATATCCCACTTAATTTTGAACAAACATGTGAAAACATCAGTGCATTTGGTTGGTTTGTGTATTCAAGCAATCAGAAGGAAGTGCATCAAAATGGGCAGGAGGTGCTGAATCTTGAAGCACGACAGGGAGGGGGACTTTGACAAGCACCAACGGCTGATCGTTCACATATTCCGAAAAATCAGAGATAGAAATGTGGTTAGGATAATTTTCCCCAAGCAGATCTCTGTAATTTCCTTTTTTATGAAGATTTACTTTTTGGTTCGAGGAATTATAAAAGGAACAGCATCAGGTTGAAGTTGTAACTGAAAATTTATGTTATATTTAATAGAGGCTGCAAATGACCTACTTGATATGAAATCGGAATCATTGAAGTGTTTTTAACAAACCCTTGAATGCTTAGTTAAATTGTAGTTCTCTCTCCAGGCTTGGCTTAGGGTCTTTCGGGAAAGCGAACATTCAAACACTTTTGTCTCGCCCACTTCTCATGCTGCACGTTGCAACAGCACATACCACCCTGGCAGTTCATTTTAATGCTTCGAAATTCTTATGTCTGTATGAAGAAAGGACAACAGTTTACTAATGAGACATATTGTGTTGAAAGCTTATAATAACACTGCAAGCATTAACAATTTGTTGAATGCCACAAATGCAAGAAAAATGGAGTCTGATATGTGAGCTGGCTAAAGCTGTAGTGTTATAATATAAACGGTAGTTCTTTACAATATCTTAGGTCAAAATGCAACCTAGCATCCCGCCCAATAAAAGCAGTCATACTGCATGGAATCACTAAACGGAAAAATACTATGGCAATTCATTTTCAGAGTCTTACACTTTGTCAGCTTCTTCAACTAGCCATATACAGCAAGCTAAGCAACGTTTCTACAGACATTATTTGTGTCAATCTCGCAAAAGATATTCACTCACATCTCATTTAATTTATTGGCACCTGACTAGAAACCTGTTTTTTCAGTGCCCCAGCGTTTCTGCTGTTTTACAGAGTAGGCTACATCTAGCGCAATTAATTCAATATCGCCAAATAAATCTATCTATCTATCTATAACAGCACAATGCTTTAGTAGTTTTGAAATTTTGACTATTGGTCATTTCGCAACACTCAGTCACCTAAACAACAACAAAACTGATTCAATAAGCCCACTGGAAGGCAACTGGCTTTCTAGCCTACTAGGTAAACTTTTGGTCAGCAGTTTAGTCTGTTTCTTACTTGCTATGACGTTTGCACATTAGGCTAGGCCTAGTAAACAAAACAAAGCAACACTGATAAAGGTTGTCAGTTCTTGACAAAATATGTTTAAATAATAATACTCTTTTGATTCAATCTTTGCTTTATGGGAGTGGAATAATTGCCATAACGCTATGCACCTAAGATCACTGCTAATGCCACTTAGAACTTAATCAAGGCAGCCGGCTTCTGGCAATGCACGACAACACAAACATGCTTCACCGACTGTTCTGACATGACGTCACAACAATCAAAAATTAATATCCAAATCCAATCCTGATCGAAAAAAATCGCAAGTATCCTGCAGGATTTCCAATCCTGATCCTGTCCATGCTCTTCACCGCATGTTCTGACATGACGTCACAACAATGAGCAGGCAAGAAAACAGCAAAATCAGAGCTTGCCCGATTTACCATGTTTGGAAGCGTACAACTTGGCCATTTTAGCTCGCTGTGCGAAAAATTTCACAAGTATGTTCATGGAAACATATTTTATCAAATTCCACCAAAAAATAGCATTTGATGATTTTCGTGTCAGCTGACCTTTGAAAGAATTTGTAATTTCAACATGCAATCAATGAGAGGTGTCAAAGTAATTGTAATTATAATTGATGTTTTTGACACAGAATAATTGTATTTGATCCAACTCCAGTCAGCAGTAACCCCAGAAAAGTCAACTAGGGCAAACTAATAAAAATGTTGTGATTTGTTTATTCAGTTATATAACTTGTTGGTGCTTAGTTCACAACAAATTTTGTAAATAAGCAAACATGGTGAAAAACATGCTTTTTTCTGTGGTTGTTGGCTGGAAAACTGCCCAGAAGCAGAAGTGTTTACCAGGTTAAATATCGAAAGAACATGTGTAAGCTGATCATGCAACACACTTTAATATCAATGCACCTGACTCAAGACAAAACACAAGTCATACCTGCTGTTTTATTTTGGTCTTCCAAAGTTTTTCCCGATGACAGGCGCACATTTCGAAGAGCTGGAAGAATTGCTTTTCGTCCAAATAAAAAACCAGACATTTCAATCAGACAAAAAGTAGATACCACACTTAAGTATGTGCTACTATACCTTACAAACAAATTTCTGCGTAAGATTGGTGAGATTCTAAAACAGTGGTGCTCAAACCGTGGCCCGCACGCAGGCCACATGTGGCCTGCGAAACAATTTTCATTGGAAAGAAAACTTTACATTTCAATCATTTAAGAGAATTTTTATTGAGATTATTAATTCTTGTGGCCCGTGAAGGGTTTCTGAAAGACAAATGTGGCCCACGAGCCAAAAAGTTTGAGCACAACTGTTCCAAAGTATCTCAGAAAAAACAATCAGTAATTTGTTAAAGGATATATTAGAAACGATGATGCTGATCAGTCTATCCCAGCTTTATGTTATAAACATTTGTTTTTAAACCTGTTTCGATAGCATATATACATCACATAGGTTTAATTTTGTTGACAACAATTGGTGGCAGGCCAAAGCCTGAATTTTGCTTCTTGCTGAAGTACCTGAGGTGAATGCTCTTGCCCAAAGACTGCTACGGAAATTCACTCAAAGGCAGTGGATTGAACCCCAACCTTGTGATTGAGAGGTGGACACTTTACCTATTGCTGCCCTCATCCGAAACTATATCTTTTCCAGGGCTGCCAAGCCAAGCCAGAGCTCAAATTAAAAACCAGGAGCCAGAGTTCAGTTTAAAATTTAGGGTCAGAGCTGTAGCTACTGCCATTTGAAAGTAGCTCAGACTTGTGACCACCATATCCAGGCAGTTATGAGCAAACAAATCTTGGATTTTGGACAGACACAGATTCTGCGGCTGGTCCATAAGCAGTCACTATATTTGGAAGGTAATGCGCTCCAGACGTCTTACCGAGCACAATAGACTCAGGGATAATGCTCAACACATGCATACTCAACACTGATCAATGACTGTAATTGTGGTGGGGGGCGAACCTTTGAGTGTAATGTTCAACACAAAATGCTATGCCCATTGTCCATGTGTGACATTATAATCGTCTCTACAATTAGTCAGAAGTTGTGCTCAGTTGCAGCCGTTGTTATGAAAATCTTACCAGTTGTCATTCTGTTTGAAGAAGGTTATTGGACACTAGGTAGGTTTGTTTATACATAAACAGTGTTTAGTGATTCTGTGAATTACTGCACTGCTTCTGTTGGACTACTGCTCTTCCACTACACTACTGTTTAGTGGTTGCTGTTTCTGTGAATTACTGGACTGCTCCTGTTGGGCTACTGCTCTTCCACTTCACTACTGTTTTTTATTGACTATTTCTGCTGGGTTATCATCGTGCACTACTGTTGGGCTACCTTTGAAATCTGCAGCTATTATTGTACTGTTGATATACTCCTGCTGATCTACCCTAGCCTTAATAAATTGCAAACTGAAATATACCCATGGCAAATAATAGAAGAGGCAAACATAATCCATCAACCCACAGCAATAGCTACAACCATGATATGGAGACAAAATTTGATGAAAATACAATGATTTCATCTCAGCTAAATGAATTGAAGTCTGAATTAAAACAATTAGGAGGCCTAAAAGACTTACATAAAAATTTGAATGTCTTGAAAATCAACTTTCTAGCATATTCAAAGAGATCACCACTATCAAAAGCAATATGGATCACTTCAAAGAAGAAAATAAACAGGGATCTTGAAGAAAAAAATGCCAAACTGGATTCCCAACTAAATGAACTACAACAGTATGGCCGAAGACAAAACTTGGAAATCCATGGTATACCAATGCCAGACAATGAAACCAATACTGACGTCGACGAAAAAGTGCTGCGAGTTCTCAAAAAATTGTCACAACTATTACCAAAGATCCTATTGATGTTGTACACAGATTCAGAGGAATACCTAAAACTGATCAAAACATAAAGTGTCCTAGCATTATGTCAGATTCATAGCTAGAAAAACCAGGAACAACATATGCAGCTCAAGAAAAAAACTGAAATCTGCTGAATTCGATGACCCTCATATTGACAGAGTTTTTATCAATGAAAATCTTAACAGTCGTAAAAAAAACACTTGTTTGCTCAAACCAATCAAAAAAGAAAATATTTACATTGGAAATATCTTTGGACTAGCAATGGGAGGATTCATCTCAGAAAAAATGAAAAGGATGCAGTCATTACAATTGAAACAGAAGATGCCCTGCATTATATCAAGTAATACATTTTATGATTCAGGTTTCATGAGAATATTCTGTGGTGGCGAGTTACTATTGTGTTTGCTCTTGGCATTCACACTGTTTACAAATGCTAGTCTTATGACATCTTTTACTTTACCATCTCACCCAAACGGCTGTATATGATCAATGTGCTGTTTCCAATTTGCACATAAATTGCCAGCTGCTAGAGCTAGAGAGCTGTTCAAACCCTCTCGGTTTGGCCATCTTTGCCTGACCCTGGGTGCTGTCCCAATGGGCTATATTTTGGACTCAAAGTTTAGTTGAAAACTAGGTCAAAATCCGCATCTATGGAGCCCTTGATTGACTTCCTAGCATAACAGGAGTGAAAATTAAGGCTCATAAACCAAAAATTGACCAAAATTTTGCTCTTTCAAAAGGCACTCTGAGGGGCATTTCTCTCCAGGCAATACCTCGCCGTCAAATTGAGCGAGAGAGCTGTTCAAACCCTCTAAAGCAGGGGTTCCCAACTGGGGGTACTTGTACCCCCAAGGGGTACGAGATTGAACATCAAGGGGTACGAAAATCCTTGGGTCACAGAGCAGCTTATATGTCTCTTATAGAGCAATATATATCTCAAAATTTTTTTGGGGGTACTAAGAATGCTCTGACGTGACAAAGGGGTACGAGCAGCAAAAAAGGTTGGGAACCCCTGCTCTAAAGACTCGTGAAGGTATGTAGTTTGCAATAAAAAAAAATTTTTCAGATAAGGATGTCTGTTTTTTTTTAATGCTTGTATGATGATAGTATGTTTATGTTATTTTTTGTTGACGTCAGCATTTTTGCCCGACCTCCCTTTAAGACCAGCAGGAGCCATTTACCCGGTAAATAACATTAATTGTGGGTCAAATCATTATAATCCAACAAGAAATTGCAATTGTGTAACCCAATGTCACAAAAATGCCTCATTTTTTTATATAAGGTGCACTTACATGTAAGATGGTCTGGAAAAAAAACATAATTGAAATCCATCAAGGGGCAGCTGAGTTATTTGCCTTTGAGTGTATCA
>Ga0210059_1007070_pt1 | contig 17906 bp, 18 predicted proteins | sample Ectturendosymbi2_FD_188042 | JGI IMG/M metagenome (GOLD analysis project Ga0210059, IMG submission 188042) | Ecteinascidia turbinata endosymbiont from Florida, USA - Sample 2 (SPAdes) (version 2) | ecosystem: Host-associated > Tunicates > Ascidians > Unclassified | place: Key West, Florida... | reverse complement strand
AGATAGACAGTTCATGTGTGACGACATAATACTTATCCGCATTGTAGGTTACGTTTGTTACATCACAATTACCGGTGGCAGTAGCCAGCATAGTGCAGTAGCGCTGTTTGACTTGTATGTTACAGCAAGTCAGCCTATAGTCACTTGGATGCGGCTTAGATCGGTGCATTTGAAATGGGAACCTTATAGTTTTTAATTGTCGTTTGGAATAGTCTGCAACACCCATAGTAATCTGTGCATACCATTTGTTATTGCAGGTAATTTTGATGAAATAATAACAAGAAGCGGGTTGATTCTGTTTATTTTGCAACCGAAATTAAGAGAACGGAAAGAAACAAACAATTCGTAATGAGTGAATACACGAAAAAACTAAAGCGAGAAAGCACGATCATTCATGGGCGTCCGCAGAAATTCTTCCAGGGGGAAAGGTCGACATTTTGTTTATCATTTTCAAATTGCTGACGATCAGTGTTCCCTCAAAGATAATTTTACACTGAACAAACATTTGTTTTAGTGAGCATGATTATTTCAGGGCTGAGTAAGTGGAGTTTTCAATGAATTACAAACTTTGTGAATTACGTATTAAATATACAATCTTATCAAAATACGAACAACACAAACATTTCATTCAAATAGCTCCTTGTTTTCGGTGGAGTTTCCAATGCTTTGGAATGTTGCAAATGCGCGAGAATGAGATTTCATTGTGCAACAGTTCTGGTGGTCCTGAGTATTTGCGCACCTTATAGGGAACATTGCTGTCGATGCAATACAAATGGAGGTTCAGAAAACGCTTTATCCTTTCTACACTACAAAGAAAATGCCTCATGTTACGGTAATAACCACAAAAAACGTTTCGTTGGCAGCAGTAGCCAGGTATAATAGTATTCCGACAATTTACATAGTGCGCAATCTGCAGATTTTCAACGCCAAGCATTTCTTTTCAAGTAAGCATTGCAATGATCTGTAAAGAAAGAAGCATTGGATTGCCATGGTTTTCAACGAAAACACAAATCATGACTTTCTTTTACTGAGCAAGCAAGGACGCACCTAGCTGATATATTCAACTGAACTAACAACTGAACATGTTTTTGAAAATTTCGGGGGGGAATTGCCCGGTTTCTCTCCCCCTGATTGCGGGATCAGCTAGCAAGACTTGTCAGTATAACTTACAACAGTGGTTCTCAAACTTTCATGAGCCGTGGACCCCTTCAAAAGACTCTCAACGCTTGTGGCCCCTGCTCATCAATAAAATACCTAGTTTTGGCGTCTGCTCGGCCTCTGCACGTGGTCCCCAGAGAACAGTTCCGTGGCCCCCAAGAGGGACGAGGGCCCCGTTTGAGAAACACAAGAGCTGCAAACGTCTGAGATCTCGTCCAAAGCGATCAATAAAACCTTGCTACACAAACCGGACAATTAAGTAGACCTGTATGTGGACACGACTACGAACAAACTTACTAGAATTAGAATATCACGCAGGTTTTGCAAAATTGACCAGATGAATTATGAAAACTTGCCACAGCAAATGTACCTTTGCACTCAGATGTCAGAACTAAACCTTAACGATTATGACGTATTCCCACAAGCCCGCATAGATGTATTCTACTGTAACAAGCCAAGTAATTTTATATTGCGAAAAGAAGTCTGCATAAGTGTATTTTGACACTCAGACACATTGGTCACACTCCCAATAATAATGGAATTTTTAAACTTGTTGAAGCATTGCTATAGACCCACTCGTGCTTCTTTTCACAAAGTATAAATGTACGTGGCTTACCGCAATCAGCGTGTCACTTTTCGCTGCATTACCTGCCAAGACATCTGCGTACAACAATCTCATGCAACAAAACGCCTGCCACAGTAATACAAGGTGAACCTTTGCAGATATGTTGCCATAATATTGTTACGCAATAAAGACCAAAAGTAGAACAATCCGCTTGCGACATTCGCAACCCACCTCTGCAGGCAAAGGAGGAAACATGAGTGAACTGCAAGCTCATCACTGCCTAACACTACAACTGTGAACCTGACTCTTGTGCAGTGTGAGTTTCATACCGGCAAAAAAACTGTCTTTGCAAGAATCAAATCAATTAATCGGAATTAAGATACCGACTTCAGGTTTTTCCAGAAATATTTGGTTTTAATCCCAATTTCCAGGCGGGGGGCAGATGCCCGTTATGCCTCCCATGCTCTGTGGACGCCCATGCGATCATTGACAATTTTATATCAGGTTCCATAGACAAGGCCAACTCATCTAATGAAACGAAGAAGCGTTTTTGGCTAATTGTTAGCAAAGTTAAATTTTAGCATCTTTAGTGAGTAATGTGCGGTACAAAAGTATTTTGGCGATGATTTTAAATGAAATCAAATGTCATGACAACACCTCTTTATGTCTGGTGGGGGGATGCATCCCCCCCTGTGTCCGCGCCTGCAATGGTTACAATCACCGCTGATGCAAGCTGTAGGCACTAGGGGTTTCTGGAGCATGCACTCTCAGAGTTTTGAGTAATAAAACATCATGAAGGACTGACTGAGGGAGAATCACGAATACATAAAAAAGAAGAATAGACAGAAGAATGCACATGAGAAAAAACTGAAGACAAATGATTTTATACAAAACTGCTAAACAAATATAAAATTGCAAAATAACAACCTGAAACGTTGACAGAAAATAAAACAAATACTGCGATTTAATGCTTTGTTTGTAATTATTTAACGTCAAAGAAAAACTGTTCTTGTCTTTACTGTAAATTTGTCGATTCTTCCTTCGAAAACTGCTATAAATGAAACGTGTCACATCCACTAATCTAAGAAATATCTAAGGTCAGTGACGCTCCCGCTCGAAGTTCCAGGTTAGCAACTGTGTGACCTGAGTTTCGACAACATGTCCATGGCAATGCTCTGTTTCTAGGCCACAGTGATACAAAGCACATGTAGCAGTAACTGAAAGGTTCACAATAACCAACTCAATGTTGTAACACAGTTGCAAGTAGAATTTTGCAAAAGTATTCAGCATTTATTTAAATATCGCACAAATAAACATCATCATAACTTCCTTCAGGGCCACACCAAATCCATTGCAATATAAGTTTGTCAAACCATAAAAGCTCAAAAATTTTGCTAAACATCAGATCTGTAGTCGTAACAACCAGGGGCATGCAGATAGGTCTGGTGATTCCCGGGGCAATGCTTGATTGTATGCCCCCTACCAAATTTTAGTATTGAGGACTGTGAAAAATACAGGCGTTTGAAATAAGTAAACACTAGTTTTGACTAACAAACAACTTTTGAAAAATTGAAATGAATTCAAGGAGTATTTTTTGTTTTTAATGTGTTATGCTTGTTTTATTCCGTGGACATCTACTTATAAGCAAATTTCTTCCACTCATGGGTAGGCTGTGCATTAATAAATTAGATATTGCATTTATTCGTGCAAGCAAGCATCAGATAGGCCCACCAAAAGAAGATCGCACTAACGGCATGTTAGGAGTTAGAGTTATCTATTGCTTCTCTTGGAAATAGTATCTTAAAAAAGTAGTGCAACCATGGAATTTGATGCATTTCCGCCCTTTATATTTTTCTGACCTACAAACAAATTGCTAAGGATGTTTTTTTCAGTAAAAACAGATGAAGGTAACGATGAGGTGCTTCATCTCTCTCTCTCAGGTCACTTAACATACATTTGCATTCCCCCTCAGGCAAGTTCCCATCAGATCCATGCAGCACGTTTTAGTGGCTAATAAGAAGCGTCTGGTTCAGGGGTGCAGAAATGCGGTTGCGCACTCTCGCCGCGCGGCCAAAAACGTGGAGTGCGCGAACGTTTTTTCCCCCTTTCGTACTTCATGCGTATGAATGCTGAATGGCAAAACTTATATGTGCGCGATACTAAAAATTGCTGCGCGCTACAAACGTCCACAGAAAATTTTGCAGCGCTGGTCCAGTTACAAGATTTTGATAAAATGCAGCACTTTTTGTAATTTCACTCTTTGGATGACCCACTGCCTTGGATGTCCTGGACCGTCGCCTCGTCCATCCCCCTCTGTGTGCGTTTTATCGCTGCTCTAAACGCATGCGCAATATAGCACTCTGCATGCGCTGTGAAAGCTGGATTTCCGTTCCATTGTGACGCAACTATAAAATGATAAGGAAGTCGGAAAGTTCGCAAGCCGTGAGTCAAGCCACGAGTGGGCGCTTATTGCTGGCGACAGAAACTCCGCTTTGAAACGTCCGGAAGGTCAGTAATTGCTCGCTTTGCGAACCTTGAAGATCTCGATGAGATTTCGCAATAAAATGCATCATTTTGTAAATTGTAATTATTAGCATCCGCTGACATTTGATATTTCGTAATTAGTACGAAACATCTGACCTCAATTTGGCGCCCCCAATGTGCTGCGCCTGTCACGCTTTTTTATTTATGTCATGCAGTTCTGCAACAGTGTTGTACAGGAGCCAGAGTGTAGGAGCGGACTCCGACCGGAGTCTGAGTGAATTTCAAAAGTAGGAGTGGAGCCGGTGTCAAGCGAAATTTCTGACCTCTGCGAAATTTCTGACCTGTTATTGTTTTTCAGTTATTTTGCTTCTCAGAAAAAAAAAATAAAGTCTGGCAATTACTTTTTTGATGTGTGTTATGTACATTGAAACATTTTGGTCAGATGTCAAGTACCCACAACAAGCTATAGCACGGGAATAACCTTAACCATTGAAATTTTCCGACTTAGTCGTTGATATCAATTATTTTTCTTTTTCTCAAACTAACCCAAACCCTAACCTGACACACTTACCTAAACACGAATTCTTAAGCCCTAACAAATCAGTTTTAAGCATATTTGGTTTGCAGAATATTACTCTGTGCATGTGTACATGGTGTGGAGTCAGAAATTTCGCTTGACACCGGATTTGAATTTTTCACGAAAAGCCGGAGTCATTTATTGAACATTTTTTGAATAGCTGATAGCATTCAATTTGTAGTTTAAGCAGGAGTCGGAGTGCAAAAGCAAACCCTACTAGTGTTTCGGAGTCGGAGTATATTCAGCGAAAGCAGGAGCGGAGTCGGAGTCAAAATTTTTGACTCCGTAGGCCTACACCAGTGTTGCCACTGCTGGTTTTTTTTCACTAGATCTGTTTTTTTTGTTTTATCTGGGGTTCTGGGGTTTTTATTAAAAATCTGGGTTTTTTTGACTCTGGTCAAGTTTCACAAATGTATGTTGTATTACTGTATTTTCCATTGAAGAATACAGTAGTTTCACAGGCGTAATGTGCAGAGTCAGTAGCCAGTAGCCTACAGATAAGTAAAGTACTTATATTTGATTCTAATTTAACATTCAAAATTTTACGTTCGTACCTATCACAATGCGCCTGTAAAACAATGAACAGATTCTCAACCACAGCATCTTCTAAACCAAAAAAGCATTCTAAAATCATGTGCAAGCAGTCCTTGACATATCAGCGATTGATTAGAGTGCTGACCTATGCCTAGTCAGTGCTTAATCTGTAAACCATTATATTTCAAACAATTTGGTTAATAAGACTGCTGCAGTCCTACTACTATAGCAATGAATGCAGTGGTTAGGGTGTATAGAATACTGACGTAAGACCTTGAATGTATCATGTACATGTTTCAATTTGTGCATTTAAGTGAAAGTAAAAGAAAACATTAAACGTTTTTTAGAAAAGATCTCTAGCTTTTTCATGTTACTTCATACACTTGATTTGGTGCTAGTCTAGGCTAGTTGTAAATTGTCAGTATGTTCAAAAATTGACTTGAGCTTGTTAAAAGCATGATGCAAATATTGCATATTATCTTAATTTTTATGTGCAAGTGCCGGTAACGTACATTTCAAGTTTGATTTAGACTTTTTTTTAACATTATATATGTCTGGGGTTTTTTATTATTTTCTGGTTTTTTTCAAGGTAAAATCTGGGGTTTTTCTTCAAAACAGAGTGGCAACACTGGCCTACCCGCCACTTGACCACTGTTCTGCAATGTCATGGATGCTGCGTCATGGCATTCCTCTCCATAATCTGATTAACCTAACCTCCCTACTCCTCTTGTCTCAGCTTAAGTTCTTGTGTGCATGACTTAGTTATTCGTCTGTATAGTTCTCAAACCTTCATTCATTGCTTGCTCTCCATCTGTGTTGCGTAAATGACTGTTGCGTTACTATTTTGCTGTTTTTTTTCTTTCACGAAGACTTTAATTTTCAGTGATAAGGGGTTACACTTACAACTTTACTTATGAACGCCCCTGTTGCTGTTCAGCCGTGTTGCCTCTTTTTTTGGCCCAGTTGCTTACAGTATTTGACTGATTAGATACCTTCAGACGTTCAGGGAGTGTACAAATGATTAAGAAGACTGATCTTAATATGCAGGCTAGAAGCTTAGAATAAACAACTGAGCTGTATTCTTCTTTCTAGTGAGAGAACAAATGCTATAAAATTGTATTAGCTAGTGTTTGTGTAAAAACTGCATGTATTTTATACAGTAATTTTTGAAGTGTGATGATTTTCTATTTATGTAAACGTGGGATTTTGAACCATGCAAACCGAGACACATGTCGCCTTTTTTCGCAAGGTAAGCTAGCTCTTTTCAATTTATGTGCAGTGCATGATGAGTTCCTATTGTCTGTTTAACTAATATTCTGTTACAGTAAACCCAATCGTTTTCAAAAAAGCATACAAATTTATGTTAATTCAGATCATTTCCATCGCATGTTTAGAAAATGCAAATCACATAATTGCATGATGAATAGGTTTTGGAATGCAGACTTGCATCAGGTTACTAGGATCTTCACCTTATATTATTGTAGCACAGTTTGAAGTAAATCATTTGCAATCTCTACGTAACTTTTAATCTTGAAACAAAATCGGTATTTAGCAGCAATGAATGAAATCTTTGATATTTTGCTATGTTTTTGCGAAAGGCTGATGAGAAAAAAACTCTCAGCCAGTAATGCTATGTTTATGTATGTGTTATAAAATTGGAAGTGACTATTCATCTGCCTGTCCTGACGTAATTCAAATAAAAGGGTCACTTTTTCGTTCAAACTGTGTGGATCGTATAGTAATGGTTACGCATTACGCCTTCTATGCTTTAGGTTTTCGGTTCGAATCTCACCTTGCTGACTTTGGTTTCGTTTTTTTTCTTTCAACTTTCCTTTTGTTTTTTTTCTTTACTTTATTTCAGGTTAGCATTAGGTTAAGGTTAGCTTAGCTTAGGGTTAGCTTAGCTTAGGGTTAGGTTAGCTTAAGGTTAGGTTAGCTTAGGGTTAGCTTAGCTTAAGGTTAGGTTAGCTTAGGGTTAGCGTAGCTTTGGTTCAGGTTAGGTTAGCATTTGTTTCGGATTAAGGTTAGGTTAGGGCTACGGATAGGGTTGGTTTAGGGTTTATCTTTTACATTTACTTCGTTTCTACCAAGCCTACTGCACTCTCATCATGCGTTACTGTCATGTTACAGAAGGCGGTCGAATAAGGCTTGAAATTTAAAGATCCGCAGGTGCTTCTTAGCCACTGCCTATAAAATTTCATCAGCATTGTTGCTTAATCTTGTTTTGTGCCTGCTACATGATAGTGTATACCTTGCCAACTTTGTAAGAATTCAGACATATTAAATGGCTGCATGAAGCCTGCAGTATCACAGTGCAATTTCCATTATATTCCCAATCATAGGCCATTGTAAATGTTTGTCAACACATGTTTGCCTATGTTGTCAAAAAATTTTAATGCCTTGTTCTGAAACACTTTTTTATGCGTTTATCTAATGGTATCGTTTATCTAATGGTATGCGTTTATCTAATCTCCATCTAGCTTTTTCATTCTTTCATTTCATATGTTTGATGATTTTCGCATGTCATTTCTGCCCATTATGTAACACTTTTGTGTGACAATAAGAGATTGCAATATTCACTGGCAGATTTTTCAATGCCTTTTAATTTTTATTGCTTATTCATGTTTATAAACTGTTCCTCTGATGTACAATGAGTAGAAGTAGATTAACCAATATGATACTGAGAAAAATAATCAAAATAATTAAAAGCTGTCAACTTTCTTGTGTGCACTGATGGTAGCAATACAAGTAGGAAAAATCAAATATAGAAAAGCATAAAACAAGGTACAATTAGATACTTCGTGGCAAAAAAGTTATTGGTAGCTTTAGTAAAATATACATTCTTTACATTTGAACTACAAATGAATTAGTCTCAACTGCAAATTGAACTACAAATGAATTTTTTTCATTTGAACAACAAATGAATTAGTACCACTGATTTTAATGTAGCATTATGGTAACTAGTTTCCACAAAGATGACACAAGCAAATAACTGAGCAAATTTTTTTAAGGAAATTGATTTCACATAACACTATGCATCCTCAGTCCTAAAATCTTATTCAAATAGTATTGGTTGTGGCACCAGCCTTAGTTCCAAGCCATGGAAACTAGTACTAACAGATATCAATCACTGTTGTAGCATTTTGGTATTTAATATGCGGACCAAAGGGTGGGCCATACAAGAGGTGAGACTGTCATTAGGGAAGTAGCAGTGGATATTCAAGTAACGCATTTGGAGCAATGCTGATAAATCGCAGTTTTTTCTACTTCTTACTTCTGCTTCAGTTCCAGGATGAATTTTCTCATTAGTTCAAAATATTGTTCTGTGCTCACAGTTGCCTGACATCCATCAGGATCCTCAAGCCAGTATGAGTTCATAATTCCTTTACAACCCAGCATGCCCCAAACAATCACTTTCTCCACACTAGACCATATGGGTGGCACTGTTGCTCATGACGCTGAGCCTGAGTGTAAAAACACACATTATGTTTGTTATGTGACCACCAAGGTGAAAATTTGACTTGTCAAAAGTTTACAAATCTCTGTTGTTCTCCCAGTTTGTTATGCTTTTGTATGAGAATGACCAAATGCAGTAGTGCTGGTGTGTAGAAGCATCAGTTGTGTAACAATGTCCTCCAATGTAAAAAGCAACGTGATGAAACAAATGAAACTATTTTCCACACTTGTAAAAATCCAAATTTTAAGCAGGTGGTTTTAAACTTTTGAGTGCAACTGTATACTAATTTCTCATAGAAATAATTCCCTGTTTCAAAGTTTTGCTTATTACTGAGACTTTGTTACAATTTTTATGCAAACCTATCACCACTTTGGCAAACAGTTTTAAAATGTAACTTTAACAAGTTTTTGAAAAGGAGGCACAAAATTGCAAAATTCTGCCAATTGTTTGTCTTAGTCATATCTAAATTTTAATTGGTTTTGGGACATTTTACACTGTAGGTCAAACATGTGCTATGAAGTTATTCAACTCAAAACAGCAATGTTCCATGACCCCAATATTTTACAAAGCCTTATATTAACATTCTTTCAGATAGCTTTGCTAAATTGTGCATTTGTCTCAGGCCAGGCAGCCTTTCAAGCGAGCTACAATTTGATAGTGATCGGAGGCGGATCTGGAGGTTTGGCATGTGCAAAGGAAGCTGCTGATCTTGGAAAAAAAGTAGCTGTGTTGGATTACGTTGTCCCTAGTCCTCAAGGTGAGATGTGAACACTTTGTATAGGTTACTAAGATCCTGTCAAATTGCGGGATTGTTTTATTCCTTCTTGAGACCCTTTCATACATTAGCTGAGTTGCCCCTACCCCAGATGGTGTTTCTTTGCAAGGTACCAGATGGGATATCGGTGGAACTTGTGTGAACGTTGGATGCATCCCGAAAAAACTGATGCACCATGCTGCAGGCTTACGTCATTCCTTTGAGAATGCAAAGAGTTATGGTTGGCAAAGTGATGCTGTACCGAAACATGACTGGTAATGTAAATGGCTACAAAAATGTACTGTTGAAGCATAAACCTCAATTGAGAATAACGTTTAAAATATTAAAAAAGTTATGCAAACGTTCCTGGAAATGATAAAATAATGATTTCTCTTTGAAGGAGTACCTTATCGACTGCAGTACAAATGTACATCAGATCCCTCAACTGGGGTCACAAAGTCCAACTAACAGATAAGTACGTGTTTGTAAATGTAACTCTCTAACCCAGGGGTTCCCAAACTTTCTCTGGCCATGTACCCCTTTAGCATTTCGATAGATGAGCATGTACCTCTCAAATTTTACATGACAAAAAGGCTGAGGAAAATAATAAACGTGTGTTTACCAATAAGCACATAATGATTTTTGAAAATAATATTAACTGATATATGTATAAATAATTGGAAATCTGTAATATATAAACATATTCGTCGTTTCTATTGTTAAACTTAAAAGTACCTCTTCAGATAGGCATATGGGGTACATGTACCTCAGTTTGGGAACCCCTACTCTAACCCATTTTGACTTTTTAATCTTGCAGCTTTGGGATTTTGTGCTCTGTTTTTTCTTCACCATGTTCGAGAATGCGTAACTTAATTGCCTTTGCAAATAATACAAGTTTTTGTATGACGATGTATGTCATATATCTACAGAAACGTTACATACCTGAATGCTAGAGGCAGTTTTGTCGATGAAAACACTATAAAAGCTGTCGATAGGAAAGGAAGAGAAACTGTGATCCATGGTGAAAACATCGTGATTGCCGTTGGAGGTCGCCCAAGGTACCCCGATGTGAGTGCCATTGTCTACCAGCGTTTTGTTTGATGTTAGTCTGATGCTGGTTTGCATGTGAGTTCCTCACGAATGTACGTTGGCAATTGTTTCAGCTATTTGTGATTTGTATTTTTAGATAAGACTGCCTGAAATAGGGGCTTTGAACGTCCTCTCTTGTTTTCCTTCATACGTAGCGGCGTGATTCGTAGAGGATTTTACCGAAATTGTGTCTCGAAACGTGTTGCACGTTTCGTAATACCATTGAATCCCCTTAGCGGTCTTCGCTCTACCTGCTGTGTTGCGCGCCTCGACCATTACATTCCCTCGCAGATCCCAGGCGCAGCTGAATACTGCATTTCAAGCGATGACATTTTCTGGAAAAACAATCCTCCTGGAAAAACGTGGGTATAAAAAATTGCGTCATAAACCTGTTAGTGATTCAGCGATTGTTGATATCTGTTATTTTACTTTTGCAGGTTAGTCGTTGGGAGCAGCTGTATCCTTTCACTATTGTTTTATATCTTCAATGTCGTCAATGCGAAATCCGTCCTGTTCAAATCTGTTAGGTAGTTGTAGGACAGGTTTACCTATTTGACACTTTTTTCTGTCCCATTTCACCCCATGGGATTCCCACGGAACAAGTCATACAAAGAACATTATATCATGTGCAAGTCTGACGTCTAGCCTCTCCAGAGCCGTGGCCAAAACACCCGAAAATCAATTAGGGTTCCAATAAAAGTCGGGTGACCTTTTTTGTGTTTTTCACCTAAAAAGAGGTTGAATGACCGCATTGTCGGAGACTTCGTATCACTCCGCCATGGCGCTGAGCCCTGCACCAGTAATACTTACGTGCTGTGAGTATATAGTAACGGTATTCAACATCAAAAATTCCTGCTGCATGGCGTATAATTCCTAACGATGCGACATGGGACAAATTTCAAGTCCACTGTCCCATCCAATGAGACAAATCCCATTCCCATGGACAAACGTGTGCAAAGACGGCCATGGTTGGCACAACCGTAGGACTGGTGTGTAGCAAACTTTTAGAGATGATCACTTGAGACAGAAGCTCTGCGTACTCGCACTAACCAAGCCGCAATAAAGCTTCTCTTGTTTTGAAAACATTGCCGTAGGAAATCCGCAACAAACTCTCGTAATTTCCTTAACCCACATTGTTTGAAGACGTTGGTCTGGAATGTGCTGGCTTTCTGCACGGCCTCGGTTTTGACACAACTCTGATGATCCGTTCAATTCCCCTGCGTGGATTTGATCAGGTGGGTTTCCCCCCGTCGCGTGGCAACCGCGCCTTGTCATGTTTTTGCGCAGCTTTCATATCTGCTTGCTTAGATCTTGTCGACTGCTTAGCGTGAACTGAGCGCTCGGCGTACTGATGTCATTAATTAACTCGTGACGCAATTCTCTGTAACGCTAGAATTTCTCGTAACTGCCGACCGAAACGTCTGTTGACGTAATAACCACAAAACAAAGTAAAACCTCGCCATGCAGGGCGCAGCGCAGTTGTATGATAATTCGTTTTTGCCACAGGCTTGTAGATCTGTTTTTCGAAGCATTTTTACTTTGATGATCTGGGCCCAACGTTATTGGAACTGTACTTTTTCACTGTAGACGCGATTTTGTATTTGATGCTAATCTTCAAGTTTTTTTGTGTGTTATTCTTCGTCCCATTATTTTAATTCTGTCGAAGACATCGTCAAATCATGCAAATAACCAGAAAATTATAAGTAACCTGCAGAAAAGTCAATATTGTGCTATAAAACAGTGGTGTGATGTCAAATCCGATTTGTTTTGTAACAAAAACTTCCATAGCAAATCTTTGTTTATCGGAAAAATCGGTGTCGATTCCCGCTTTTGCATTCACCTGGTCTCTGGCATCCTTGCTATGATTGCGTCGCTGCCATTGAGTTACATTCTTGTGCATCGGCTGTTTGGGTGTCACGTTACCAGCGATAAATAGTTTCGAAATGCTATGATTTTGTTTTTCTGCCGCAAATCTGAGACTGTGTCTTCGTATTTTTCGCAGCAAATGTCTGGTTTAATAACTGACCACTTGACAATGGAGGGATTAAAAATACAGTGGAAACGGGTTCCGAGATCAGTCGTCAAGCTGTCGAATGGAAGGCTACACGTCGAGTCGCAGACTACTGATCAACAGGACGGCAGCGCGGATGAATACGACACTGTACTGCTTGCAATCGGTATGCTGTCTGATTGTGGTCATATAGGGATTCATAAAGTTCTAAGAAAAGTACAGGATGCCACAGCTGCAGAAAAAAGCACAACCCGTGTTGAGGACAAGTGGATTACTCAACGCACGTGCTTCTGATAAAGCATCAACAGTGCTGCGCATGCGGTACTGCTTCGAGTTTAAGTGCTTGTCATAGATGATCATGCCACTGTTGTCGGCCACGCTCAGCTGTGATATTTAGCGTCGAATAGGTTCGCTTCATCATTCTCCAGTAAATTCCTTCCACGCATTGTGGAAAATGCGCCACCGGTCGAACATAACCGCAGTTCGTGTGTTGATGAGTTTTCGCCCAGATAGAGTGATAGTCGCGCGGCTCGCCGCTGGTAACGTGACATCATCTGAAAATCATTCGAAATGCTCGTTCAAATGGCGGTGCAGCCGCACGTAGCAGCGTTTCCTCAAACTTCGCTCTTACCCTCATTATTTCAAACACTCTTCCGGATTGAGTGTTTCCGGGTTTACCTGAGGGCAAGTATAGGCTTGAAGCTTTTTCAAGTTTCGAAATACTCTTGGTTTGTTTATATCTGCGTCCAGATAAGATTGATACAAAGTCGCTTCTTTCGTTTACGAAATGCTAGAGTCGTTTAAAACATAAAATGCTCAAGTCGTAAACTTGCCTTCAATCTGAAATCGGACTCTTTAACTTTTTTGCCCTTGTTAGCAAAAATGTATGCTTCTTTATCAACGTTTTTCCAGCACCAACGTAACACGAACGGGAATGCAACAGAACACGCGTTTCTATGCATTTCTTTTTAGTGTAATGCAGTTAAAACTTTGATGCTTACTATCCTCTTCGAATTATACAGGAAGCGATGCATTAGTGGAGTATTTCATGAAAAATTACCTTTTTAAAAGTATATTTCCGTTATGTCCTCAGTCGCTTTCTTTGCATCAACCAGTGTCGTTGATCAGGTCTTTCCGTAGTCGCCATTTTACGATTGCGTTGTTTGACCCAAGGTCGTGACCCGGTCACCGATCACTTGGCGCTGCAAAACGCTGGAGTTGAGGTTGATTCGAGCACCGGGGAGGTGCTGACCGACAGTGGCGACCGCACCAACGTTGGACACGTTTACGCCATCGGTGACGTCGCCAAAGTAAGGAATGCATTAAGTGAAGCGTATGTAGCGACATCCCTTCTATTTTCGCAGCGCAGGTTCACTACTGACTCTTCACTGACTAGCTCACTAACTTTCATGTTTAAAGTATATGTACAATTGCATGCATTAGGTTTTTCAACAAAACGATCGACTGGAATGATAAGCGTAGGGCTTCTACCACGATATCTGCTGAGTCATTGCCGTCTTCACAATCTTGCTGATTCACACTACGCAGTAAAGTGATCAACTGAGTTTGAACACACCACAGCTGCAGCGATACACACGCGGCTACTGCATGTCGAGCAATTAGCTGCCCAAAATGTGACCGCCAGCCAGCCAGGGGCATATCCACCATATAAGAGCCATCGCAAATTGGATTTCGGGTGCTCCACTGTACTGAAATACCTGGGGCATTGTTTAAAGGTTTTTAACGTTTGCGCAACAGATGCGTTGTCTCATGGTCTGCGAAGCTATTCCCGCTGTTGCAAGCTCAGCGTAGGAGGTTCCAACTAGCAACAACAGAAGCCCTGTTGTTGCGGACTACTGTCCTTTAGATGACTTTAACTCATTGCTTTCTTTGTGTGCATTAAATCCTGCAAGCATCAGAAGATTAAATCCCCCTGGTAGCTAACAACAAAGGACTTCCGTCCATGGGCGTCGGAAGGATTTTTTCCAGAGGGGGGAATAGTGGATTTTTCCAGGAGTGGGGTCAACAATGGCAAAATTTCATTTTTCCCACTCGAAACTAAGAAAACATCCTTTCTTTGCTTATTGTTTAATAGGAAAATTTCAAATTCCGTGGGGGCTTGTCCCCCCCCCCTTCCGACGCCCATGCTTCCGTCACCATTGCACGAAAGCAGTGCCTTGCGGTCTTTTCGTTTGATTCCATGACCGGGCAGGATTCGTCCGCACAGGGCCACACAAAAAGTACTGCAGGGTTTTGTCCCATGACTGCACCTTGACGTCGGTCGGAGACCAGGTCTCAGGATAACCAGTTAACCACCCTGTGTTTAATACGTATCGTTCAAAATTTTGGTCAGACGGTAGTTTTTCGTTGTGTCTGCAGGGACGCCCGGAGCTGACGCCTGTCGCTATTAAAGCAGGAAAGCTCCTGGCTCGTCGGTTGTTTGGCAACTCCGCAGATTTAATGGATTATCAAAACGTGGCGACGACGGTATTCACGCCTCTCGAGTACAGTTGCGTTGGAATGAGCGAAGAAGAAGCCGTCCAGAAATATGGTGAAAACGAGATAGAAGTAAGCGAAGCTGGCCATTCGGAGCACATTAAAAACGAATAAGAACGATTGTTCCAGGTGTGTGTGAAAACCATCCCTTGTCGGTTACAGGTGTATCACGCATTCTACAAGCCTCTTGAGTTCAATCTGCCCGAACAAAATTACCAGCAGTGTTACATCAAATGCGTTTGCTTTCGTGATGACGCCAAGCCGTTGCTAGGACTCCATTTTCTCGGTCCAAACGCCGGTGAAGTCATGCAAGGCTTCGCTGCAGCCATGAAGTGAGGCCTGTTCATTTGTCTGCTTGCAGATTTGTTCACTTTGTAATGTATGTGTGGCAGAACCTATACACCCTACACGAAAAAACCTTTGAGCGAGCCCGAGCAAGGGTTAGGGTCACTGAGTTGCCCAGTTATCAGCAGACCGAGCTTCACATCCCACAGACAGACCCAAAGAATGACATGGCGAAAACGTTGGGTCCAGGTTCAACTGCATAGGCCAGAGGGAGAAACATACCCCACCTGCGTATCAGCTCACCATACTTGGAGTGTAATTGCCTTGCATAGCTGCAGAGCTTTTTTACGTGATAGTACTGGATTATTCATGCATTCTTGTGACTCAAATCACAAAATAATCACATATGCAACAAAAGGAAAAATAATTACATCAAAGAGCAAAAATGATTTGCATGCTGATAATAATATAAAAACATGAAAACTTCAGGTTTAGCAAATTGATGTATTCTATTATATTTGAAACACAAAATATTGGCTAAAGATCATCTGGGTCAACTGCTCAGCCAGCCCTGTTGCTAGCACAAATCAATTTTTTTATTTGAAGACGTTTCACTTGTAATTGAAGAAAAGTAACAAAATGCATCCAATCAACGTAAAACAAGTAAACAACAGGGTTGCGGAGTCGGAGGTAAAATATCCAACTCCGACATTTCCAAAATTTCCGACTCCGACTTTCCAAAATGTCTGACTCCTAAACAAAGGGAATGAAATTTGGCTGTTAAAATCAATAGAAATCGTGGTACGCAGGAAGAAATCTGTTTCAACAAAAGTTTCAAAAGAAATTGTACAATTTCAACAGGAATTCCCAATTTAGGAGTGTGATGTAAAAAATGATCCAATTGGAAATCCGGAGTCGGACAAAAACTGCGACCCCAGTGTTGTTAGGAATCCGACTCCACCCAAAATCTCCGATTGCTTACGACTCCGACTCTGCAACCCTGGCAAACAAAACAACAAAAAAACAGAGGGGAAAAACATGCGTATGCACATGGGGGTGGGGTGAGCGATTAGAGAGGTGAGGGAAAAGAGGGGCACTGCAAGTAAAGTCGTTCATTGACTAGCTGGAAATGTTCAACACGCTGCTAAACCCGTGATTGCTGTTAACTCACATTTCCGGTTTCTGTAAAGGTAACTTTCGCGCGTTGCGTTGAAAAGGGACCTTGTGTCCAGAACGTTTAATTTGACTTTGAAACGCACTGTGCCACTAACAACGTCTCGGAACTGTGCAGTTTTGATCGCGACCTACCCGGCTGTTGCAAACCAAGCCTACTTCAAAAAATGCCTCTTTTCCAGATGCGGAATTACTCGCCACCAGCTCTCGTCAACTGTAGGCATCCATCCAACGTGCGCGGAGGAAGTCGTGAAACTGCACATAACAAAACGCTCCGGACTTGATCCGACAGTCACTGGTTGCTGAGGTTAAAGTCCGGTTTGCAGACTCGTGGAGAGTGACGCCTCAGGTATTTTGTGCTTGGTGAGGAATTCGCTGGATACGTATTTCCAGATTCCAATATTGCTTGTGGGAAGTTCAGGGATATCTCGAACTTCTAGATATCCCTGGGGAAGTGGCCAGAGCTACAGGCAGTCTGATTTCCCTTCACATTGAGCGAAATTACAGTAAACGATGTCGTGTTGATGGGTGACGATTACCACAACATTTACAGTATAACCGGCGAAATTACTTAAGGTTTTAAAGAGTAATGGAATACGAAAATCCTTCGTGTAGTGCAGCGGTTTTAGCCTGTTGGCCAAAAAATTTTTGTTTAAACCGATTGTTCGAGAACCAATCATTGAAACAATGACTGGGTAAGCACGCTTGCCCGCTTATGTAGGTTACTTGTGCAACCATTCATTTGCGAGAACTCCACAAGACGCGGATTTTTACTGCATGACAACAGTTGCGGGCACGTCTCAGAATAAAACGGGAATAAGTTTAATTTGCGGTATATTTGAATTCAGAGCAGCTTTGCAGCTCAACCCAGACTGAACGCAAGTGCGAAGGGATGCGAGCTTTTTTTTAACCTTGAAAAATAAACAGTTCCTCCGTCTTGTTTTTGTAAATTTGCCTTCCTCTGTCGACTGTTTGTTTGAACTCCTAGCGTTTGCTGCAAGATGCAAGCTTGGCATGTCACCTCAACCAAGTTATTCGTGTTTCAGACGAAGGTCTCCAGAGTCTGCAAACCAAGCATTTCGCGCTCGTTGACATCAGCATCATTTTATGACGTCATCGCTTTAACGCCCGCGTCGGGAGGAGCGACGACTGATCTTGACGATGATGCAATTCATTAGTCGCGATGCGCTTTCGTTGTCGTGATTTACAAACTACATTCGTTGCACGACCCTGCGTCCTGTGCAATACCAATCGATGTGATGTTCTTGAAGATTACCGCAAACATCACTTGCAGGGTTTTTTTAAGGTGTTTTGGGGACCCGA
>Ga0210059_1007069_pt1 | contig 17907 bp, 10 predicted proteins | sample Ectturendosymbi2_FD_188042 | JGI IMG/M metagenome (GOLD analysis project Ga0210059, IMG submission 188042) | Ecteinascidia turbinata endosymbiont from Florida, USA - Sample 2 (SPAdes) (version 2) | ecosystem: Host-associated > Tunicates > Ascidians > Unclassified | place: Key West, Florida... | reverse complement strand
CAAGATACCACCAAGATAGCTCCACACCAAGATAGCACCAAGCAAGGTCAGAGATGTAGTCACACTACTTGGGCCTTGGACGATCTCTGGGCCGTTTTCCATGGGTGTAGCTAGCAGGACTTGGCTCGCCAATCGTTTGTGAGACATTCTGGACACATGGCCGAACCAACGTACCTGGGATCTCTCGATTCAGAAGGAAGTGGGTCGACATTCAGGGCTTTAGGAGCTTCACAGCTGTGTACTTTGTCATGCAGTGTAACACATGAACTCTTCGCAAAAATCCCATTTCTGCCACTTACACTTGGGATAGCATTCTTTTGGTCATTACCCAAGGTTCATGACTATAGGTCAGGGTGGGCAATTAATTTGGCTCGGGCGCCACTTTGAGGAGGCCGCATTTAGCAGGGGGCTGTGCCTTCTAATCTACTGAAAATAGAAGCAAATCTCGATTTAAGTTTGCCTCAACACTAACATTTACTGTGATAAGTTTGACATCTTCAAATTTGAAATTTGAAGATTTTTCTGAATGCTTCCGCGGGCCACCAAAACCGCTCTGACAAGCCACATGTGGCCCGCGGGCAGCTAACTGCCCACCCCCGCCATAGGTTATGATCGGAGCAAAACCGACTAAAAAACTCAATCGCTGTGCTGTGTTTGAAAGCTCCCGTTTTGTCACGACAGAGCGATAAAGCTCACGCAGAACTGTGTTTGTCAATCCGTGTATCAATCTCCTTGTTCCGCCTTCTGCCACTCGTGAATACCACCCCAAGGTATTTCAAGTTCTCCACCTACTGCAGTGCATTGCCGCTCACTTCCAGCATACACTGCTTAGGGTTTTGGGAGAGACATACTATCTCGGTCATTTTAGTGCTGTGATAATTTTCATTCCGGCTTGGTCACACATAGCAGAAAACCGATGAAATGCATGTTGAAGGCCGGTGGTAAAGATGCTATCAGTACCAAATCGTCTGCGAAAAGTAAACGGTTGACCCTCCAGCTCCCGACCAGTGACACCGTCGTCGCCTCGGCTGTGGCTATCTATCCAATTCATATAGACTATGAAAATGAATGGTGACAGCACACATCCTTGTCGAAACCCACAGCCACGGTGAACAGTTGTGATTTAACTCCACCGACCCACACAAACTTCTGATTGGGAATACAGTGACTTGATGGCCGTTGACCGCCAGTAACAGTACGGCTGTCAACACCGAACTCCCGCAGCAGTCCTCAAAGCTTTTCACTAGGAACCCCATCGTAGGTTTCTCGAGATCAACAAGACATGTGTAGACGTCTCTGGCATACTCCCAAGATTTGGTCTGTAGTGGTACGGCCAAAACAAAAACCGTACTGGGTAGCATCCAGCTTTGATTCAAATATTTCGCGGCATTTTTTTTCAAGGCACTTGACACAAACTTTTCCAGGGAGTCTAGGGAGAGAGATGCTCCGGTAGTTGATGTATTCACTCCTGTTGCCTTTTGGTATATGGGCATGATCACCCCAGTTTGCCCATCTTTCAGTGCCTTCCCAGAACACCAGCCCACTTAACACACACGAGTCAGCCAAAGAACTCGATTCAAGGCTTTGAGTATTTCAGGTCGCATTTCATCGCAGCCTTCAGTGTTTTGAGAGCTAAGAGGACTTCGTATTTTTCTCACCCAAATGTGTCCGATGGTGCGATAGTGACTGGCTCCTCTTGCCGACCGATGAAGCTAGAGAGCTAATTGAACCAACCCTTTAAGGAAGCAGAAAGTCTCCTAGCTATGATTTTTAAAAAATCCGAGAAGTTTTGAGTTTGAACTTTTTGTGGGGCAGCGTGACACCATCGGGACCTGAGAAAAAATTTGAAGCGGCAATTTACTTTAAAAAAAAAATCAACTAATCGAAAATCCGCATCTTTAGAGCCTTTGATTGGCCACCTAGCATTGGTGGTTGGCAAGTTATGGCCAAAAACGATGATATATTAATTAACCAATCCACTAGGTATTCCGGTGTAGGATTCCAGCTAAGAATCCTACACGCGGTCCCTACACTAGTGTGTTGCCTCTTTGAAGTTGTTTCACTTTTGAAAACTTCGATTTACAGTAATAATAAGAATGGATCTGTCGTGAACAAGCAGCAAATAAGGACAAGAAAGTAAAATTTTTTAGGTGTACACTGGCAATTAACATGTGTGTTCAAACAACTTGGGTAGGTAAAATGCCAAGTCATCGCTAACCGTTTGCTGTACTTATTTTGTTTTTGCCACTACTTTACACTCATCAATAACAAATATATTTGCATATATGTAATCGACAGTTTCAGCAAAATAACCTCTAATAACTAACGTTCACACAAGAAAGAACAGTTCTGTTTATGCCTTTCAAAATTTCAAGTGTATGAAGTGCAAGTTGAATAATTTTTTTAAGAATTTGAACAACACAGTTTAAATTGGCTGACTGTATTAATTTACCACAAATTGGAAAGAGCGCTCCATGGTGTTTAAATGGAACTGCTTTTGTTAGTCAAGTTCTATAGTTTCCGTTCAAAAACAAACTAAACTTTACTGGCTAAATTTAAATTGTAGAATTTTTAAAGAGGGAGGTAACACTCGTATTGTTAAAGTCAAACAGCGAGATGTCGGGTGAAAGTTCAGTCGGAAAACCTAGCTGCTTCAACTGATACGTGCATAGATTACCTTATGTGCTATCATATGTATCGTATGGCTATGTGACAATTTCAATGGTTAGGTCTGCTGGTACCAGTAAGAAAAGTCAATGCGACTCAAGAGCTGGAAGGAAGCTTTTAATTTCCCATATTGTTGAAGATGGAGATGTCTTAAAATTTTTGAAAGATCGCTTACCGTTGTACCAGCAGCTTGAACAATTTTGCAAACCATTTGGAGAACTGGAAGTGGATTTCGAAAACCGTGAAGTAGCTGTATTTCGCACTGAAACGGTAACCGAGTGAGAAGTTCACTTTCATTGCAGTTGGACTCACGAACTAAATGCGATTTGGCGATATAAGCGACAGTATCAAAATCACTGACCAAAATTTAAAACAAGTTTGATGTCTTTTCCTGGAAATATTCTAATTATTTATACTCGTATTCTTTCGTCTCCTTTGCAAAACCATAGTAAATGCATTTTCTCACATCAATAGAAGTTGTCAGTATCGTGCATTAGGTCAAAGTGTCAACCTTTTATTCTAATTTGGCAAAAACGTCTTTGTGCATCTACACATTTATCTTTTTCGCCTATTTTATTGACGATTGTTTGGTTGTCGTCTAAAAGTTTGCAACTCTGTAAATGAACACGAGCCTTCTGACTTCATTCAGAAGATTTAATCGTTGTGTTTCTAATCTTAGCGCTTTCATTTTTGTGCAACATTCAACATGTTTGTTTCACTGGTTAAAGTTATTTGTAGACGGTGATAACCAGATTGTAACGTATAAAAGATTTAACCTTTTTGCATGCATATCTGAAGGTTGTACCTTGATTTGGAGATTTCGTCTTTCGTCTAATCCAAAATTTCGTCTAAGCAACAACTACATTTGTATAGAGCAGGGGTGGGCAATTAATTTGGCTCGGGGGCGAGTTTGATACTTCCCGGTCTCGCGGAGGGTCACACCTTCTACCGCAGCAAGTCTCGGTCCAAGTTCGTCTCAGCACTAACATTTGCAGTACTGTGATAGTTGGAGGAAATTTCAGATTTGAAGATTTTTCCTGAATGTTTCCGTGGGCTGCTGAAAACGCTGTGGCGGGCCGCTAATTGCCCACCCCTGGTATAGAGTGTAGAGGGTGCGTCTGATGCATATCGATGAGCTTGAAGGTTCGACACCTCGTTACTCCAATAAATAATCAGGAGATATTCGTTACTCCAATAATTTAATCAGATACACGCGAGAGGGTTATACCTGTGTTTGTTGCAGCATTACGGTGTTCGAATCTGAACAGGATTAGTAGCACTGATGTTACCTTTAAGAGTTCGATTGGCTGTTAGATATAACTCAGTGGATCTGTTTCCGAAATTTTGTGCTGTTTTTTCTAGAATAGTAATGCGTGTAATCAATTACGTCTTTCTGCGAATGTGTTCTATCTAATAGTTCTTGAAATGAACGACTTCTCTATTTTCTTTTACAGTACAGGTCCGTGAAAACAAATTTTAAATTGGCTTATGCAAAAACTCACCTGAGGCTTTGAGGATAATCTGCTTGTCAACATCCATTTTAAGAATGAACTAATAATAATTTCCAATGTGAAAAGTGTTGTTTCGTTTCATGTGAATGCAACGAATGTAGCTTCAAGTAATATGTACAAAACAACCCTACAAATCAAATACGTGCTTCTGAAATAGGAGCGCTTCGTCGCTTTCAATGCTTGAAGGCTCTTGTTGACATTAAAGACATGCATTGAATGTGAGCGTCAACTGCATCAATTAATTGAATTTTGTATTTCTTTTTTTACTTTTTCGTCAACCCAGAAAGTGTTTTGTATCAGCTTCAGTTTTCTGTAGGCGGCAGAGCAAAAGAACAAATTGCCGCTTCCTTCGAAAACCCAAAAAGTGGCAAACATTGAGCAAATATTTCACAAATTGAACGTACTCTCACATTTGTTGTAAGAGCTTTCAGGAGGAAACAGAGCTTTTTGGAGTTAGTCATTAACGTCGTGAAATTAAAAAATTATTTTTTTGTGGTTCCCAAAAGTGAACGTCACTGTTTATTGGGCAAATTTGCGAGGCGCTTAGAGGAACTGTTCGGTCCAAAATGCTTTCACTTTCCTGTTTTTATGCGTACTTGCAAAGAATTGGTGATTAAAAACCTGAAATCCGTACAACTCCGTATTTGCTGGTCTGTTACGCATTTCCATTTATTTTCCTAAAAACATGGACGCAAAAAACAAGTGTTTAGAAAAAATTAGATTGACCACTTTCAAATGTTCTAATGTATTTCCGCTGCCAAAGACGGTTATTTTGCAAATGTCCCACGTGACTGCATGTAAATCTATGCCTGCTGTTGTTTCTAATACAAATTTGCATTAATCCCAAGTTATACTGTAATTTTCTTTTTCACAGTGTGACGATACTTTACGAATCGCTTGCCGTGGAATTATTGACGCATACTTACAGCAGTTCGTGTCAGTGAAAAGGAATTTTCCTGCAGACAAGCTACGAAGTTTGTATGCTGTTCAACCACAGCTCTTCAATCCAGCGCTTGACCCAGAGTCGAGGGTTGTCTGTCGTTTCAACAAGCAAGGATGCCTACTTGTGTGTGGTTTCCGAGATGATGTAACGAAACGAGTAGAAGCTGTTCAAATTGGTCTGTAAGTAACGCGATGCAAATTTTTTTGTTAATTTCTTGTTTTCGGCACTGTCTGTCGGAGGAAATATAAATCTTTCACAAGCGTTTCCATCTTTGACACCCTGTTAATTTAGTCCACCGTATAGACGTGATCAAGGATATCTTTACTGCAAATTTTTGTGCCTGGTATGTTTACGAAATGAAAACTGTCCAACAGATTCTGATCCAGACCTAATAATTTTTCAGAATTCTTGAAAACGTTGTTATCTATCAAAGTATGAGTGACAGCTTAAGAAATCGAAAGCTCGATATACCCTGAAAAGTAGGGTTGCGGAGCCGGTGTCGTGAGGAGTCGGGGGTTTTTGGATGGAGTCGGATTCCTTACAACACTGGGAGTCGGAGTCGGACTTTTTGTCCGACTCCGGATGTCCAATTGGATTCTGTTTTTACATCACACTCTTAAATTGGGAATTAATGTTGAAATGATACAATTTCTTTTGAAACTTTTGTTGAAACAGATTTCTTGCTGTGCACCACGATTTCCATTGATTTTAACAGCCAAATTTCATTCCCTTTATGTTGAGAAGCCGGAGTGGGAAATTTTGGACAGGCCGGAGTCGGACATTTTGGACAGGCCGGAGTCGGACGTTTTGGACAGGCCGGAGTCGGACATTTTGGACAGGCCGGAGTCGGACATTTTGGACAGGCCGGAGCCGGACATTTTGGACAGGCCGGAGTCAGAAATTTTGAACAGGCCCGAGTCGGAAATTTTAACTACTCTGCAACCCTGTTGAAAAGTACATGTTTTTTCAATGATAGAACAGCCCTCCGATCTTAACTGCATTGATTACATTGCCAACGCGAACGTGTAAACCACTCTGTAAATCAAAACAAACCATTATATTTTCTGCCAACACTGCCAATAAAACGGATAATTTTCGATAGTCGCAAGTTAGGTTTCCAACTTTCAATGAAACAGTTTGCAACGCAATTTTTGTTGAAAAGGAACATTTTTAAGTCCAATTTTCATTATTTTAATATTGTTATAACAATTTTGCCCAGTAGAATTGTCCGCGTTAAGTTGGTATCCCGATACTACAAATTTTTGCAGGTATATTTGATCGCAAGATTTTCATCTGCTGTTTTTTTTCTCGTGTATCACTGCAGTTAAAATTACGAAGGTGTTTCAATTGCGTCACAACTCTCCACGCCGTTGCCTGTTTTATAGACAAAGTATTGGTGCTTACAGCACGAAAGATCAGCAGCAGTCAGCCTGCTTCGTGTACCAGAGATCGAGCTTAGACTTGGACATTTTATTGTATGTTCTGAAATCACCAGATGAAGTATCAAAACTAAACCATGCAGTTTCGGGCTTTGCATACTACGAGCCTTTTCCAAACGTTGATGCTCCTTATGGATTGAAAATGCGGTCTGCAACATCATCTCCAGTAAGTTACATTCAGCTTTGGTGGCAAATGGTTCAATGAGTACTGCTAGCACCAATGTTGAACGAAAGTTCAAGTGCATCAAATTATGATTGTTTTCCTTTTTGACCTTAGCCTTTTAAAAAATACTGCCATATAAACGACGGTATAGACTTATATTTTAATGGAATGATACGTTTTGTGTCATATTGTAAAATAGTGTATTCTAAATAATGGAAGCAACCAGTACGATAACAAAAACTTATGTAAATCATTTCCTTTCAGTGCCGCTCTTTCCAGTATTTTTTTTCATTAACAAGTTGCAGCCCTGCGGTTGGTGATGAGGGCAAGGGCAAACTGAAATTTCAGTTTGTCCTTTATCAGTGCTTTCCTGGTCCAGATAACACCCATCGAAACCAGCACTTTGCTTTTGCTTCTCATATGAGGAAATATTTTAAAAACGTTCAGCAGATGTGAAATTTCCTAAAAAGACTGCGCTTTAAAATTTTAGTCGCCGAATTTGTTTTGTCTGCTGGCTTTGTAGCTGACATTTTTTGTTTATGCTTTGATTTTAGGTATAATTTCATTGTTGTTTTTGCTGGAGAACATTCGACTTGGCTGTCGGAACGAAGTCGCGTAGTTTTGGTTGTGATTTTGTTTTTTAGGCATTTGCATCTAAAATTTTTGAAACTATGGTGGAGGCGCTACTGGACAACTTCTTTAATTCATACGAGAGCAGACATCTGGCTTACGACGTGGAAGCTTTGTCATATGCGAAACGATTTCCCATCAACACCACTGGTACAACTGTTTTTTGGAAAGAAAACCACGTGAAGATTGTTGGATTGTCTGAGAATGTCAGATCTGTTGCTGCAGCCATCAGTCAAGCCGTCCTCATTGATCGCCAAAAAAGGTGCGTTGTTTTTAAAGAAGCAAAAGCTGTTAACCGAAATTGTTGTTTAACTTGGTAACGTAGCCTGAAGAGCGTGGCTTTCCCGTCCTCTACCGCTTTTAAAAAGCTTTCTGTTTGTGGTAAACTTATTAATAAACTGCATAAGAACAACCCTGAAGAGAAATAACTAAAGATAAATCCAAGCAACACTCACCAACCGCTCATTAAGCGCTTGGGAAGGAACTAAGACGCGTTGCAATTAATGACGTGGACGGCACGTCCGCAGCATGCTCAATCTGCAAAGTAATGATTACTCTATAAATGGGACATTCGTAATAGGAACGTCGGAGACAAAATACCCGCCCCAGTCACTGTAGCCCACAACAAAGAAAAACTTATTTTTTTTCATTTATTTGTTTGGTTTAGACGCATGGTCCATATCACTGGGGTTATTCAAAGAACACAAGGGTGCAAAAATGCTTAGACACAACACATCGCAAGGCTGGTGTTAGGTGATACACGCAGACAACACTGGAGATGAACAGACACTGAAGCAAAGCACCAGTACTATTGCATTAAGTCATTCTCATACAGAAGCAATACATACTGGGGAAAAATGGAGATTTGTAAAAGGCATCAGACAATTGAACTGAGCCGATAAAAAGTTGGAATGAAAATGCACATCGTTGAACAAAAGCACACAAGTCGTTTCTTACCAAGGCATCAAAATGTTTTGACGAAATAGGTAACTCGATGTGGGCGAACACATCATTCTTAGGGGTGTAAAGCAAATACGATAGGCGATATAACAACGCGGTTGCGCTTATTACCACCAGAGTGTGCCTGCTTCTTAACAGTTTAATGTCCAGATTCCTTTGGCTGAAAAGAACGTACTTTTTAACTCATTTTTTCGAAAAGCTGCTAGTTTGTGGAATGCATTGCCCATTGTTGTCAAATCTTCCGCTGGTCTTTGATCCTTTGAATTATGTCTAGAAACTTTCTGCTGTGGCTCAAAACGTAACTGCTGGCATCTTCATGGCAGCAATCTCCGTAGTACGTCGTTACGCTGTAGACTGCGCTTGGGTCACAGTGTCCTAAACGCGAACAAGCGCGCTTATCGTTTGTGTTCATGTGGTAGTAAAGAAACAGAAGAGCATCTACTCCTTAACTGTACTCTTCACTCTGCGCTCCGCGTTAACCTAAAGCAGTCTGTGAAACCAATTTTACTGAAAGAAGGTCTGCAAGATTTATTGTCAAGTGTGTTACACGATCATTCAAGACTGTTGCAACTTCTACTATTTGGACATCCTTCGCTTGAACTTTAACCCACAACTAATATATCAAATGCTGTCTCTAAATATCTTGAATGCACTAACCGCTTTACCCCTCCATAACACCTTGGACTTCTCTATTATAATAACTCCTTTGTCATTCTGTAAGTAATTCTCCATTCACAATTTTTCCTCGTATAGTTTGTTGCATGCTTGCAGTTTACCAAGCCTCTATTCGTGCTTGCAATCTTTTGTTAGTTGTTTGTCATTTGTTTGCCATCTTTCGTTAACAGTTCGTCGTGAATTGGTTCGCTCGACATGACGCGGCGAAGAGTATATTCAGGCTCCGGCCTGCCGCTCGTCGTCGTTAAATTAAAATGATTTCAGACTGTGCATACTTGAATTACAGTTGACAGGCATGCATTGCCACACATTAGGCACAAAACAGGATGTTTTAACTGCTGTAGAGCACTGAGCAATGGTGCCTTGGAGTTTTTGCCGCACAATGAAGTGTTTTCACTTGTCTCTGAATGTCATGTCATCCTTTATTGAGGCATGAAGGAATGCACCAAGATATTAGACTTTTTCAGCAAGCTTCACACATACGCCATTCAGGTAAACAATTGGTGGAACATACTGTGTATATTTTTAGGTGAAAAACTACACTGTCTGTCTTCAACAATCACAAACAAGTTCACGTTCAGTAGCATAATCACAACAAATATTCAGAGGGCAGGTGCTGAAGACCGATTATGCTCGGACTAAACACACATATCATCAGCAAACATCAGGTGGCTCAAACCACCACAGTTACATCCCAATCTGGCCGAGTCCAACAGAACTGAAAATTCGCAAAGGTAGATAGAGAATATATATGTACTGAGAACTAATATTTGTTTCGCCCCGTTGGTTACAGCGAAGAGGCTTGAAAGACAAGTGCTCCACTTCGTTTGCATGGTCTGGTTCCTGTAGCAACTTACCAGCAGTTTTCTATGCACATAGGTACATTGGTACATGGCGCGTAATTAATTTTGCAAGCAATATATTGTGGTTGGTTCGTCAAACGCCATAGGAAACGAAAAAATGCACCCAGATCAGCGCCATTTTCTGGCTTAAAACCAAGCTGATTGTCAGTGGTGACAAGAAGTGGTGAAAATACACGATGAAATATAATGCTCAAATAGTTCGGAGATACTCGTTGCGATGGAAACAAGTCGGAAATTGCCACCATCACTTATATTTCACCATTCTTATTTTGGAAGTAGGTAAAATAACAATTTTCATAACATTGTTGAGGAAGTTTTCATGCATTAAACGCACATTGAAAAGAGTACTGAGACGAAAACACAGACTGCAATCAGCGCAGGTAATGTGCTCAACCAAAATTACATCTTTACCCGCAACCTGGTTTTGGGGGTTTTGTGGATTAGGCCTGCAAGCTTATCACTGTGGCACATACGATTGTTTACATTAAAGTTTGCATGTTGTTCAGTGTTGTTCAGTTTTTGGAGTTTTCAACATTGTTGTTTTTTTAGTGAATTCAAAAATGCTTTAAATATTTTCTATGGCTGCTTTTTGTGTTTTTTCTTTTCTATGTGCGTCCTTTTACATTTAAGCATGCTTAGGAACTAGTACTGGTTGCGCGGTGGAGTTGGGAGTCCAGACGTATTCTGCAGGTTTGTTTCCCTTTGCATAGCCTTAAACAGTCACGCTATCACGCAGCAAAAATCAGTATTAATGCCTACCAAGCTTGAATTGCAAGTTCGTGCGTACTGCTGGAGAGACCGGAAGATTTACCTTCCTTCAATACAAAACGTGCTGATCCTTTCGGTGCAACCAGTTTTGACAAGCGGATTACAGAAAAACCCAGGCTTGTCCACGGGACGCCTTTTTTCTGTCCCATCCTATGGTAACTTGCAACTGTCCTATCCCATGAGATTCCCACAAAACTGGTAATACGAAGTACGTTATATCATGTACATGTCTAATATCTATCCTTTACATATCCACGGCTAAAACACCCCGGGACTTTCAATTAGCTTGGGCGATGATAATAGGGTGACCCTTTTTTCGGTAGTTTTTTTGGATCTCTCATGATTCCGCCGCGACATTGAATATGTACATGTAATACTTACTGTGCTGTGAGCATATAATAATGGTATTCAGGTTAAAAAATTCCTGCTATGACGTGAAATTAATAATGATGGGAGATGGACAAATTTTAATTCCACTAATCTTTGAAATCCCTTCCTCGTCGACAAGTCTGGGAAAACCACCTCGTTATAATATCTACTTCGCTTTCATTAATTGTACCCGTACAACAAACGTTACAAGTTGAAGAAATTTTCTGAACAGGGGAAGCATTTTACTTGACAACAGCAGCACGTAAGGGCCAGCAGACTGCTCGCAAAACACATAACTAAAAGAAAATTTTGCGTTATCTCTCAAAAAAGTAAGTGCATTTTTAATTCGCTCAAAAGTAAGTGCAAAACCTGGAGTACACATGTCGTGGTTGCCTGCAATTAAAAATACAAGCGATAAGTTGTTTTTGACTGGCAAGCAAAACGGACATACACACAAGCTCCTTACAATTACAAGAGGTTCCTCTGCCCCATTACAACAACACCTGCCAACAGCATCTAGCTCGTTTTAAAGCAGCAAGTGAGTATAACGTAATTAGGCAACACTTCAGTTTCTATAAATAAGGGTGGGTAACCTATTTGCTATCACGATCGGCATCAGTTGTGGATTGTCGCTGGCGGGTGGGAAGCAACATTTAAATTTATTCTGAAATTCTACCTTTATCTAACTACGAAGGATAGAGGTTTGCTCTGACATACTATCAAGGTACCTGCTAATCATGGAGATTCGTTTTGACGCGATTTTGTATTCTAAATAGGGTAACGAAAATTCTGATGCGGGCATATCAAATGGTCCCGCAGGTTGCAGGTTTCCCACCCCTGCTTTAAATGAAGCTAATCACGCTGCAATGCTGGGACCTGCAACCTTTTCTGAATGGCCTCTGGCGTCTTGTTGAAGCTGTGGTGTGTGCCGATCCAAAACAACCGACGTCTAGAGACTTGTACGATTCGTTGTTTGGTCTATTCTACTCTGTATTTTTATTGAACGTTTAGTTGGTATGCTTCGAAAATCCTCAGACTTGTTTCGCAGAGAACCTGGGAGTGCTGATGCGCAATCTTCCCACAGCACAACCAGCAGCAGTACCAACTTCAAAATGGTGCCGTACTACCCGAAGAAAAAAAGAGAAGAAGATGTCCTATTTGTAATGAAGCACAAAATGTTGAAGGAAAAGCTAAACGAAAGCTGCAAACATCTGTGTAGCTTTGCTGGCTCTAAAATTCCGTTGCAAATTAAACCTGTGGGACGGCAGGTGGGCAAGAGGTTATTGTTTGGTGTATACTTTAGTAGAATAAACTGCAAAAGTGTACCTTGGGTTTGATTCATTTTGCAAGCGGTTCAAGTACAAATGACCCATAAAGGGTTTGAGAACGGTGTCGATGCTTCGTTTGTTGTAGTCCTGGATCTATATGCAGAAGTGATGTCGAGTTAATACCTTCAGGCGATCTGTTTTGTATTAAGAAATCCCGTCCCATCTTCCTTAAGAAATGTGTTGAGTGCTTGGAACGCTTCCTAGACAATCTGGCTGATGAAAGAATTGAAATGACTGAAGACATTGCTGCAACGTTTGCTGCTTCAAAACCGCAATGGTTTTTAGATCTTCGAAAAGCAAAAGCAGCCAGCATGTCACTGACGTAAGTGAATGTGATTTTATTCAAGGAATGTGATTTTTAGGGAATATGAAGATGAAACACTTTGGTGCTGGAGCAAGGCTCAGAAGAGTGATGCACACTTACCTGTTAAGAGTTGTTAGCCGCTTTCAATAATTGTTATGATTAGGGAAACCAAAAGTCAATGTTTCTGCCTTTTCTAAAGTTTGTCAAACGCCCACAAACTAGATTTCACGCTCGTACCATGAAGTAATCCAAAGTTATTAGGTCAAAAAAAAGTCAAAATTTATCGTTGGGTTGAAGTTTTCTTGTAGCACAGTTATTTCTCTTTGTCGAATATTTTATTGAAACTACAACAACAGATATTGATACACTTTTGCAAGTTTAGTTGCAATTCTATAATAATAATAATGGGTTTTCTGCGATTTCTGACGTAATAATATTGTTTTACCTACTACTGGACGTTTGAATATTGTGTGGGATATAGGCGTGGTAAGGCAAGAAATGTGGTATTACAAACTTGGCTTGGTAATTGCTGAACCCATCACGCATGTGTTCTAACTTCATAATGTTCTCAGATTTGACTCTACTGTAGTTTATATATCATCCCCAAAGTTAAACAACCAAATTTGTTTAAATTTCGAAGCATAGAGTGCATGAATATCCTCAATACCTATGGCTAAATTATTTTGCAGTTGCAAACACAGAAAATTGGTAGGTCAAAATAAAGTCAAGATTTATAAATTATAAAGTCAAGATTTTAACTTTTTAGGTCAAAAAATTGGTTGCCGGTGTTATAATTAAATTTACAATGGTTGCTTTTGTTTTGCAGAATGTGATGTGCTGACATTAATAAACATATGGTTGGAATATTGCATAGTAATTTCATCTTTAAGATAAATTTGGTTTTAAGAATGGTGGATCAAATTTTACTTGCAGTGGATTCCTGAAGCACATATTTTGCAGTGATGAGTTGCAATGCTGACACACATGTAACCTTAGTTTATGACGCAATCTACTTGTTGGCTTACGTTGTGTTTGTCAAAATGATGACGATTTAGTGATAACGTCGCATAACGATTTAGTGAAGCAAGTTTATGGTATCATTGTTACTAACTTTTCATCAGCAACAGAACTGTGAAACTGAATGCGAGATGTATTGCTTGTAGTATTTCCGTGCTTTAGTTCCTTGCAGGGTTGTGAGTCATAGCAGTTGTAGATAACCGCATCGGTGTTGTTTTGCTGTTCAGGGTTCAAGGTAACTATATCGTGATTAAAGGTTTGTCGAGGGATGTAATGGAATGCGTGGCCATCTTTAAGCAGAACCTTACAAAAAAAAGCAATTCTAAACAGAAACCCTGTTCCAGAGACTTGTGCAGGTCAGATTGTTAAATTGATTTCTTGTGCTGATATATTGTTTTGCGTGTCCTGTACACGAGCTCGTGGATTAGTTGAATCTGCACCGTGTAACATGACGATTCTTTTATCACATGATTTCACAACAATTACTGGCTCTAGCTTTGCAGCCGGCTGTTTGAGGAATCTCCTGCCTGGTTCTGCTCCCATCTTCTCGCAATGATTCAAGCTTGTACTTATCATTCACACTTACTGCACATGATTTCACGTTACTTTACGAGAACACTGTGTCAAATTGACGAAATTTCCTCATTAGGACCACTCATTTGTGCATATTGGCTATGGAAACTGCTTGAGGTGATCTGTAAAGACTTAAAGTCAAGCAATCGCCACTTGGCGACGCCACATGCTCCGGGTGTTTCTTTAACTCGCCAAACATTTTACACTGCATTTAATTCTGAAGGGATGTGTAAGTGGACAACTTTTAGCAGTGGTTGCATGCCCTGCTTTAAATGTTCTGGTGCAAAATACGTGCGCCTGATTTTTTACCGCTCTGAGCAGAATTCTGATCAACTGCGATGTGATCAAACGTCTAAATGCAAAGTTTGCCGGTAAAGTGGAACTGGAATGTAATTTAGAAACCGAAGTGGTGGAATTTAAAGGTGAAGATCTTTATATAGAAGCTGCTGAAGATGAAATACTACGCATGGTGAGCTTGTGTCTCAGGGTGTAAATCATGGCGGATGTTGTTACATGAAAGAGAATCTTCCATTTATCGCATTATTATCAGCCTAGACCTGTTTTGTGGAAATGGTTGTAGTAATTGCTATGCACTGAAGATGATAACAGTTGTTATCGAAACGTTTGCAAGATGTCAGTTGTATCGTTTGCTTTGGCCGTGGTATTTATTATATGGTTGTAGTAAAGTATTAACATTGGTTTCATCCAACCTTACTACTGCATCGTCAGATTAGCATCAAAACCTAACTCCTAACTCATCGGCTTACAACTGTTTAACATTTTTTGGCGACCTGCCATAGGAGTAATTGAAAATATCTTGTGTCCTATTCATTGTACGGATTGGTTACGTTTTCGTATTCCTGAAAGGGTGATCAACACTTTGTACGACTTAAATGAATTTGACTATCATGAAAACCTTGATTAAACTACGTTTCGTTTCACCCAACCTCAAAGCTGTACGTAGTTTTGCTTAACGTCAGGATTAAGAAAGAATACCACGCAAAATATATCCACATCATTCAGTGGCGAATCTAGCCTGGAAAAAAGGGGTCTGTCGCGGAAGGGCAGCTTTTGATATCACTTTTCAGCATGAAACCACATTTTCTCTTAGGACTGCAAACCGACCGATGAATTTTGCGATGTTGCCAAAGTATCATATCGGCAAAATTCTGCCGATATACAGCATATGGGCAATACTTGCTCATTAAAGCCGCTGCGCTACTTTTCTGCAGGAGGGTTCGGAAACCCAACTTCCTACTTCGTCTCTGAATTAACGCGAATTATCTGTACTGTTGCTTATGACGCAAAACCCTCCGACTGCATCACGTAGTGCGTAGTACAGAACGTTGTGCAACCGCCCCAGTAAACCAGTCTATGACGTAACATTTGCTCTGTGGTTTTTGCGCGTTAAGCAGATGGTTGCCTTCGAACAAACCAGGGTAGCCGAGGCGCCGTGGTGATTGACTATACTAGGAACACAGGTTTGTGCAGAATTCGATGTTATACGCTTTTTCATCGCACTGAAGTATTGTCTTTCAACTGTAGTTTGAGTGTTGCAATGTATCGGCATTGGTTATATAACCAATATGAAGAACAAAAACATCGGTATCGGCCCAAAAAAGCCTTATCGATCGAGCTCTACCTATAAAACCCAATCAAACTTGGCTAGTAGCCTAGCGCAACTGACCATTTAGAATAGATAGTGTTGGTCAAAACACACTAGGAATGATTTCCAAGTTATCATTGCCTTTGGTCACAGCGCATTTATTACATCACGATCACAATCGCTGTTTGTTCCAATAAGAACATAGTGCTGAAAAGATACTTAGCTTGTCGAAGAATCAGTAAATGTCAGCTAAACAGCAATGAGACCTGTTTATCTATACGTTCAATAACTTATAAATTCCATGCTGACAATCAGCTCCACAAGTGTATCTGTGGAGCGCTGTCTATCAAGATGGCAGTATTACAAATATAGCCTACTCGCGAAATCACTGCGGAGAAGAACGATTGGGTTGCAATTGTTCTGATGATTTTACATCGTCATGTAAAAATGCATTACTCGAAATCAATATAGGACTTCTTGCGGAGCAAATAACATCTTTAACTGTTCAATTCTAAAAAGGTTATTGTTGAAATATAAACGCTTGATTAATATTTTTTTCAAATAATGCGGCCAAAATTTCCGAGGCTAGCTGTCGCGCCTTTCAATATTAGAAATTTCCTCGTATAAATATAGCTTTCACCCGGGCAGAGTTTCATTTTAGCTGGGTTTACACTTTCTCTGCCATGCCCAGTACCGCAAGGAACTGAGCAAACCACGATAGATACCGGTTGCGACCCAGCACCCCCGCGCAACTGTGTTGATCATCCAGCAGACTGCAATCTTTTCAAAAAAATATAACCTTATTAAATTCGCTATAATTCGGCCATCAACTTTAACCCACGATAGAAATTTATGAAACGGTCGAGGGGCGCCCGGTGAGACAACCTGTTCAAAACAGTTCTTTTTCGGTGTCCCAGCGCCTTACACAAGTTTAATGTTTGCGCCAGTAAACTCTATCAATGGAACGGAAGCGAATCCGCATTACTTGATGTGGCCCTGAAGAAGACCTAACCTCAAAATAAATCTTACTTAATTTTGTCATAACCTAGTAGGTGTAAGCAGCAGATAAAATTCAGGCTGAAACTGCAAAACAAAACGCTGGCGATTGGAAACTGTGTCCTCTCGACAGGAAGCGAAATATTACAAAACTCTTGGTGTGCATGGCAGTGTACGAACTTCGGACAGCTTTGCTTGCGTTGGAGCTGGCATAGCCAGAGGAGGAAATTCTAGAACAGGTGCGTTCGACGCAATATCAATTTAGACTAACTGGACATAGAGTGTTCAAAAACATGGATTGTTTCATGTCATTGCGCAGGCGCTATTTACACAAGACAGGGACGTTGTTGTTTCGTAATAATACGATACAATGTTGGTATGAAAATGCCACTGCTTGTTCCAAACCACCCGCAGTAGAGACCTGCAGTGACAGTGTTTGCTGTTTCATCGGCTTTAATGCTAAGTACCTGCGGTACAAAGGGGCCTGTCATGACAGCCAAACAGACCCCCTAGATGCGCCACTGACGTCATTGTATCATCGGAGAGAGGCTGCGTTTTCAAAGTGACACGTTATTTATATACACCAAAACTAAGGACGTACGCGCAGCCGCAGTTCACAGGCATATTCAAATAAAGCACAAGGATTGCAGAAACGCTTTCGTGAAGAAGCCACAAAACGCAACTGCTGTCGCCAACCATGTTTGGTTATTTCGAAAATCAGATTAACTTCTCCAAATACATGTGAACGCGGCGCGTCACGACATCATCACATTGCGTGAAGCGCATGTCATCTCCCCCTAAAAAGCTCCCAAAGCCGCCCGAAAGAAGATACGGAATGGGGCAGACCACGCGCAAGTGGCGTTGATGCTTCAACCGCTGAAAAAAAATGGAGGCCGAGTATGAACGAACACAGAAGTAGCGGAAACATCCGCGAGTCTACACAAATAGCCAAAAACACAGAGATTTTGTAACAGAGATGTGTGACTTTGTCGATGGTGGTAACGATAACATCTTTTGTATCGTGGATGCCTGTGTCAGTGGCATCTTTCCTATCATCCAAACCCTTTTCAGCAATGCCCTCCAAAAGTGTTCTCT
>Ga0210059_1007068_pt1 | contig 17907 bp, 12 predicted proteins | sample Ectturendosymbi2_FD_188042 | JGI IMG/M metagenome (GOLD analysis project Ga0210059, IMG submission 188042) | Ecteinascidia turbinata endosymbiont from Florida, USA - Sample 2 (SPAdes) (version 2) | ecosystem: Host-associated > Tunicates > Ascidians > Unclassified | place: Key West, Florida... | reverse complement strand
GAAGGAGTCGGAACTTTGGAAAGGTCGGCAGTAGAGGCAGAAAATTTTGGAAGCTAGGAGTCAGCTGCACACATTTTATCCAACTCCACAACCCTGCTGTGCAGGTATGGTGGCCAAAAACCACACTGGGTCTCTGCATTTGTAGCATCATCAATAAAAAACTAAGCTGAAATTCACATAGCATGCAGTGGTCTCCAACCTTTTTTGCACTATGGACTGCTTGAATGTAGGCATTATTTTCAGAGCAGCCATTGAGGTGTGACACATAAATACTTTTAAAATGAAATAAAAAATGTTCAGTTCGTGTAAGCGGTAAAGTATCCAGAATTGACAAAGATGTAATAATATGTTTATTTGATGAAAAGATGTAATTTGGACAAATGAATGGTGCATTTGTTCCAACTTTGCTGAAATATGTGGTTATGTCTTGGATGGTTCTATACTTCTGTAAATTTCTGTAAAGAATTAATTGTTTCTGGGCAACATAACAAATGCCTAGCAGACTGGTACCTAGCTGTGGCCTGATGGTTGGGAACCACTAGCTTGAGATTGAGATGATTTTTGCATCTACTGCTGGGGAATTCCTACTATCAGGCAAGCTGGTTTCTGAAATCTGTATTTGCCATCTGTTTTCTGAATCATCTGTATACAAATTAGCAATAGACAGATGCAAATTTGTATGAGTATTGCGAGCAAAGTCACCAGCAAAACTGAATCTATGCTTCAAGTAAAAAATAGTCAAAACCTTATTATTCTACGGAATTTAACTTTAGACTGCATATAATGCATTGCATCTGATGCAAAAAAGCTGTGAAATAAATTAATCTAGTACATTATATTTAGTTTATTCTTTGAACCGGAAACAAGTCCATAGAGCACAAGCACACAATGTCTGCACAATGCAGATTGATAATACAGTGGAAACTGCTTAATAGAGTGCCCTCAGGAATAGCAAAACCTGCTCTAATAAACAGATGGTAGTTATCCGATGAGAACTTTTTGCAATAAAAATGGGGTTTAATTCACACTAGGGGTTCACCAATACGCATATCTATTTCAGGGTACTGTATTTTATTCTCGTTGTGAGCACTGTACACAGTTTTGTAAAAAGAAAAGTTACTGTATTTTTGCAATATTTTTGTCATAATGTATTGCACAGTAGCTGTTGTGGAGGACACTGTTCACTCTTGCCCCTCTGCAGCACAAAAGACGTTTTTGTGAAAAGCAACAAAGCCAAAAGTGTAAGCTAATTTAGAAAACTTAATGGAATTACATCTTTGATACAATATAAACTTTGAGAATTTAGTCCGCTTTACCCCTTGGAATGTTCACAGGTTACAAGACTGAACTTGATTTGGCAAAAAGAAACAAAAAATGCGTATTTTAAACATGATTTCAGTCTGGGTTAGAATACAACCCAGCCCTGATAGTGGCATTTGACAATTTGATTTGTAACTTTAAACGTGTTTATTCATTATGAGACCTGGTTTAGGACAGCACAATTATGTTTGTCATAGTCAAATATAGACCACACAGCTGAATAGTAGAACATAAATTTTTGTCGTTTCAATCGTTGCCCTTATGTTGCTTTGATATGTGAATTTCAGACTCCGTTTTCAAGTGATGTTAGACAAGGAATCAACTGGTCCAGAGACAACCTGTGAGATCGTTGGAGATATTTTCACGCTTGAAATTATTCTAGATGGACAAGATAGCCATTTTTGCATAGATGTTAAAGTCTTCCATTCAGAGCATGCGCGAAGCTCTCCTGAATTGGTAGAAATCATAAGGTAAAGTTCAATGTTACGAAGATCACATACCTTCTCTTAATGCTGTTCAGCTGTAGTTTGATTGCATTGCTATTGTACAAGTTTCAGCTTTTGTTTGTCAGAGATAACTTTTCCTGTTAAAACAATTATTTCTATTTTACAAGTTTCAGGATGTCTGTATTTTCTCAGTAGATAATTCCAGGTCCAGCAGGTTTCTTATTGTTGCAAAACCTAGTTCACGTTTAGCCATCATTTTAAGCAGGGTTTTTGGTTGTTGTACTTATCACTTTTGAACTATCAACCACTCATTCATGCTGCTTGAAACTGACAGCCTATCCTAGACACACCGGTTGAAGGTGTGCCTAGTTGTTTGTGTCATCGCTTTGTTACTTGTCAATTGAGTAGATCAAATAGATCATAGGTCTTGTTGCCCTCGATGTAGTTTGAAGACATCACGCTTCAAGGCAACGTTTTTCTATTCATTGTGTAATTATCTGTTTTTTATCTGAGAATTGATCATAAATTTTATGATGAATCATTTTTTTCAGGAATGGCAAATTTCTGGACTTATCAAAATATCTTAAAAGTCTCATCGAAATGTACCCGATGAGCATGGACCGAACAACCAAAACAAGAGTTTACATGGCGCTCCAGTCACTAGAAAGGGATGTTGCAAAAATGTCTCAAATTTACAAGTCAGTTTAAATCTGGCGTGTTTGTTTACTTTACCGCAGCCTAAAATATGATCAAAAATGCCTTAAGACTAATGGCAACTTTCTATTGGCCTAAATGCTCTTAACTGACCGAAATTTTAGAAAATAACTATGTTAACGTAACGAAGCATTGATTGAATGGTTAAATTGTTTCTTGAGTTTTTTTTTTTTATTTTACTCACACGCTAACCCAACATAAACACAAAAATCGCGAACACAAAAAATGTCGCCTCTGTATAAATAGCTGACTCCGCAATCCATAGCAGCTTTCACCAGATGCAAGAATTAAAATGTAAAATTATGTGATGTTAGTCATCTTCGACTTTCTTTTCTTGGCTAAAAAGTTTCATGGCAGGAGCGTCATGGCAACTGGAGTAAAGTGTTGAGCCTCCCTGTTACAACTGTTCGATTGCAACGGCGTCGCACATAAGTTTGTCTGACATTGTTTGATTATTGCTGTACAATCGCTTGATTGTGGCACGAGATAGCAGTCTGTAGTATAAAAATGGGCAAAGAATACAAACTGAGACATAAAGCTGTTAATCATCACTTTTATCAGCAGTACAAAAGAAACATATTGATTGACAATGTTTATTATGAAAAATGACTCCATTACCCTAAAATAAACATGAACTTTGTGGTAAAAAGTGAATTTTTATTGACCTATTGAATTAAGAACCTGAAACCTACCGCTTGTAACCGGAACTCTCACCAAGAACCACGCAGGGTTGCCAGACGAAAATTTCAATAAAAAGCCAAGTGTTAAAAAGAGCCCGGAAAAGCCAAACAGATTGTTTACAACACACTACACGGTGCATACATCTCCAGTGATTATGCAAAAAATTTATTTCGAATCTAGCATCGCTCCAATCTTAACAACATCAGAACGCGGGCGTCGGTGTAATGTAGCATTTATTACAATTAGTTTGCGAATGTGTTGCCGAAAAAAGTGGAATAGCAATCGTTTTCTTCAGAAGTAACTTTTTCAGCGTAAAAAGGCCAAAAAAAGCCAAAAAGCCAAACGGATTTTTTAGGTCAACCAACTTGAAACTAGGCCAGATTTCTGAAATTTAGCCTGAAAAAGGCCAACCTAGGCAACCCTGGAACCATGTCGCGCAATCTTACTGACAAAAAATGCCTCAATTGAGAAATCATGCAGTATTAATGACCAATTAAATTTAAAATACTAAAGAATACTTGCTCTGAAAGTAACACGGTGATCAGTCTCGGAGTTGGTATGATTGTAAACGACAAAATGTTGTTTGCAGTATGAAGTCCTTCACTGCTCGTGCAACTGTGAAGTTCTAGCGCAATTGAAAAAGTCTGATTTTTTGGTTTTGTCCAGGGACTCTCGTAGCGATTGCGACAATCTACACTTCGTCATGAATGGATCTGTCGGCTTATTAGCGCCACGCGTGGTTGGGAAAAATACCCGCTTAAATTACTTTCTTTCCCCTCTTGATCTTGTCGATTGCAAGACAAAGCAGATGATCACCAAGTTTGAGCACAGTACGTGATCATACGTTTCTTATTGATTGTTTTTGTGATAAATACGTTTGTAGACGATTTTCAAAAGCAATTTAATGTCTTGTTTTTAAACAAGTTGACCATCCAATCAGCTTAAGAGTTGAATAAGTAAAGCAGTCGATGGGGAAATGTAACTGGTTATGACCGCGATGGAATAAGTTCGTTCTGAGTCAATCTTCCTTTTAACTTATGTAGAAGAACCGCTGCTAGATTTTCTTTTGTGTATGTTACTGTTTACACAATGCCCTTTGCGATGGAGTCGTGAACATACCGGCAAAACCAGTGAATTTCTCACGAATCTGTATCCACTTTTACTTGGCGCATTTTCAGCGGCCAGGTTCTACGCGACACTGGCTTTTTCCTATTTTCTAAAGCAGTCGAACGGAGAAATTGCTTATAACCTCAAATACATACAACTTTTCTGTTTCTTCGCTTTCTCTGCTCTTCAAAAACAAACTTTTTTCAGGTACCTTGATTTTAAAGATTTTTATATCAAGCGGAAGTTTCATCTTGCTGTAGCTGCATATTGTCGATTGTTTTTCATATTGTTGGTTTTGTTTTCGATATTTTTGCCAAGCTTTCAAATTTGTCACTCCTAGTACAATCTTTGCAGTGCCAGAAACTAAAGGTCTTCATGCCGAGATAAAGGTGGTGTCGCACACAGCTCATAATCTTCCGATATCTCCTCTCATTTCCAACAACCATCCTATTGACGGAACTGGGTACGTTTTTCAAACCATCGCGGCCCCTGAGTAATGTTCTTTACACTGAGAACATGGAAAGTTAGTGTGAATGTGATAGATTATATTTATGATATGTCCATCGTGTTCGCATGAAAAATGTGTATCTTTACATTGTAGTTTTCACGTTTCCATGCACCTGCTTGAGAATCTTATTTTTGATCGAAACTTGCTTGAAAATATTTAAGTCTTGAACAACGCGGTTGATATAAAGTCCATGGGAAGCTATGCTTTGTCCTTAAACGTTAGGCTTTTACTCAAAATGTTTTGGAATTTCAAAGTTGTGCGGTATATTTACATACCGCATGTTTCCTCTGGGTCTGAAAAGGATCCGACTTCCAAATTGAAAACCTTGTTCTTCCAACTTAAAATCGACTAAAAACAACCTGTTCCAGAGCATTTTTGAAAGGGCATCGCAACAACTACTTCATCTTAGGAACAGTGGCCAGCTGTTTATACAACCATTTGAGGTCTTGGCTTCCGACGCGTTCCAGTGCTGTCAAGACATGCCCACGTGCAGATTCTCGTGACGTAACCACTTTCACCGAACCATGATCGCCAATCTTCCTCAGTGGCTCGGCTCATGACACCATAAGAATTTTACTACTCCGTCACTAGCTCGAACGTAGGGAGTGGCTCAAAGAGTGCGTTTGGTCTCCAAACCTGATCTGAATCTCAATGACTCAGAACTGACAAAAACTTTGATTTGAACCCTCGATGATTCTTTTGTATCCAACACTTCGTTCACGCAGTGATGATATGCCGTACAAGCTTTTCGCCTGTACCAGATATATTTTAACCAGGATTATTGTGGTTACGCATGCAAAAAAATTATAAGCCTGCAACCAAATCTTTTTTGCTTGGTAAAATTACAAAGTTGTTTTTTTTGACCGGAAAACGTACATTTTTTTCGATTTAAAAGTGGACAAAACTCTGCTATCTAGCTTGTCTTTGTGAAGGTGCAATGGTGAAGCACAGTGCTAGAAAAGTAAAATACAACCCACAAGCTAAAAAGTGGACATGTTAACGAATTACATCAAAGCTGCAGAGGCCCTGGCCGCAGCACACCACTGCTTGGGAACTACGAAATATTTTCAAGCAGCAACTAAAAAATTGTTTCGCAGCCTTTATCCACGCTACAGCCTCTTATGACCTTTATTCTGAACTGCGGCCTGCATCGTGTTCTTTTATTTTGCAGAAGTTTTCACCAGTTCTCTTTTGATAAACCCACGCAACTTAATCAGTATTTTCCTGGTTTGTCCCTTCTAATTGAATTGACGCAAAGACAGTCTGAGCCGGGATTTTGTGCTGGAAACTGACCAACCAATCTAGTGACGTCAAGTCGCGTCTTACTGGTGCTATTTGTCCAACTCCCAGGACCAAAAGTCTCATACGTGTTATTTTTCGTATAAAACGTTTTGCATCTCCCTTCACACTTACTTAGAGCGATCACCCGCAAATGTAATCAGTGCAGCCTCAGACCATGAGTTTGATCGATTGCATATTGGTTTTATTTTTAGGCAGCCACGGTTTGCCGAGGTCAATCAGCATAACTCAGTTTTGCTTCCGGCTTGTTTCGTTTTAAAGATGCAGCCACCGGTTTTAATCACAACCAGCACTGCAGAAAAAATTGAGAAGGAAACAAGTATGGATATTGCTTGATGGGATGTTGTTTGATTTTTTGATTAGCACTGCATTTACTTTAGACTTTGCCTCTTTCGCCGCACAACTCCCACTCGCCATGTCATGCACCTGCGAATTCTCTGTTTTGCTGTTGAAAATGCGTTGGTGGAACGTACAACCTGTGTACATTTCATGCATTCCGCGACATATGCGTGCTTTAATCCTGTTCATGTACCCCTGATTAACGGAGGGCACATACGTATTTTCTCACCGTTTCTGTATAGCGCAGAGTTTCTTAACCTTTTTCTACCTCAGCACCCCTTTTGGTCACGCCTAAGCAGTCCAGCACCCCCTACCATCGGCTAACACCTTTGTCCAAACGTATTCCTTTTACCTTTGACCGCCACATATGTGACCTTCCCCAGCACCCCAGGTTAAGAAACCCTGGTCTAGGGTATTTGCGATAATGGTAGAAACCTATTTTGTTCAGTGTTTTTTTTCGAGAGTAATGCAGCTTTCTTGTCAAATCCACACTATTTGTGCCATTTCAGCGTTATAAGGGTTTTGTTGGATAAGATTGCTAAGTCAAACGCTAGACCAACACAGTGTTCAACCCAAGTTTTCCCGCATACGAAGCTGCAGTCAGTAAAGAGGAGATGAAGATAACGTAGACATATTTACACATTTGATTTCAAGGATTTCAGTTACACCAAAATCGTATTATGTTTTCGGACGTTTTATGTTCCATGATCGGTACAAACGCATGAAAGAATCTGTTGCATTAATGCGCACTAATGTGGGTCAATAAATGAGCCAAAATCGGGAAATACGTTAGCCTGACTCGTTCAAAGATAGAAAAAGGCTGTTCAGCGGATTGGTTCCTTAGACTCGTGTGCTAATGGTAGAAAATTGCCTGAAAAGCCGCTACATTAGCTTTTACTGTCCCTATTTTCATCGCACAAGTTCATCTTCTGAATATCGCCGACTGCAACTTTCCAGTTGATTGTCAGCTGCAGATTGCTTTGGCTTCACCAAAACTTGTTGTGTAAGGCGATGAGTTTTATTTCAGATATCCCAGTTTTTCACGCTCAGACAGATTTTGCTTCGTACATCTCGTTTGTCGTAAAAGACGGGTTTCAATCTGAGGTAGCGTATTTGTTTTTGTGTTTATTTTTTAACTTGACGCCCCTTTAGTTTGTCCGATAGCCAGCCCCACGTTCTGCAAAGGACATCACATAATCTCGCTTGACTTTAAGATAACAAACTACATGTCGACTTGTTTATGGATGAAGCTAAAAAAATGTAAAATGACCATAAAGCAAGCTTACTCGAGCGCACTCAAAGCACATTGTGAATGGCGCCGAGCCCGGTGCTTGAGAATGATTGTTCTATGGCCGATGTATGTTTGCATCACCCCTTGATAAAGACTCAGACCTGTGGCACGCCTGCCAAAAAACACGCAAGTGTAGCACTCTCCTTCAACCAAGAAATATTCGGTTGGTTTTCGCCGCTACTCGAGCTGTGTGGTTGTTGTTGTACTATCTATTTAAGAATTCGGAAACTTCTGTCTGTTCTGAATCCCTTGTTCTGAAAGATGGTAGTGAAACATTTTTTTGAGCGATAGCTGCGAAGCATCTCGCCGTCGCTGCAGCGTTTCTAGCATAACATCACTGCGAGAGATCGCGAAGCTGCGATGGTATATGCAACGGAGAATAGTGATACGATTATTCTTCAATCTAAATTTGCTATGCAACTTCGCAAGCCCTTCTCGTTAACATAAAAAGTTTCTCTCTTGTATTTTTTTTGCGAGCAGACACGACTGCTTAAAAATAGTGCTGATGGTCATGTAAAAAAGCTGATGGTCATGATCCCCATGTCGATTGTTGCATCCTGGGCAGGTGACACTTGGCGAGCATACTCAGCGATACCACCTCGACTTTGAGCACATAAAGGCAGCCGTTGTTAGCGAGATACATTTCACCCATCCCGGCCACTTGCCGAACATTCTGTCTCATCTTCGCAAGCAAGCCTATTTCAACGCAATCATCAGAAGCTGCTTAAAACCGAAAAAGGTCAAGGAAAGTAAGTCCCTGCTGTGTTTTTTAAACATGCAGTAACCATGGCACACTTAGTGGTTGTCATAACACAACTCTACTCCAGTGCTTTCGTTGGCGGTGAAAAGGTTGAACTTGAGCTCTTTTTACATATATTCAAAACCCGCATCTTGTGATGTCTTGATTGACTCTAGCGAAATCGCTCGGCGAGTTATGGTCGAAAATTGCCTGAAAACCCGCTACAGTAGCTTTCACTGTCCCCATTTTCATCGAACAAATTCATTCTCGGTCGATAGTTTAATAGTCAAGATTGACGATTTTTTTGACTTTATCAGAATTCGCGGTGATTGATAATCAAGAATGACGATTTTTTGACTTTATCAGAATTCTCAGTGGTTAACAATCAAGACTGACGATTTTTTTGACTTCATCAGAATTCGCGGTGATTTGATAATCAAGAATGACGTTTTTTTGACTTGATCAGAATTCTCAGTGATTTAGTAATCAAGAATGACGATTGTTTTGACTTTAGCAGAATTCTCGGTGATTACGCCGGTTCAGTAAACAAGTTCACTCACAAACATGTTTACTGAACCGGCGTAATGCAATAAACACGAATTTATCGTGATCAGTGCTTGCAATAGCATAGCTGCGTTCATGTAAATCCAGTCTAAACCTTTCGTCTGCTGCTGCACTGCAAGATCTGGAACTGTTATACGATATCGAAGCAGCAAGGACGCATTGATAAATAATCACTCAAACTAACCCAAGGGGCAGCCACAAACTATCGTTTTGGCAGCAAAGTTTTCTATGTCATTGATCGCTTTTTCTGAAATCCATGTAGTTAAAAGTGAGTCGACAGAACCTTCAAGCACGATCGGTGCCGATGCGTAAAATCATTTCTTTTTCTTTTGTATTTTCTGCTCTTGTTGAATAGCGTGTTTTTTTCGCATGCTTGATGTAACTGAACAACCGTGCGACAAGTCACAAAGCTATTTAGTAGTTGCAAGCAGAAGCGATTTTCATCTTTAAACATGGTTGGTCTGTTGTCCTTCGCAACACCCGCATCGTCGCTGAGAATGAGCGGCAGTGTTGTTGTCGCAATGGATCTCTGTACCCGTTGAATCACACCCTCCTGTCAATGTGGCTATTGCATTGTGTTTGCTGTTCAGAAACGGACACTGTTGAATGGTATTTCGATGTTTCATCGGACAGGAACTGGACCAAACTGAACATCACTTTTGAGCATCCCCTCTCCGTCAACTCTACAGCTTTCGGTGAAATGTTTTTACAAGTTTGACTTGGTTGCGTAGTTTTAACCTTCTGTGTATATCCTGATGCTTTCAGACGTATGGGAGTTACTGCTGTTTGACGCCCTGCGGTATTGCGTTAACAGTTGACCAATTAATCTTCACTCAAGTTTTGTAGAGGTTCTTTGCACCAGTGGGGCAGAACAACTTAAGACTTCATGACGTTTCTTTTATTATTTGCGATAACAAAGATCGGGACGAACACAATATATTGTAGATAGCTTTATCCTTTGTCAAAAATATTGTCCAAATTTTAGATCTTAACTCACTATTTATTTGCAATTCTTTTTCGCCAATAAAAAAGTTTCCCGGCCTAAAAATCTTTTTGGTGAAGTTTTCACATCAGCGTGGAGTTTTTTACAGTGGTTTTTAGAAAATATTTTCCTCACTTAATGGATTGGTGGCGAACTTGCGCTCGAACATAGACTGGAAAGATATGTTTCATGTAAATATTAGAATTTGGTCTTAGTCGTTCATCGCTAACCACGAATGATTTAACCAAAGAATATTTAATAGTTTCGAGTCAATGGTTCTTTTCACCGGCATGAAGTTCAAACGATAAAACTAAAAAGACGTAGAGATTGCAGTGTTTCCTTTGCAAAATTTGTCGTCCGTTTATCTTGCGATAAGTTATCTTCTGTTCCACAACTTGAACGAAACGAACCAACCTTGGTCGATAGATCATTCCCAGCGGTAGTTTCGCCCATTTGACGGGGTTTATATGTTACGCACGTATGATGAAGCTAAAAAAAGAACGATCCTGGCTTTGACTTGCAGCGTCTGTGATGGACAAAGCCCAGGCAATATCCTCCTCTTTTGCCACAGCCGAGAATACACTCCGTATGCGCAGCATTTACGTTCATCTTGATGCAGTCACGATTGCGTCATATAACTGAAACCGTGCTGAAACTCAAAACGGTCAGCAAAACTCTGGAGGACCGTTGCCCAAATAACGTTAAATCTTCGAAATCGTAACTGCGTCAAGATTGCCGCATTGCATGCCTGGCTTTTTCTTTTCGCTAAATCATTTCCGTCATTTGTCCGAAATTGCTTAAAAACTTCTGTCGCTTAGTCGTTTTCGGAGATTGTTTTGTGACGGAAAAAAAGCATTGCGACCGAACTGACCTAATTTTTTCGGTCTTTTCAAAACAACTTCAGCCAATGACCGAAAGAAAGCCCGGGCATATACTACTGCAAATGATTCTCGGTAGGTGTTGTTAGTGTTGCAGTGGCGGCATGAAAGCTAAACGTTTCCATAATGACATGGAAATCCATCACCTATGTGTTCCATAATCACATAACATCACCTATGTGTTTGCTTCCTTCGCAATAATGGGAAATGTTTTCAACAAGCACCCCACGTTGCTTAGCAGCATTCGGTGCAGCAATGCGGTTTTTGGTGTATCGACATTGTTGAGGTCACATCTTTGGAATACACCGAATTCTGAAGTAACTTTCGCAGGCGTTGCTCGATAGACGTTCTGCTCAGCTGCTTTGATTGGCCTTATATCAGGTTTTCTCAAAGTTGAAAGTCGGGTCCCTAGAATCAAGGAAATTATCTTCGGCCCCCTACAGGTCCATACCGGGTATCTAACATTTTCCTTTAAAAAAAAACTGCTTATATCGAATCTGAAGATGCGATTATTCATTGCCAGTCTACCAGTCTTTCTCTGCACATTCGTATGCTGTTCTGTGCGTCTGTGAATGGCTTTAAGGGGTTTTCCACAAATGTTCTCTTTTTCTTGCAGCGGAAGTCTTGTTTTCCCACGAGGGAATCACGGCTTGCCACCTCTTCACCGGCAGGGGGGATCCTCCGCTCTGTAATGACCAGCATGCTACTAAGGCGCTGCAGAAAACCTTTTCTTTGCCAGTTACAATGAGGTAAGCACGAGACTCGTCTTTTCAAAATGCGGTTATTTTCAAAGCCGCAAAACTACGGCAAAGTTTTGGAGTTGTGATGTCGTCATGAAATGAACTGGTCGCGGGTCTAATATTTATGATGTCCAGAAACTGCATGTGGTAGGTTTCCAAGTTATGATGCTTCTTCGAAGGTAAATTGTTCTGTTGGGATTTGTCAGCCCTCGCCCCGTTTCTGGCCTTTGAAACGATACTGCTTTGCCTGTGCAAGTCAGGAGCGCAGTTGCTTACGGAAAAATAAACTTCCACGTCTCTGCCAGAGTTCCTAAAGTGCACATAGAATTCTTGCCCGACTTTTATGAACCCCACATATAACCGCTTCGAGCAAAACTGGTCTGTCTGTGTTTTCCGCTTTTTCAAACTACTTCCCGCACAAGAACTACCAGACGTTTGACAGAGCGTTCTGCAAATGACAAGGGGCCACGCTTCAAGCTTGCAAGCAATATGCTTGCGTTGTCTCCACCTGTTTCTGTAGCCCTTGGGGCCTTACACGTATGCCGACACCTCTGCTTGGGAAGTAATGCCTCGTTTTTCACCGAAGGAAAGAAAAGGCCTCGTTGCCTCGAAACTGGCAGCTTCACGAAAAAAACTGCTCATTTGCTATGTGGGTTTACAGCGATCGAAAACATTTGCTCAAGCGTGATCATCGCTTGTAACTTGTTACATGCCGCGTGCTCTGTAGGTCACCTCGCAATTCTAACTGATATTAAAGCTTTGTTTATTTCCGTACGTTGTTGAAATTTTACCTCTGTGTTCGTATTTTCATGAATGCTCAGAAACGTGCAAAAGCAAGCAAAGCGACAACCGCGCAAAGAACCGGACCGGGGCAGACTGCACACGGTCAGACTTTCCACAATCCATCCTGCCGCAGCTGCTCCGTTCAAAAAACAACCGCCGCCCTCCATTGCCAAGCTAGCTCCCGCCGTTCAACCGAGTACCGCCGTCACACAACCGAGTACCGCCGTCACACATCCTTTCGCTTCCCAGCCTAAACCGGTTGCATCTGGCGCAGTGAGCAACGGTAAGAAACATTTTCTTTTCCTTGTGTAAATATTGGCCTTATTTTTTGCGTTTGATGTTCTTGTGTTGAATGCTTTGCTTGGTTTTTATGTTGATGAAACCTGGTGATCGGTAAGCATGTCGCTTTTGTCAGTGTGCTCTGGTGTTGTTGATTAGCTCGCTTTGTGTTAACATTAGAGTTGGGATGATGCGTTTTGCCCGAGCTCTTTTTTTATTTGCTACAAACGCAGAAGGAAATCTGCACGTTGAGGAGAAGGAAACCAAACATCCAATGCTCACTAAGCTTCTCAAACCTACGAACGAAACTTCAGTTGCTCCGAAGCCAAGTCCACCTGTTCAACCAAAGGTACCTAAAGTTTGGTGCAAAAATAATTTAATGACAGATCTTACAAATCTTGCTTGGACCCGGAAAGGTCAAAAACAGGTCAATTTTTCTTCGAGGGTATTTTTGGTTTAACTTGCATATCGTGATACGCTATGAAAAATGGTTTGGAGCTTCTGATGTTGATAACGGTTCTATGAAAGTGGCGACCAACCATTAACACGTACCACTACGGTTTCAAAAGCGTCTAATAGCTGTACAAAGTGTTATTCGCTGCCGGTTCGCCATTTGCTGTGATTGCAAAATATCCGACCTTCATGGTGTTTGAAGCGTTGCAACTGGAGCAACAGTGCCGAGCAATCATTTATTGGCGATTCCATATTCAAAGAGGCTTTCTTCTGCTTTGCCAAAAGCTTCCACTGTGTTTGCAGCAAAAAAACCCTTTGCTGCTGACGTTGTTGGGTGACGGTGACGTTGGCAGCCCTGCTGATGGGTTCTCTAAGGCTGCTGCGCAAACGCAGCAAGCCTACCAGCAAGACCTGACGCCCCAGTACAACAGCGTAATTGGGCAACAGCCGATGCAAAACTACTTCCAGCAACAGCACCAGGGAAGACCTTCGCAGATGCCACCACCACCCAGCTATCCTTCACCTGTGCCGCTCAAAGCGCCGCCAGGACAGCAGCAGTATCAAACTTCGGTGAGGGCTTGTGGTGCAGTTCACGCTGATGTTTTTTCATTCGCTTACTTTGTCTTATCATGCGTTCCGATGTGGTTCCCCAGGAAGAATACAGCGCTGAATTCAGCTTGTTCCACGTTACCGTTTCAAGGTCTTTACATTGCAAAAAGCATTTACGCACGCGCTTTCTAAACAACTTTTCCTATCTGTGAGTTGCTATTGAATTTTATGAACCCATCGAGAAACCGAATGGAAGTCAGGCGACAGGCACTCAATACGCGTTGGAAAGATGAATTACCTCATATTTTGGAAAAAAACAACTTTTATAAGTACTTGGAGATCATTAACCTAGGCTCTCTTCCCTTCCGCTTACTTACAGTAACCAACTCAAAGATAAGTTCTGCATATTCGCCAGCTTTTTACACATGGTACAAGAAATTGGAGGTCTTTGCTTCTGTCGCGTTTTTTTATGCCAAGGATGTTCTCAGCGAGTTGTTTTTTCACTTAGCAGGTTCGCAGAAAAGCTGTTGTGGTAGAGCACTTATTCGCAGACTTGCGCGTGTTAGTTGAAAAAGGGTTTGAATCTGGGGTGCGATGTTGGTTTCGCGCTTTTCCGCACTCATCAGACACTAACGTATCATTAAAACAGAAAAAGTCTTCAATATCAAAAGCAAGTTATTCAGTTGACGATGGACAGCAGCTAACCAGGGGTAATTAAGTAGAAGTTGTACTTGTTTAGGGCAAATGTAGTCAGATCGTGACTGCTTGTCATAGTTGTCGTATCGGGCAGACCGCGCCGGTTCAATATCGTTGTTTGTATTTTTCTCTACTGTAAGACGTATGTTTTCTGTTTTTCAACCGCGTACCTTTTTATAGATGCAACATCAAAACCAATACTCGCAACCGTCCCCCCTGAATCTTGACGAGCTCACTAGCCCTTTGACGCCGTCGTTAACCTCCCCCTCCTTTACCTCACAAACCACCTCGCACGCAATAACGCCCCCTCTCGTGCCGCAGGGCATGGCTCCTTCGCCTGGTGTCGTCTCCATGCCCTCCCCCTTGTACCCCCCCTCACCCATGCATCCACCGATGAACACGCCCCAGCCGATCCCCATGCCATCGCCGATGCATCCAACCATGACTCCTCCGATCCAGTCGCCGCGAAAAATCGGCCGCCGTCTTTCTAAACAAAAGTCTCAGTCTCTGGAGCCATCCATGTCGAATCCGCCCAGCGTTAGCGAAGCAAAGGATTTCGATATCAGCTTTTCACCGAATTTTGACGTAATTGTTTTGGAAGTCTTCGTATTGAGAATCGCGTTTTCTTGTTTGTAATGCTGGGTAAATTTTACTTGACGTCAAAATATTTTGATCAATGCATTATACGTAATCCAGGCAGCCCATATCACAATGCTTTTCTAACAGTATCCCAACGAGTTCAGCCCTTTAAACAGATGTTTCGACCTTCACAGAGTTGAGTAATGATTTTCTCCACTTTAGAAAAGTGTTGTTTGATGTATCAACCAATGTTCAAAATATAAGCTGAAGCTACCAATTGTCCGGGACAGATGTGATTTCGGAAAGATTTGATACAAATACCAGTAGCTTGTCTTAAATTTATGCTCTGCTCTTTATTTGCACAGGATCCTCAACCAGTGATGGACATGTTCCACCCCGGTGAGTGTTAACAACCAGCGCGAGCAGTCTGCGAACTTCCAGTTGACTTACTTTGCACTTGTGTCAAAGAGCGTGATTGTACTTACGTGGCACCCGCATTTATTAAAGGGGAAAATTTACTTCAACGGCCGTTATAACGTCGTTTTAATTGCGTTTCATACATTTCTGTTTTACTATAATACCATCATAAATTAACATAAGTATTGCTTTGTGCAACAAGTGATCACACGTGCAATTACAAAACGTTGAAACACTTGATAACACATTAACAAAATTCTTAACTGCGTTATGAGCATTCCCGTTCTCGCAGAGGAATGCCTTGACCCTGGATTTTGTATCTTGGATGTAAGGCAAATACAGTATGACCTTTCAACCGCTTATAACCTCTCAACGGAATATCGTCATTGCCTCAAGATGACTCCAAACTTTTTATAATCTACTACAAACGTTTGTACATTATGTCGCGGCTTCGCATTTTGAAGTGGCTGCGTGATCTGCATATAAAAGCACATTGTTCACTAAAATATATTTTTCCAGCCCATTGATAGCAGGCATATTAGTCACACTGCAAATCTATGATAATTTCTATGTGCGCATTCGTGACTCGAAAATGGTTCGTTCGCAGAAATTTCTCAGCAGTTGGTTTCACCATCGCTTGGTAACGTCAACCAGTCGTCGATGCAGCAAAACTTCGCGAGATCGAACAGCTCCAACTTTTCTTTCGATTCCGACCTGTTTGACTCCGACTTGACCAGGTACATTAGCTTGCCTCCGCTCCCTCCTAACGCCGTTATTTTTGTTGACGATGTTCTGCTGAAAACGAAACGCGGCACAAACAAGATGCATTGCTTATCAGTGGAGGTGTCATGCTGCAAGCAACAACGAAGAAAAACTAAATCCTCCAATTGCAACATTGGTATGGTCGGCTGTTGGTAGTGCATTCATGCTATTTTTTGCCCAGCACATCAACACTTCGTTAGTTGACCTCGTAGTAATTAGCAGGGCTGTGGATCCGGAGCCTGAAATTTGGTTCCCGGTTCCACAGATATTGTTTGTAGGGCAAGCGAGTTGTACAATCAATGCAATGGTTTTTAGTTTTCAATGGATCCAATCGTTCTGGGGCCGGAGCCAAAATCTTCTAGATGTTGGAGCCAGCACGAGCGGGGTGCTCCACAGTTTATTGCTCTTTAGCTGCCGAATCGCTTCCAAGGGACTTTAAACGGTGGAGGACCAAGTCCAAGGGACTGGACTTTCAGCCACTTGTCCGAACAAGGGACTACAGCTGCAATTTTACCGCGTTCCGTTATCGTCACCTTAGTAATAATTAACGCAGCAGCAACAGTTCATCTGAGTGTCTGCGACCTCGTTCAGGGAATAGAAGCGGTTCATTTGTGGGTCACCAGGCTTGAAGTTAAACGTAGAAGTGATAAAAATTCCCTGTCTTTGATGTTATGTCGCATAGATTGATTCCCACTGTTTCGTTTCGATTACGTTTAGACGTGGTTGTATAGTATTTACTGTATAACTTCAGTGGGCAGATTGACTTTGCTCAATTTAGTTATATCGTGTACACTTTAAACGGTGAAGTTGCAGAATTAAACAGTTCAATGATCTTGTTTACTGGGATTTTTCCATGGGGAAATCCATGAAGTAATGTTTGCAAGGCTGCTTCTTTTTACTGCCAACTTACATTTGTATTGCAACTTCTGTCTACACATACTCGATAATTTGCTTTGCAGGAAAAATCCTATTGGCAGGAGACCTTCCAACCAGGCCCCACCTTACATGTCTCCGGTTACTTCCTTTCACGACAACCAAATGCATGTAAGACGTGGTGAAGTGTTACAAGAATGAGCAGAGATTGTGTTTACTTTTCATGGTTTTATAAATTAATTGCTGTTTGCATTCTGAGTTCACCGACGGCAGTAAAAATGAGTTTTTAGCCTTGTTTCCTTCTGAAATAACTTCATGTGATCCACTGTTGGTTTTACTTACCTTTAAGTTGTCACGTTGGTGATTTGTAGATAAAAATTTAATTCTCCAAGTTCGTGTCTTGGCAGGATATCGTTTCGGAACCCAACCATGGCGTGCTTGATCCGCAGCAACTCCACTTTCAGCAAATGCAGCAAGACCTCTTCCAGCACCAGGTAATGAGTGTCTGAGAAAGTTTAACGATGATGATGATGATGATGTGGTTTCTTTTCAACTGGCATCATGATGAATGTCATAATAGCAATATTGAACGCTCATGTTGTACTTTCTCCAAACTGAGTGCATCCCTTACCTGGGTAGAAAAATCAATCTTGCCATCAGTTGCAACCAAATTGCCTTTGAAAGGCATTGCCTAAAAGGTCGATGCATGCAACCAAAACACAGGTAACACGGTGATTCCAGAACGTTGTAGGTATGTACTATTGCAGTGCTTTCCGCCACGGGTTGTCAACACGTTTTTGTTTCAAAAAAAGCAGTGGAGATTTGTAGCTTTCGAGGAGAGTTGCTATAAAAGTTCCGTTGCGTAAATGTCCCTTGTGGAGAACGGAGCAATTGCTGAGCGTGACAAC
>Ga0210059_1007067_pt1 | contig 17910 bp, 12 predicted proteins | sample Ectturendosymbi2_FD_188042 | JGI IMG/M metagenome (GOLD analysis project Ga0210059, IMG submission 188042) | Ecteinascidia turbinata endosymbiont from Florida, USA - Sample 2 (SPAdes) (version 2) | ecosystem: Host-associated > Tunicates > Ascidians > Unclassified | place: Key West, Florida... | reverse complement strand
TTCATCGGTTTTGAACGACGATTCGCTGAGGATTTGACAAATGCTCAGGACTCGTCCATCTCCGCTTTCGAGAACTTTCGTTTGTTTATCGCCAAAATACGTTTTCGTGTCTCAGATGAAATGAAATATTCCTTGAGAAGTACGTTGCGTATCGACATACATGAATAGAATTATTGCTTTCCGTGACGTCGAATCAGATTTTGCGTCTTTTTTTCTGAGACTCTCATCGTTCATCTAATCTATTTTGCGTTGAGGCTAAACCTCACTGGCAAAACTTCTTCATTTACAAAAGTTTGCGAAGCAACAGTATTGCATTTTACTTAGAAGGTGGTCTGGCTAGAGTAGTTACAACCATGTTTTTCAAGGCGTTTTATGGGTTCAAAACGGACCCATAAATGTCCTGTGCGGACTTATAAAATTGGTACTTCCACATTAAATCTGGACAACCACGAACAGTTTTAGCTGAGTTGAATTGTTGCTTCAATTAACGTCCAAAACCGATTCGCCTAACACCAAATAAGTGCAATGCAGACAGTAACCTCGCCTATTCATCATAATCATCTCTGAAATCCCATGCAACGCAACAATTAATAACTTGACAGCAACTACGAGATAAACACTTACATTACGCAGGTTTTTTTAAGGAAAATATTAGGTACTCAATATGGACCTGTACTGACCCGATTTTTCTGATTCAAAGGATCTGACTTTCTCTTATTCTAGGGACCCGATTTTCAATTTTTTGGATCCGAATCGGGTCCCTTAAAGACCTTGAAAAACCTGATGTTACGTAATAATTAACGCTTTGAATGCCACTGGGTCTGGAGCTTTTAGCAAGCCAAGTCTTTTCCACGGTGTCAAACATTTCAGCAAGCCAATCCTTATCCAGATTTTATACATTCACTTTTTTGTGGGGGTATTTTCAGAAGATAATATCACAGCAAAAACGTAAAGTTAGCCATCCAAGAATAAAGCAGTATTTTTGTAGTAAGCCTAAAGAAAAATTTCTTCCTGTTAGCCAGCCCAAAAGTGTCCACGCCAGCAGCCGTGACCGCAAAAATACTTTATTCTATTGTGCAGGAAGCACAGCACTCAACTGTTAGAATCTCAAAAGTATCGTCAGTGTCAGCTAACAGTCAGTCATACGCATTTAACAATAAGATGTTTCAACCATGAATTATGCTGAAAGGTTTTGATGAATCACCACAAGTGAATGTGTTACTCTGCATGCTGAATGATATGTTTGCTATTCTCAAAGCATCCAGCAGTTACCACCGGCCTAAGAAGGAATGGTAATTTTTACACTACGAGCCTGCCAGGCCTCCACGCCCATACTGCCTGGATAATTATCTCAGCTCTGATCAGCTCCAAAAGCCAATAGCCTGGAAAAACCCAACGCATTTCACTATTTCATTCTATTCATCAGCATTGCATTTCAGATAAAGTTAACACGGTAGCTGAGCGCGTACATCTCATTGGGTTTTGAAAGAAGAGATAGCGAATCGAAAAGTAACTTCCTTGCAAACCTTGATGGACCGCATTGGCCATACTGATCGGCTTTGCGACCTCCACCATAAACGTTCTGTGGCAGTAACTGAGTTTATTTTGCTGATCTTGGAACATTTGGGTAATCGCATTGTTTCTGATGTCAAGCAGAGCCCATGCTGTGCTAATATGGTCATTGAGACAACCAATATTGCTGCAATGTGCTGTTCATTCCACTTGCCACAACCTGGCCACAGCAAAGATTTTCGACTCTGTGCCGTGTTAAAACGAAGCAACGAAACCGGCTGTTTGATGTAACTCTGAATGCTCTCATACATGTTTCATGAACGGTTCAGAAAGACTGCAATGGAGGTGCTTTACGTTTGTGCAGCGGTGCTTGACATTCTGTAAACTGACAAAAACTCCGTATTTCAATTTGGAGGGCTGGAAGTTCTGTTTGGGGGCTAACCACACCAAAGTCCCCCATGGCGACGAACCGAGTCCAGAGCAGCTCAATGATGAGGGCACGCTTGAGATTGGTCATTAAATTTGTGATTGAAATGGATAAATAATAAACAAAGAGTGACACAGCGAGCACTAAAGACCCTGGAATCTGCAGATGACGAGTAAGAAACCCATGCTTTCACTGATGAACAACAGCTATTTAATGAAGTTAAAATTGAAAAATTTGTGTTGAAATGTTTGTAAATACAGTCAATACTGTAATAACCAATACGTTTAGGAATGAATTTGTACGTTTTGCTAAAAATAGCGGCCTCATAAAATTTCTTGGTGTTCTCTTAAAAAAACCCTGGCTAGTGGTCTAACGCGCTTTTCCTTGAACAGTTGGTCAACTTCAAAAACAGAGCTCAGAGTAACTTGACAAATTAGTTTTTGATTTATAAAGAAACTGTTATATAACGTTACAAAATTGAAAAGCGTATGCCTTTAAAATTGAAGTTTTGACAAAACGCTTAACGCCAAGACACCGGTTGTTTGTTTGTGTTTCCAGAGAGTGAAGGAATCCATCCAGCCACGATTCAACCAGATCAGAAATGAAGAAAACGACGAGAAGCACTTGTCTTCCGACAGTTCACCACATACCCTTATCGGAGTCCATCACCCATGGTCAAAGTTTGTGATTTAACGCCGCCGACACGGACACTAACTTTTGAGCAAGAATACAGTAACTTAACGGCCGGTAACAGGCGATAGTCTGCTCCCGCAACACTCCTCTAGTGTTTTCACGAAGAACCCGGTCATATGCTTCATCGAGGACGAGAAAACACGTGTAGACGTCTTTGACGTATTTCCAAGATTTTTCGAATTTTACTGGAGAGTAAAATTTTGTGTGTAGTGCTAAAACCAGTACTAAAACCGCGCTGGATATCATTCAACGTTGCTTCAAATATTTTGCGGCATCTTTTTCAAGGCACTTGGCATGCACTTTTCAAAGGAGTCTAAGTAGGAATATATCCCGGTAGTCGGTGTATTGCATGGGTCGGCAACCTGCGGCATGCGTGCTACACTTGGCACGTCAAGCAATTTCCAATGGCACGCAGAAGCTCCAAGGTTTATATATCAATTTTGTTATGATTCACAAACAGTATTATTGACCTTGACTTGTACAAAAATACAGATGTAGTTGTCACATTGAATGATTTGGAACCTTAAATCGGCACACGTTTAGCGACAGGTTGCCAAACCCTGATGTATTGCATTACTGTAATTATCGATGAAATTTCAAAACTTGCTCAGTGTGTGGGCAGCACGAAAACCAATCGTGATTTGCGGTGGCTTAGTTGTGGGACGTATGCCCCTGCATGAAGTTTTCGTAGCTTCTTTAGACGATTCGTGTCGTTAACGTTTCTATAACCAGGGATTTCCGTCAGTTTAACTGCATGAAGAAGAGCGATTTTCAAGGCATCACTAGATCTTGAATTTCCGTATCAAAAGCTAATTGTGAGAAAGTAACGTACATTTTCAAAACATTTACTTCATTTTCATTACAAAACGTGACTTTTATTGGTGCTATTCCAGTCAGAAAACAGCTTGGCAGGGTGATGAAAGTGCATTATTTTAATTCTTGTTTAGCAAGTACTCCATAGCGAAGCTGTAATACTGTTTGTTGATCCAAATGGAGTCCAAGGCAAAACGAGACTGATGGGACAGCAAGTCGCAATTTCTCCTAGCCTGTGCAGGCTATGCCGTCGGCTTGGCGAATATATGGAGATTTCATTACCTTTGTATTGAAAGTTGTGGTGGTGAGTTTTAAAGTGTTGCTGTACCTGCATTCAAAGTGAACTTGCTTGGCGTGACTGAAATAAGTTTGCTGACATTCATGAAAGCTTCTAATGTTGCTGATTGTGTAAATAATATGGGGCTCGTTTATTCCTTGTTATATTAAATGTTTTTCCGGAAGCTTGCCAGTTTATCTTTTATTGGGAACGAACGCCGAACACTGGACGTTTTTCATCCATGGAAGGACAGCTTATTAAGTTGGAGACGGAAACGCAACTAGCGAATGTATGAAGGGGAAGGTCAACGCAGACAAATGTATCTAGTTGCAGGTCTTTGATTTTGTTTACTGGCTTCAGTAACAATGCAGAGTTTTCTCACATAGCATCCGTATTCCTTTGCCGTCGTTTTTTGTTGTTGGCGCCATTGCTCGAATGTTAGTCAACCACGACGAGCGCCAAACCAAGTTCCTCGGAATGAGTTTTTTTGAGTTACAGTGGCGTAGCCAGCCAAAACTTTTTGGGGGGCAAAAAATTTGGGGGTCAAAACGTTTGATTTTAGGCGAGCAACAGTATTTCGTTTCGAATACTGCCTCTCAAAGCACAAAATGACTAGATATCCCAAAACTTTGTGAGAGACCATTCGTCCCTGCCCCCCTTGATAACGCCTATGTTGAGTTATTTGAAGAAGTTCTTTTACGCTTGGAAGGCTCGATTCCATGAAACCGTGTAACGCTGATCCTAGTTCGAGGAACAGAATAGTAGTTCGAGGAACAGAACAGTAGAATCTGTCGATATTTTCGCATTTATCCGACCAGACATAAATTCTGCAGAAAACAGCATATCACTTGAAACGTTTCGAACAATTTTGTGTGTTTTGTTATCCTGTGTGGGTTTTAGCAGCTCCGCTTGTGAAATTCGCTGCATCATACCAGTCATCACTAGGGCAAGTTTTTGTTGCAGTAAAAAAGTGAGAAAGTTGCATTTATTTTCAACGAAAGTTGCATTTATGCGCAGGAAGTTGCATTTATGCGCACATTTGACTGCGAAAGACTTGTCACAACCTATTTTCGTTTGCGCAGACTTGGCCAAAAACCAAGATTTTCCGCACTTCCACCTCTAATTGAGTTCGGGCACTGTTGTACATGGCTGGGGTTGTAAAATTTCTAGCTTGCAAACGAACTGTTTCGTCATAGATAACATCGAGACCAGCTATTCCGCCATATAGCTCTTTTTCATGCAATCAAAGAGAATAGAACTAAACTGAAATAGTTTTGTAGCATTTTTTTTATTTACGCTTTTACATTTTGCGCAATACTTGATAAAAATTGCAGTAAAGAGTTGCACGCAAAAATCGAAAAATTTGCAAAAAGTTGCACTATAAAATTCCTGGAAACAGCTCAAAACATTGAAACACAGATATTTTGAGCATTTAAGCAGCTGTTGGAAGCTGTAAAAAAAAGTTGCAAAAGTTGCAAAAACTTGCCCTAGTCATCACAGTGGTCTGTTTTGCTGTTCAGTTTTCGACAAATTAAATATTTTTCACATGTCTGTGTTACCCCAATGAGAAATGAAATAGATTCCATAAGATAATTGAAGGCTGTGTCTGCTGTGAGCAGAGGCATCGCAAGGTTAGGTGGCACCTGGGGCAAGAAGCAAGTTTGGTGCCTTCATGTTCGAACCTGACGTCTTTCTGGAGCAGATGTACTGTATTGAAGAAAGTGCTTGTGACGATATTGCGACTTTTGGGCGCCCCCCGCAGTGATTCGACGCCCCCATTATGATTCGGCGCCCGGGGAATTGTGTCTCCCTTTCCAGTCCTCGTTACGCCCCAGTTTGCGAGCTTTTGAGGAATCTACCTGGATTGCTTCCTTTCATGTTTGCTATGATTCGGACTTGCACATATCAACATTCCAACAATGAGTCTCCACCCAGCTGGTGCAGTCGAATCAACTGACAAATTATTTTACAAGGAAATCGATTTGATATATAGAAATAGATTCTGTTTGAACAGGGCTGAAGATGTGTCAACTGCGTGAAATCGATTTTCTTGAGCAGGACAAGGAAACCGAAAATATGTTTCCTTGCGTGAGGCGCGACTCGCTACGGTTGACTGATCACAATGTTGCTTGAAGCTGTTTTGGTGAAGCCAGCAGTATGGCGTCACGCGCCATCACCAGCGGCGAGTTGTATCCAGCTGAGTCATGTGACTACGTATGCTTCGCGCCACTACGTCACTACCGAAACATACCTTCGCGTTTTTCATTTTTCACAGCGCTTTTCTCCTGACTGACCATAAGAACTTGCAGCATGATCACTGCAGTTCAATTTGCAATGCACTGATGATGATAACAGGAGTTATCGAAACGTTTGCAATATGTCGTTGATATCGTTTTCATTGGCCGTGATTTTCATTATAAGGCTATTTAGCACTTCCGCTTTTCGTGTACTAAATGTCCTATCTTTTTGCTTCAATTTATCGATGATGTCCGTTATTTCCAGCGACATGATGCTGTTGTCAATGATTTGACTGATCCACCTCGCCAACATATCTGTCTATATTGTACTTTGAATACCGTCAATGCGCAGACGTTGCCATGAAACGTTGGCAAATTGAAACTTTATAGATGTTATCCTATTTTTATAGCTGTTGTAAACAGCGTGGAGAAACGCAAATCGTTCGGTATCGTCATGTAATCAACTGTATATTTTCAAACACTGAAGCTTTGACAAACGCAGTTGATATATCGTGTTTGTGTTTGCGGAGAGTGAAGGCTTCCATCCAGCCACGATTCGATTCGCAAAGGCATAGAAGCTGGCGTGATTTAAAAGCGTTGTGCCTTTGTGATGTCAAAACCTAATATGGACTCTATAAACTGTTATTTCGTAATATTGATGCTGGTTTTTGAGGCAAATGGGATTTATTTAACTAGGAATATGAGTAGCTGGTAACGTTTTCCACACAGGCCTTGTATATTTGTAAACAGACGATATTAATCTTCACAAGCCAGGGTTGGATTGTACCATCTCTGTGCGGAATGGAAACTTTGTTTTTATGAAACAAAATCTTACAATTCGACGACAGCGTTCATTGGGTGGTCTGCACCACGGTTGCCAGATTTTTATCGCAGCTTGTGGCCAAAATCCTGATAAAAAATGGCCAAAATGGCTGTTTTTTGAAAAGTTATGGCCAAAATCACAAAATGTTTTAACTATGATAATTTCTTCATAGGTGTCTCAAATTGTTCGGAAAACAGTATATTTTTTACCGAAAAAATGTGGTTTTGCCAAAGAAGCACGTTTTTACCCTAAAACAGCAATTTCTCCCGTAAACTTAAGATTACCTGTTACAAATTGTCTTTATTTATATTAATAAAACTTAGAACCATATATTAAACACTATTGTAGATGCATGCTTCAATTCTGACCCATTTCTGGGTTAAAACAATTCGAAATTAACTTTCTAATTCAACGACAGGGATAGAATTCTCTTGATCTTGTGCTCCAAATATATGAACAAAAGATTAAAAGTCATGAACTGCATTAAGCTGATCATCATAGTGAGTTAACCACATGCTCAAAACTGCCATTAAGTTCACCCATGAACGAAAGGGAAGGAACACTTGAGAACAAACATTGACTCATGACAGGTCCGACTGAAACACTTGCATAAAATTTACAGGATTGCAAGGGCTAAATAATTACTACACACCTTAAACATTTCAAGGTTGAAGTTACTGCAGAGTGTTACAGTAAAAGTGATGAGAAACTTCTAAAAGTAAAATCTTACCAAAAATTCAAAATATTTCTGCTGTAACATTATCAGTCACACAACCGAGTGCAGCGGTCTTCAGATACAGTACGAGAGCAGCAGATACCACTGGTAACGAAAAGATTATCACTGACTGAAACATCTGTACAAAATCTACTGACTGCAAAGGCTAAATCATTTCTACACACTTCAAAGCAATAAAAGGCTGAAGTGCTATAATGTTACTGCAATAAAATGAGTGACGTGAACACCGTCCAAAAAATACAAAAAAAAATATATTTAATGAAAACTTAATTTTACAGTGACAAACCACAAAAATGGCCAAGAAATTGGCCAAATTTTGCAAAATGGCTAAATGTGTTTTTTCATGGCCAGCGCAGTTCAAATATGGCCAAATTTTTCGAAATTGGCCATGAAATGGCCAATCTGGTAACCCTGGTGATGCTGCTTGCTTTCCTAAAATTATACGTTGAGGAAGAAGTAGAATTTGTGCCTTGGAAATGCATTGCATCTTCAACACCACACCAAAGGAATTGTAACCGGTGACAATCACTCTGTTTCATTGGCAAACATTGCTATGAATTACATTTTTACAGTCGGTTGCTGGTTTGCGGAGTGAAGCAGAGGTTTTCCGTTGAATCATCGATGACATAATTTGGATGACTGCATCAGATGAATCAAATCAAGGCATTCGACAAAGACCGACCTCAGCATTTTCTCAGCATTTTCCTCAGCATTTTCTCAGCATTTTCGACAAAGACCGACCTCAGCATTTTCTCAGCATTTTCTCATGTGACACAGCGCCCCTCTTTGTTTACACTGATCAGCTATTGTGTCATTGTATTCTCATTTGCTCTAATGTTCGCTAATGGTTGGTTTACTGCATGCGATGGCTTTTATGGTGCTTCTGCTTATTGGCTGAGTCATATGAAACAATAAACCATTACCATTACCATTACGCTGGCTTGGAAGGCATAGTTCGTTAACGGGATATAACACCACCAAACGGCGACATTTAAGTCAATATCATTTGGAGGAGCAATAAGATTGAGTCATCTCAATCAAAGAAAAGAAAGTACCTCACTAGCTTAAACGGACTGAAAGAAACAGCGATCTGCTCAAGCATTCCTTCATGGGCATATCAGATGTCGTAATAGTAATGACATCTAATTGGGAAGAAAGGTTACGCTCCTCAAAACGTGACAGGCAAGATGACCCACAGGTTTAGGCTACATCATGTTTTACCCCACCTGCTAGCTCTATCAGAGAAAGAAGAGAGCTTCAATACGAAGGCAATGATTACCTACTGCAGGCCTACCACATCTGTATAAAATCGAACAAACTATAAGCAACTTCCTAAGGAAGTTACCTTCCTAGGTAAGACACAAAAACAAAATGAAGTGTGTCATGGCCTTGGAAACACTGTACACTTTGTAGTTGCCAGGGAAAACACAACAAATCGATGGTCCCAACTGTTTCACAAATGCATTATGACAGAAAATGAAACTTTTCCGCTGAACCAAAACCTGACATGTGAAAACTACTGCGTTTATGTAGCGACTGGTGTGATATGCCATCAACTGTTTGTTGGCCAAACAATAAACAAATTTTCTACGAGATGGTCATTGCACCGAAGTTATTGGAACAAACCATTGTGACGTCACGTCACACAGCGCCAATAAGAATCATCTAGTTACAATAGGCGCAATGCAGCACTTGCAAAAAGAGTGAAATTGACCCAGCGGGGAATCTCTATTTCTAGTGTTGCTGTAACACCACGCTCCCTTTCTTCTGAGTTCGCGTCTGCGATGAAGACCGCAGCAGCAGATAATAAGGATGACAGCGACCAAATGGCCTTGTCGCGACACTATATTCAGTGTTCCATGACATCATAAATAAGTCACCTATCCATAAAGCTTACACAGTCACTTATGTATAGAACAATCACGTTTAAACTCTCTGGATAAACGGTTTAATAAACCTAAACTACAAATTAATATTCAAAACATGATCCTCGCCAGTGTGAAATAATTTCTTGCACCGTTTTGTTTTGTTCTGTGTATTGTCCCATTCAGCTTTTATGATTTGTTTTGAGCTTTTCCACCATCCAGTGACTTATCGATGTTGACTCCCCTCACACAGCATTGGCATTTAATTTCAAAGGCGTTCCCTGGAGCACGGCTGCCAACCTTGCACATGCAGTCTTGCTTACACATTCAACCAACGCTTCTATTTGAACCATTGCGGCGTGTTCCTTCAATGTAGGTCTGTTGGTTCTAGCACTACATTGCAGCCACCCGGACAGCTGCCACATAGGATAACCGCCATCTAGGACAATTTGCGCCCAGGACAACTGCTACCCGGACAACTGCCACCTAGGATAACTTCCACCTAGGACAATCGCCACCCAGAACAACTGCCATTCGGACAACTGCCACACAAAGCAACTGCCACCCAGGACAAATGTCACCCGGACACTGCCACCTAGAACAACTGTCACCTAAAACAACTGCCACCTAGACAGCTGCCACCTAGGACGATCGCCCCCCGGGAAACTTCCACCTAAGGCATATTGCTCTCCTTGCGTTTAATGCCATTAAATTTCTTTCGCTGCCAGATTTTCTCGGTGGAGAAGACAATGAATAAATCAAATGTTTTTGTTCCTCTTTGATAAAAGCTCAAAGTCATTTTTGGTTCTCCTGGCTGGAGCACCATCGGCGCAAACAAGCGCGGGGTCAGCCCAGGAAACCCGGTGTTCTTTAATGAAGGAATCTTACTTTCTTAAGCATTTGTTTCTCCTGCGATATGTTTGGCAAGTGGATGGGAAAAGAGAAATTGTTCCACGTAGTCCTCAATCGCACGAGCACCATGAGTTGTGCATCATTTTCTAAATCTATTTTTGCGTTTAACTGGAAAATAAAATCCCCACTTCGCTTCGCAGCAGTAATATAGTTTGTTGCAGAATATCGTCTGGGAGTTCATGGATGCGCCACTTGATGTTATTGTTTGAAAAGTTTGACATAGCTACCTTATCAGCTAACTACGACATCACCGCATATTATTCTAGTCATTTCCGGTTTGACAAAGCTCTCTTCTGCTGTACAGTATTAGGCGCTTTTGCTCTTGTAATTTTCCAAGCAACAAAAAGGAAGCAGGCACTGCTTTGCTATGGGAGCAAGCTTCTACTGCTAAAGTGGATGGACGGTCAATATGATTTCGCTTTACCTGCTGTTCTTTCTCTTTAAAAACTTCAAGGTTTTCGTCAACGTATTTTACATGTTTCGACTCGAGATGCAGACGTAGTTTAGCTTCTTTGAAGGAACTACGAGCAAAGACTTTTAAGCACAGCACTCACTGTGGCTGGACTTCACTGTTTACCTCGACTGAAGTAAATCTCAAGTTTCAACCATAGTCACCGTTATATGCAAACGCCTGCTCTCATTTAGCCATGATAAACTAAGACGGTGAAAACTAACCACAGTTTAGATAAGAACTATGCACTTAAGCTACTCGCTACACTGTATCAGAAATATAAAAGCATGTGGAGCCAGGGCGGATCCAGATACTAATGTTAGGAGGGGGGGGGGGCGATTTCACTAAATGTCAAGTCTCATAACAACTTCGCTACTGCAAGAGAGATAAAGTTTGCATCACGACACTGCTGTGACAAAACAATGGATGACAGTATGGCCTTATATCGCGTAAATGAGACAATGCGAACATGACAAAAGACTTATTCGGAATTGGTTTCGATACGTTGTTTTCCGTATTGTACAAAATCATGGTGAGTAAAGTTACTTTCATAGGTTTTAAGGGCGAGGCGATCACGCCAACAGTAGAATTAATGTGCTTGGGGACTCATCCAGAGCCTTCTCCTGACTCAGGGACGTACCGAGGTTAGATGGCGCCCGCGACAGGAAACAAGTTTGGCGCCCCCATGTTCGAACCTAAGGTCTTTCGGAAGTAAATATACTGCATTGAAGAAAGTACTTGCAATATTGTTGAGACTTTTCGGCGCCCCCGCAGTAATTCGTCGGCCGGGAATTGTGCCCCCCCCTTGCACGCCCTCGTTACGTCCCTGCGCGGACTCAAATGAGGCCGCGAACTCGGGGTTGGAAACACTGTAGGTTAACAGTGGAATTAGTACACAAATGGGAAACATCTACAATGGCAGCACCAAGTAATCTTCTGCCATAGCATGACGCCTAAGCAGAGTTGGATCAATTACAACTGTAATTGTTAACTGAGTGTAATTAATTACATATTTTCGAGTAATTGTAATTGTAATGGAGACTTTTTATTCTTGTGTAATTGTAATTGTAATTTGCATTAAAAATTGACAAATTACAATTACTTTTGTTTCCAGCAACTACACAGAATTCGAGAAAACGCAGAAAAGCAAAACCATTGTTGCACCTACTATGTTACCTATTACAACACCAGGAGCTTGTCAGGTACTCAGCACGATCACACACACGGTAGCCAGACAGGCCCATACAGAGTGAAGACAACGAACGATGTTCATACATGACGTACGGATAACGCATGAGTCAGCGAGAATGCTTGCGATGTGGGAAAACCACAATACGCTTGTATGGAGCAAGATAGCGGTTGTTACAAAGTTCCGTTGCTCATACGTTACAGCCTGAGTTGGCAATTGCAAAGAATATAATTCATGTCAGATTGAATGTTTTTTGAAGAAATGGATTTGCATGTCATAGATCAAGGCTGCCCAAAATACTAAATTTTTAGTATTTTTTTATAGGCTCAAGTATACTTGCCATCGAAACACACCAAAATTATACCTGCTGTTTCTGTTATGGGCCTATCACCCAAAAACGGGTATAACAAACGCTTCAAAAATATGTCAACTTTTTAGATTTGGTTTGCATCCATACATGCTGGCAACACTGCGTGCAACCACAGGACTCATTTATTACCTTGTGTTATCGCATAAAACTTATCAAAATCAAGGGATTTGTTACGTTACAATAGCTTATTGTTACGTCACAAAACGTTTGTGGCCCGCAAAAAATTTCCTTATGTGAAAGTGGCCCGCAATACCAAAAAGGTTGGGCAGGCCTGCCATAGACCATAGAGCATTGGATTAAATTCCCTATCTATGGACAGTTCCCACTCGAGAGCAATTCTAACTGACGTTATCTTTGCTCTGTGACGTGTATTACGCAACAATGGACGAACTCTTATAGAGCAAATTGAAGTTTCCGTGATGCAATCCTCGAATTGTTGCATTCAGTCAGCTGTTAATGTAATCGTGACTTGTAGATCCGTTGGCTTTGCAAAGTTTTTTTATTGCTGTTTTTCACTCTCAAATTAGAAATGAAAGAAGGCTAGATATAAAAAATAAGTCATTTGGGACTAGAAAGATTGTGGAAAGGCATATATTTTCCATATGCATCACCTTTCTTGCATTTCGATAAATATTTAAATGGACTGTATGCAAAACATGTGATGAGTCCAAGTAGCGCTGTTGAACTGGAGTTGCCTCTGGCTAGATCAATATTAGGCACGCTAAAATAAATGTTTTTGTGTGTTCATTCATTCAATCATTATTTATCCACAAACTTATCTTAGTAAATTACAATATATTGCAGAAATTGTAACATTTAAAAAATGGATGATCAAAACGAATATCTTGAAAACACTGCTGAATCCCTTCCAACACCACTGTCCAAATTTTTAAACCCCTAAACAAAACTGAGGCACGGTGCAACAACTATAAAAAGAAATTGAAATTTTCAACTAAAATAACATTTAATTTGATCACGCATTTGTTTCTCCTCGTGCAAAATCTGCCATAAATTTGCCGCTCCGTCTATTTCCCGGTTAATGACGTTTTCGGCTCTTAAGTGTGTAGCCCAAATGCTGCTATTCGAAATAGCGAGCTTTCTTATAAACTCATAGACCGAAAATCTGAGTTTTGGAACTTTCATCGTTTTCGTACATACTCTTTGTTTTTTGTTGTTGGAGAATTAAAACGTACTTGTGCTAATTTGCAGTTCGCTGATCAGCATTGAAGTTGCAGCTGGATGGCAGTCGTGCGTTTGAGCTGCGTGATTAATTTACAGTAAATAGCTACAATTGTGCAGGCCTACTTGCCTACCGGTAATTCTTATTGTTTGTCGCGCTCTCGGCTAACTGACAGTGAGGTCTCTTCGCTTCGCTGCGCTTAGACTGCGCTGCGCTTAGACTGCGCTGGTAGAATGTGGAATCTTGTTTGTGTTGTATTCCAGAAACCGTTTTCAAAGACCAATCATTGTTCAAACGATCAACTGTTTTTGCTTTAAGTGTGACAATAAGTGTTTGCGGTGATAATCTACCGTTGTGTAGTAACATCTGTAGGAAATAAAAGACTGCAGCTCTGTGGATACGTGGAATTCGCAAGGTGTCAAAATAGGCAAAAAATAATTTGATAGGCGGTGAAAAACTCTGTGAGTGCTGTTCTCTGAAACTCACAAAAATCCTGTTCTGGCACCACTTGTGGAATCATTCCAACATGTCTGCATGTATTACAGTGGAAACTGCTTAACAGATCACCTTCGGGAATAGCAAAACCTGCTCTAATAAAAGGTTGCTTTTTATCCGATGAGAACTTTTTGCAATAAAAATAGGGTGTCATTCACACTGGGAGTTCACCAATACACATGTCAATATCAGGGACTCTACTTCATTCTCGTTGTGAGCACTGTACACAGTATTGTAAAAAGAAAAGTTACTGTATTTTTGCAATATTTTTGTCATAATGTATTGCACAGTAGCTGTTGTGGTGGACACTGTTCACTCTTGCCCCTCATCAGCACAAAAGAACTGGTTGATTTTTTATTGTTTTACTTCATTTTTTGTTGCTTGGTCAACTTTCTGCATTTTATGGATTTGTCACACGCTAACTGCGTGCAAGCCATGGTTCTGCTACACGTCTAACTGCTCTAATAAGCGGTGTGCCTGCTCTAACAAGCGAATAATTTATAAGAAGAAAAAGATAGGATCATTTTACTGTTCAGCCGAAACTGCTCGAATAAGCGGTTTGCTTTATAAACCGATGCTCTATTAAACGGTTTCTACTGTGTTTTCATATTCTTAAAAGAATCTGTAATTTCAACTTGTGATCAATCACAAATTTGAAAGTAATTGTAATTATAATTGTATATTGATTTTTTTAGCACAGAATAATTGTAATGTAATTGACAGATTTGAAAGCGTAATTGTAAGTATAATTGTAAATGAACTGAAATGATGTAATTGATCCAACTCCGCGCCTAAGTTATTCCAATGACTAAGGTAGTGTTGAAACTGAATAATGAAGATAGTGAACTCTCACAAGCTTTAGTAAGAGCTTCAAACAACTGAGGGCTGTGAAATCCCCATACATATGACTACCTGCTTAAGATCAAATGTGTTTTGTTTTTTACTGTACAGATCCAAACTATGGAAGTGGGGATCATATTTCTAACAATATTCACAGCAGCTGTTGAATGTCATGCAAAAGTCCATTTTTCGACTTTATAGTAACTTTGGTTTCACTCACTTTTAATGCTACCGAGTGGTTCTTCTACCTCAAAAAGTTTATGAAAGTTTTCTCAACATTAGCGGGCGGCTTGTAGCGACTCGGTTAAATTCAATCGCTAAAAATATCGTCAGCGGCCCTCTCGTTCAACCTCAGCGACCCGACAGAAAACCGGACCATTAACGACCCGTACCATCTCTAATGGCCTACTCGAGATTTATGATGGTCTCCAGAAGTTGTTTGTTACAAGCAGGTGACGAGTGCGCTTTTAATAGAGAAAGAAACTTTTAACAGAAAGAAGCTATGCCGGTCGAACTTACATTAAGCGAGACTGTCAAGCAACATGGCTCATGTATCAACCTTGAAGTGGCAAACACACCGGGAAATCACTTGCAATCTACGGAACCTACCATCGACTATATGCACCGATTGCAAGATGTGAAAGCAGAACTGTACGGTGGATGCCGTCAGCTCAGTACCCTGCGCGAGTTCAACCGCATTTGTGGCGTGAGCAAGTTGTGCAAAGCCAATAATGAAGCATTTGTCAGTGAAGTTGTCATTTAAGTCGAGCTGAAAGCTGAAAGTTTTTACTTCGCTCACTGATAATGCCTGCTTACAGTAACACCTGCCTTGAGCTCTAATATCACCTCTCATGTTTGTATGCTGTGAGCTCTGATAACGCTCACTGTGGTCAGATTTCTACCTGCTGCATATGTCGCCATTCACGATCCACTGTGTCACGGGATGTTAAGTCCAGAGGTCTAACTGCATGTGTGCGAATGTACAGATGGGAATCAGAGCATTTGCTAAAGACTGCTCATTGAGTTTCCTGCTGGGGCTGGGCAGAAACTCTTCACACAGCGTTCGCACTATTCACGTGACTTATCGGCTGCATCCATGCGTTGAGAACTTTTTCTGCATGTATTATTTTGCGCGTATTTACAGCAACGTATGCCTTGCATAGGGAGCAGTTAGTTTTCCTGCAACGACTTTTCAACTCAAATATTCTCTTTCCTTGTACAAGGTACTTTTCGTCACCTTTCTTCAGAGTATTGGGCAATTTTCTAAGTTTCAGTGTTTCATCAGAATCGCCGTTATGCGTTCTTGAAGGTAGCACAAAATCTAAGGCAATAATTGAACAGAGTCAGCCTACATTTTTTTCAATAAGCCATGAGCTCGAGTTAGGCCTTTGCTCAGTTGTTGTAAAACTCAAAACGAAACCAACGTCTTTTGTTGAAACTTGAGCGATTCTTTTTAAAAGTCATCGGTCTGTTTCCGTATGAACAAAATCACCGACCCAGAGGGAGAGATATGTATTTAGCAACGGTGAGTAAAGTGCATGTATTAAAGAAAGACGAAGAAAATAGAAAATAATAGTTAGCAAGCGATACATTTGATAGCAAAACACAAAAAATACAGTCTTTGCTGTGTGTAGTAGGTTCATTTTTTCCGAAGCTGGAACATCGACAAACCCTAAGGTCATCTGGTCAAGATGTCATAGTAAATGTGTCTTACAAGCAGGTTTTTTTTAAGGAAAATGTTAGGTACCCGATATGAAACTGCAGGGACCCGATTTCTCTGATTTTAGGGACCCAATTTTCTCTGATTCGAGGAACCCGATGATTATTGTCTCTGATTCTAGAGACCCGATTTGAAATTCTAGGGACGCGAATCGGGTCCCTAAAACACCTAAAAAAAACCTGCTTACAAGACTAATATGTAAATTGGAATACAACACAAACACACACATTCCAAAACAGAACACGAAAATGAAAGCAATTCGTATAGAATTGTTGCAACCTCTCGGTTAATGTTACGTTGAATGTGCGATTCACCACGAACGGGATGTGCGCGAAAAATAACACCCATATATATGTGGCGCGAACAAGCAATTATAGAGTGATTGCGGTGCATGATCTCTATTGTTACTTGCTGCCACAGTGTGAAGCTTTGCGCACATGCCGCTCGGGCTTTCCGATCGCAACAAAATGGTGCTGTGACCAGGATGTGAAGGTTGTGACAGGTGCAGACTTCACAAAAAGAACGTGCAATCAGTGGGTTTCGTTGTAAAATCGAGGGGATATTGTTGCAACCTCTCGGTTAACGTTGCGTTGAATATGCGATTCACCACGAACGGGATGTGCGCGAAGAATAACACCCATACATATGTGGCCCGAACAAGCAATTATAGAGTGATTGCAGCGCATGATCTCTATTGTTGCTTGCTGCCACATTGTGAAGCTTTGCGCACTTGCCGCTCGGGCTTTCCGATCGCAACACTATGAAGAGGAGTGGTGACAGCACACACCCTTGTCGGAGTACAACACTCACAGCCAACGGTTGTGATTTAACTCCAGCGACACGGACACAAACTTCTGAGCAGAAATACAGTGTCTCCATAGCCAGCAACAGGCGGTAGTCTCCACCCGCAACACTCCCCAAAAGCGTTTCACGAGGAACCTGGTTGTCTTCGGCATAGGTGCCAAGATTTCTTTAATTTTTTCGGAGAGTGAAAACCTTGTTCTGTAGTGCTGAGACCAGAATGAAAACCGAACTGGGTGTCATTCAACTTTACTTCAATTATTTCACGTCATCTTTTTCAAGGCACTTGGCATGCACTTTTCCAGGGTGAACAAGGAAGGAGATTCCACGGTAGTTGGTGTATTATATCGAAAGATGCAGAAAATCTAACAACGTATGGTTACGTGCTTTGATGCAGTCAGATTGTTTGTACTCGTCACTATTCTTTGAACACTATAATCGTATTTTACTCTGTGATTGAGTGATCGAACTTCGCAGTGTCCGTTTGATCGATGGCGTGTCAAGCCACAACGCTTTCGCATTTTACCTAGACTAGACCAAGTTAGGAATTAGCGCCCTACTCCGCAGTA
>Ga0210059_1007065_pt1 | contig 17914 bp, 10 predicted proteins | sample Ectturendosymbi2_FD_188042 | JGI IMG/M metagenome (GOLD analysis project Ga0210059, IMG submission 188042) | Ecteinascidia turbinata endosymbiont from Florida, USA - Sample 2 (SPAdes) (version 2) | ecosystem: Host-associated > Tunicates > Ascidians > Unclassified | place: Key West, Florida... | reverse complement strand
GCCAGCTTGGTGGTTGTTTACAAGCTAGCAAAGCACAACAAGCCTTTTTCGGATGGGGAATCGTAAAAGAGTGTATGGATGCTACAGTAAAGATCATATGTCCAGAAGTGGCAATGCGGCACAAGAACGTTTCTTTGTCCAGGAAAACTGTAGTGAGCCGTGGTGATTCTATATCAACAAATTTGGCTGAACAACTGGGAAGCAAAATCAAGAAATTCGATTATTTTTCAATTTGTCTTGATGAAAGCACAGATGTTGTGGATACAGCCCAAATGCTTGTTTCATCAGGGGAATCGACAGAGATTTCAATGTGACTGAGGAATTACTGTCAACTGAAACACACAACTAGAGAGGGTTTGTCTCGCCACCTGTGTGACTGCTTTGACCGACACAAGTTGTATTGGGACAAACTTGTCAGTATCACAACAGATGGGGTACCGTCTTCAACTGGAAAGAATGTTGGTTTGGTGAAAAAGGTCAATAACAAAGTAAGCGGTGTGTATTCATGCAGGAAAGGAATTCCACTGCACTGTATTATCCAACAGGAGAGTTTATGTAAGTCAGTGCTCCATGTAAAACATATTGTGGGCCCACTTGTGAGAGCTGTCAACTATATACGCTCGAAAGGGCTATACCACAGGCAGTTCTTGTCAGTCCTGGCTGCTATCGAATCCGATCACACTCATATCATTTTCTGCAATAGTGTTCGGTGGTTGAGTCTGGGTAAAATGCTGAGAAGGGTGTTGGATCTTCCAAAGGTGATTCCAATTTTTTTGGAAATAAAGGAGGCTAGTGTTGATTTCCAAGAGTTGATGGCCAAAAGTGAATTTAAGTGTGATTTTGCATTTACTGTAGACCTGATGGAAAACTTGAATGAGCTGAATGCGACACTTCAAGGTAAAAATGTATTTGCACATGAAATGTACAATGCTATGAAGTCATTTACAACACAATTGAACCTGATTTCACATCAGGTGGAAGAAGGTAACTTGATTCATTTTCCAGTGCTTAAATCTATAGCTACCGATCTTAAACTAAACAAGTACAGCCGACAACTTGATGCACTTAAAAATGAGTTCGAAAAAAGATTTTCAGATTTCAAAACACTAGAAAAAGAATTTAAGTTGGTGACTGCACCATTCTCTTTTGATTGCGCTAAGGCCCCTAATGACTGTCAGATGGAATTAATTGATATGCGATGTAACTCAACATTGAAGGAAACGTTTCCGAATGTTGGCCCCGTAGACTTTTTTGGTAGACTCAATGAAGTCAACTTTCCACATCTGAAAGATTTTGTGAAGAAAATGATGGTGCTTGATGGATCCACGTATATACTGTATGTGAACAAACGTTATCGACAATGAGCATTACCAAATCTAAGCACCGGTCACAGCTGACTGATGAAAACCTGCAGTCAGTTTAGAGAATTTCCACCAGTAGCATGGAACTTGACTTCAAAGCTATTTTGAAAGACAAATCTCAATTCCATGGTTCTCATTGACTTTTTTGTATCAAATGCTAACGTAGAATGTGGATTGATATATGACACGTCGGTAACTTAGAATTTGGTACCTGTTTATATACGTGATCATAGGCGCAACCAGGGGGGGGGTTCGGGGTCTAAAATCCTATCTCTCTTAGACCTTTCATCATTATCTGGTAAAGATGCTGTTTATAGATAGTTTTTAAATCTTTTAAATTAAATTTGTGTGTGTGGTGCGTTTACAAATATAACTTTGCTTCACAGCAACACTGAAAAGTTGGCCAATGAGGCCAAACACCGCGATATTCGCATTTTAAAACGTAATATGTAGATGTCAATATCGGGATTTGTGGAAAACAGTTGTCCAAATTTTACTAAATTTCCGGTCCTCAATTTAACGAAATATGCCCACCAGATATTCGCCAAAACGCACCAAATCAATTCTTATTTCAAATTTTCTGGGGTAGAACTCCTCAGGTTCTTCTCAAAGAGTCGGAACACCCCACCCCTTAAGAAATCCTGGTTGCACCCTTGCAAGTGACAATTGTTGATATACATGTCGAAAATGGAAATGTGTTGAAATGCTGCGTATGTTCTGCTTGCTTCAATTTCGTTATGGTTTTATGGCTACCGTTATGTTTTTAAAACTTGGTCTTTGGCGCGCAGCTGGGTTAAAAATTTTGTATGTGGCCCTTGGTCTACAAAATTTGCCCACCACTGATGTAGACTAATATAGTAGTGATAAGATTTCGGATTTAAACAGGATTTGGATTTTAAAACGGTTTATTTTCGGATTTGGATTTGGATATGGATTTTAAAACAAAATGCCGGATTGGATTTGGATTTGAAAAGCCTAAATCCGTTCATCTCTGCTACCTACCGCAAATGAAGCTTGGGAAAGAGGAAATATTTTTGCTGGTTGACACAGCGAACAATCATACAGCAGACATTTTTTCCCAAATGTGTATATGGGAATACGTATGCCTTACTGAAACAGCACAGTACTTTGATTTGTTTATGATACATGCATGTGCGCTACTTTAAACCGTAATAAAAGCTCTAAAATTCCAAAACTAATTCATACCAAAACCAATGGCGCATGTCATTGTCGCTATGAACATAGACTCCAGTACTTAGTCAATGAAAGTTCGATCAACAATTTCTTAGAACCTGGGACAAGAGAATCAACAAAGTGCCAGTCACTGCAATTTGGTAATGGAGCAGAAGACATGCGCATAGTGTTGCTGGTAACACGTCTCACTCAGTAAACCAGCATGTGCGGTTGGCCGACGTTAGCTTTTCTAACTAACCAAGCAATTTTTACATCAACCAACAACTGTAGCCTGGACGAACTTGCTAACACAGCACACACTTTATGGCAAGATAATAGCGAAGAAAAAATCATTAACCTCGTCGAGTATGAAGGAAAAACTCCACTGCTCACGAAATGCTCCAGGTGTTGCTAGAACGCGCAACCCATTTTTGCCTGAAAATTAATAAAAGAATCTTTACGTTTCACACCAACCCAAAAGCTATAACCAGCTCTAAATGGACGTAATGGTATAGCAGGTGACATTCTACGAACACAAGACAAAATGACTTTTCAATGATTGTCCGATTACACGTAGCAAAGTTTTACTTTAAGTTTTTCTCACTTCTGAACAACACACCTACAGAATCAACGAAACGTTTAACATATTTTACCATTACGTCAAAGTCATGATTCAAACTTATACAGGGCAAAACGTCATATGCGGATGCGTTTGCTTGCGAAACCGTCAATTTGCTCTGCCAGTTTTCCTCAACCATCTGCCAAAGCCATACGCGTTTTTTCTTTTTGTAGCTTAGACAAGTTGGCCCACCCACACCGATTACCACCTGATAAAAGTGCAGTTAACGAATCATCATAAGTTGATCAACACCTCGTTTCAGTCCCTGCTCAGGTATAACCGCCCAATTTAGGCACATCATTTTAGAAATGCTTTAAACTTCACGCTTGCTGCGGGTTGTTTCAATATCTGATTTTTATGCGCTCTCGAGCACTTCTACAGAAATCTGCATATTTTTTGTACTTTTGAGTAGGAGGGTTTTCCGATTGGACCCCTGGTTGACAGTAGTGCCACAACAAAAAATGAAGGACCGCGTGCAATTGCGGCGAAACGAATATGCTGTAGCCTACATGTAGGTGCACGAGCAAGCAAGGTGTAGGGTTTCCCTGGTGTAGGAACCTATGTTGAGGTTTGGGGTGTTGCCCAACGTAGAAGTTGCTTGCGAGGAATGCTGTCGTTGCATGCAGAGATGCTGGTTTCCCCAAACGCTACCAACGAGGCAGCCTAGTCGTTGTATGAGTACTGTTCCTACTCCCGACGAAAACTGCCTGACATTTTAAGTTGCCAAGCTGAAGCAAGACGTTTGGCTCTCACCACTTGACAGTTCGTTTCGCAGATTTCCTGGTGCACAAATCTTTATTTACAAAAAAGCTTCTGATTAGCAGCAGCAGAAATAGCTCTACAATGGCGCGACAGCAGAAACAACCAACGTGGTCCGTGCGCTAGCGATACAAAACTCGACTCTCTGAAAGCGTGGTGTCCACGTCTACAGATTAGAAAGCAATGCGTATCGAGGTTACTGCGCGAACGCAGTTAAGCGCGCACACACGAATTCCCTTGACGCAAATGACAAGTTGATACAAACCAAACCTCACGAACGGAATACAATAGCGAGTAGGAAACGTCAAGTCGTAATGCGAAAAGGTAAATCCACTATGTAAGAATGCCCCCCCACGGAAAAATTGGCGTGGATAGTTTCGCGAGAACTGACACGCAAAAAAACACGGTACACGAGCAAGCACAAAACAACAGACACAGAAAACGGCAAAAACAGTACGATGAGCGAAACGAAAAGTGTATGCCGGAGTTGAAGGCGCAAAAACATCCAGGGATGAGCTATCACATAAAAAGCAAGGGAGGTACAGGATGCGGGGGTAATTTCGGTGTGCAGTTGCGTAAATGAGGAAAAGTGTCATGCTGCCGAAATTCGTTGGGCTCGGGACAGTGGCGATTCTAGAATGAAAAAAAGTGGGGGAACCGCTGCGGGGCCAAGGAAAAAGTAGGGGGGGCAACATAAATATCTTGCATGGTGATTTTTCGTTTGTTTGAAGATTAAGTCGCTATGATTTACCTTATCAAACTCGACATGGGCTTGTGAATATCGTTAAATATGAACTAGCGTTATTATTCACTAGAGACACCAAACGCCACTGTATATGCAATCACACACGTGTCCTGCTATGCTGCTATCAGAGCCGGATTTAACGGGTCGGGGCAATTTTTACTGGAGGGCCACTAGGACATAATTCATGACGTCATCGTTTGTAAAAGTTATGTTTTCGCTGATTCGCAAGGTTCCCGTTTGTTTTTTTGCGGTAGTCGAGAATGTGCTTACTCAAATGCACATACAGTTAGCTGCGAGAAGAGAATTTATGATATAAATACTGGAGTGTATTTTTACTGAGAAAAAATATTTCACAGGCTAGGGAGTGACTCCGCAAGAAACAAAATTCACCCGAACAATAAGCAGAAACCAGAGATTACAAACAAAAACACCGGAAAAACAACATGTCAATATAGCCAGTCATGCTGAGTGTGAAAGTTGCTTCCAAGCTAATGTCTTGATTTTCACCTTCATTTTCAGGTGCTCTGGTCAACGCCACTGCTTTAACGTTGCTGCTTGAAAGTGTTGCTAGAAAAAGCGAGTCATTAGCGGGGTTGTGCCTAACACTGCCAGATCCTTGCGCTTTTTCTTCTTAGAAGCTTTGCGTTTTTCATAGCTCCTGATAGCATTACAGATTTCGGCATTGCTCAAGGTAAACACTGCAATCTCGTTTTCTGTTCTTTCGTTCTACGAATCGACTGATTGAAACATTTTCTGACGGAACACGCAATAACATGTGATGTAATGGTTTGAATAGCTTCATATGTTTATGATGTAACACAACGATAGTAACCGTGGGGAGAAAAGTGCGTTTCCACCACACGTTACGCTTTATGACGAAACAAAGTTGCAGTTCGGTCGCGGCGACCTCGAGACTGCACCAGAAGTTCGGGATCATTGATACCAGTGTTGGCACTTCTGATATTTTAACATGACATCACATGTGATATTCTCAGATAAATTTCTGATGTCTGATATTATGACGACAAATCTGTCGTTGCCTGGGTTGTTGTTTTTGTTTTCCACATTCTCTTTTAATTTTAGGACGAAAATAAGTTAGATTCATGATTTTTGAGTTCCTTTCATCAATCTCTCACCCTATTGTGTGTTTGGTTATCGTTTCAAACCAAAAAAGCTCTCTTCGTTGCGTTGAGACTAACATTTTACGTAAATTATAAATGAACTCTGCATTTAGTGGCGATATTTCGCTCTGTTTCGGTTTAAACAAGGATAATCGCGCTTTGTTAGGTGATGGTAATGGTAATGGAAGCATTTAGCTTGTATGAAACTGTAGCGCAAAAATTGATGTTATCTCCTGTTGAAAAAGGCAACAATCTGATGTTAACGAGACTGACCCCAGTGGCAACAATGATTGATACTAAACAACAGTCAACAACCACTAGCTTTAGCAAGCAAATAGTAACGTTTTCGTGACATTTGTGCATTAGGCGTGATACACGAGAAGAGAGTCATATGCATGCCAAAAGAACGAATATTAGGAAAAAGTTACCAGCGAAATCAAGTATATTTGCACTGAACAAAACCGAAAATACTTGTAGGCTATTCACAAGATGTAACAGCAGGCGTAAAACATACATTGCAGAATATTACCATCAAAGTCGTTCATTTTAATACTAACACTGAATTTTCCTCTGACTGATTCTCAAAAACTGACTTTTCAATCCTGCGTTGATATATGATTGTTTGGCCATAAGCGAAACACGCACTATCTCTAGTCTAAACCCAAACAGATTCAAACAAATAGACAATGAGCAATATAATTTTCACACAGATCCCTGGAGTCTACGTTAGAATTTTATATCATTATCAACTCAATCCTTCGATTGTCATGTCGACTGTCAAATTCATCAACGAAATCATACAAATCTGTTTTTTCACGTCGTACCCTTTTCATTGAAAGTAGATTAATATTACCCAATCTTTCACTGGTCATGGAATTTCTGGGAAATGTTTTCACTAATTTCATATTTGAAATACGTCTCTTGCATGAAGCGCTGGTGACGAGAAGAGTTACAGCTACCACTACCAGTAACAGTCAAACGCAGCCTTTTAAGCCGCTATAAATGAAAAAAATTATTCGAGCGATATAGGCAGCTTCGACTCCTTGCGAAGCAAATTCTTTGCCGAAGTTATTTCATGTTTTAAATCATTTTCACTTATTGAAAACGATTTGCGGATTCTTTCAAGTGTTTTTCTGATAGAAATATTTGACCTCCTGGGCAAAGAGCTGAAATACGCGAAAGAATTGCTTCTGAATCATTACAGAAAACCCGTACAAAATTCTACGAGGTTGCAGGACATGTGTGGGTAGAGTTAAAACTGTAGTCATGAACCAATTCCGTAAGATGTTTCGAGGTCATATACACAGAAACGTCACCAGAAAGTCTTCAATAGGGGGTCTTTGCGTTTGTGCAAGGGGGGTTGGCATTTAAGAATTGACAAAACTCCCCTAATTTACAGTGTTTCATACTTCAATTTGGGGGGATTGGAACTTTGTTCGGGGGGCTAAGCCCACCAAAGTCCACCATGGCGACGGGACTGCCTACACACAAGGGAGCAGGACGCAATACTCCAGGCAGGATAAATTCGGATAAAGTACAGTAACTGAAAACGATTCTTAATGCTTTCACAAACCTTTTGCTACTGGGACTAGCAACAATCTGCTGACAGTAATATAATCCAGTTCCATCTCACACTGAAATGCACGAAAGACCAATGTTCCCATTTCTGCGACTGTTGCTTAGTTTCGAAATAATTTTTTGCACATCACGACCGCGGTCTGACTAAATTTCACGCAGGATCCGAGCAACTAATAGTACTGATGTGTTTCGTCACATACAACTCCAGTTATCCGACCGTCAAAAACAACAACACAGCTAATCATGCATTTGGGATATACTGAATGCAGGCTTGTGGGTTACTAAAATATTGCTGGCGGAAAGTTATCTACTGTATATGTATAGGACCTATGTCAACCAAATGAACTTGAACGGTAAATTAAGAAAAAAACTGGGAGCCAAACAGGGGGCCAAGCAAAAATCTGGGAGGGCCATGGCCCACCCAGGCCCCCCCTTAGAATCACCACTGGCTCAGGAACGGTCATTCCGAAGAGGAAAAGTGAGGCAAAAAGTGGAAAACATAGGCAAGGCGTGTAGGTTACACGGGAAAGTGCAGGAAAAGTCGATGAAAGAGCGATAGTGATGGCGTTGAAACGGGCTGAAGGAAAGAGCGAGGAGCATGACGTCCCTGTGTAGGTAAGAAAGCGCAGAGTTGTTTCAGGTAGGAGCCATCCACTAGTTGTGGGAAACCTGAATTGTGCGTTCGCTGACTTTGAGGTCTTCCAAGGAAAAGCTGTGCTTGCGACGCTGTCAAACCAGTGAGTCAATTAAAGGACATGGGAAGTGGTCGCATGGGCTCAGACTATGTTGCAGCGAAAAAGTTGCTGAGAGGGAGATTCCACTTGAATGTTGAACGCTGAAATCAATGCAATAAGGTGTCCTCGGTAGGAAATCGGGCCAAGAAAGATAACAAGCTCAGCGCACAGCTGGACGAGCACTCGCCCGCGAGTAGGCTCGTGGTAAGCGAAGAGAGGTCGAAAAGCAAACTTCGAGCCGTGCGGCAGAGAATGAACGGTCTTTCCGTTAGGCCAACTAGGTAAGAGTGAGATGACACTTTGAAGTGAAGCATCCGCGCGCGGTCGAGGAGAAGTTGCAGTAAAGAATTCAGCACAACACGTAGCATGCGCGGTTGGTTTTATGTCAAACGACATGCTCAACAGTGTAGGAGCATCTGTGCCGTTGACAGCGGAAAGGACGCGATCGAAAACGTCATTGAAAACGTTCGTTAGAGGTGCCGTGCAGAGCAGATGACTACGAAAAGGCACGATAAAAAAGAGGTTGTGGCTGGAAGGCAGACAAAAACGGGGGCTGGGCCGTAGGCCAAGTGTTGCGTAGTTGAACAAAAAGCAGAGTCGAAAGGCAAAAGTGAAAGGAGAGTTAGAAAAGTAGCAGAAGAGCACATAGTGGTTTGCCGGAGGCAACCGGAAATGCTAACTGGAGAAAGAGCATGAATGCGTTGAAACGTTGCTGGAGAAAAAATGCGGAATGATGTATGGCTGTATGGTGGAGCTGGTCGTCGGCCGAAAATGGACATTGTAGCAAATAAAAGCAAATATGACACACAGACAGCACTGAAAGAAAAAATACACGCTATGTACAAGACAAGGCAGCCAGAGCTGTTTTCTGGCTGTAACGGTCCGGTCTGCGCACAACACAGGTGCGAGTATGACGTGGTTGGGACGACGATGGCGTCAAGGGCTTGCAGAACGGGAAACATCATGGAAGCAAAGTTTGGCCCGAAAATGGGGCTCTTTGGACGTAGCAGAGCTAGACATATTAGGTAGATCAGCCTGACCAACAGTACTGCAAATTGCAGGCGAAGCAAGAGGCTGGTCAAAAGTGGACACAGAGGGAAAAGGTAAATGCGCAGTGCGCAACATGACGTGGCGCTAAGAACATCAACCGATTTGGTGCGCAAGACTCCCGTGAAGCGGGAGAGAGTATGTCAAAACCAGTGTTGCCAAGGCCACAGAGACAAAATATGCCAAATTGTGTTTCAAAATATGCCAAACAGGACAAAAATATGCCAAATTCTTTTCGCAACAATAAACACCTGAAAAATTGACAATGAACTTTTTTCATATTTTTACGAAGTTTACTGCACAATTGACGATTCATATAAACACAGTTTAAAGCTGTCTATCGAAAAGAATCCTTTCCCAGCAAAGAATCAGACACTAAGATGTTACAGAGTAAATATTTTGCCTACTTAGGTGGCATCACCAGCTCTGCGGAATGCATGAAGTATAAAATACAATTAACTAAAACCCCAAAACAGCAAAGCTACCAATTAAGAGAATCTAATCGAAAAATTAGAACTTCAGCTGCCCACTTTACATATAGAAGGAAAGGGCCATAGTAGGAACTACTAAGCAATTTTAGGGCTATGTGGATGCTGCTGTCATGTTAATAGAGCAATACTTTAACGTGACATGTCACGAATACTGACTGGTGAGTGGTAGCCATTACATGCGGTTCTTGTGAGCAAGCGAGGTTTCACTGTATACACGTATGCTAGTGATGTGCGTCCGCAGGGGGGGCAAAACGGGCATTTCCCTCCCCCTGGAAATTGAGCCTAAGACCCAAAATCTTCTAAAAAACATGAAGTCAGTAACTCAATTTCGATTAATCCATTTCATTCTTGCAATGACAGTTTATTTGCCGGTAAGACACTCGCACTGCAGAAGAGTCAGGATCACGGTGCTGGTGCCATGCAGTAAGGAGCTTGCAGTTCACTTATACTCCATTGCGTGGCCAAACTTGGGAACGGATTTTTCTGCTGTTGGTCTTTATTGCGTAACAATACCATCGTTCACTTCATGGTGCGATAGTAGGCGTTTTGCCGCATGTTGCTGCTTGCTGTTGAGCGCAGATATCTTGGGTTTGGCATATAGTGCAGCGAGACAGTGACTGCTGATAGCGGTAAGCCACGTAGTTTTATACTGTGTGAAAAGAAGCCAGAATGAATCTATAGCAATGCAACCACAAGTTTAAAATATCCATTGCAAGTGTGAGACTGAGTGTGACCGACGTGTCTGAGTGAATAGCTTAATCCAGCGTGCTGCCTTTTTTTACTACTTTTTACCTATGGGCCATTTTACAAAAACTTGACAACTTGCGGGCCATTTCTTTTCCAATAAAATGCTGCATAAAACAACAGATTCACAACATCGATAAATGAAAAAGATAAGGTACGAAGATACGTGAGTGCGTCATTGAAATTATTACACGACAGCAATTTATTACAAATCTCTATCAGTGGGATGCCTGTGCCCTGTAGTTGAGGCTTCTCTGACCAGAAGCCTCGACTACAGGGCCAGGCAAAAAATTGGGTGGTGAAAAATGTTTGAATGTAGGCGAATAACACTTTTTTCTTTGGGATACCGCCTCTCAAAGAACAAAATGACTATATGTTCTAAACATTTGGTGGGACCATGGCCCCGAACTCCCCCTGGGACACGCCTATGTCTGACGCTATCGTTCCTTGAGCAATGCTAGCGTTAGGGGCAGCAAGCGGAGACTATCGTGCATTGTCTCGTCTGAAATTAAATTTCTGTTTTTACAGTAGATTTGCCTTGCTTCATCATAGAAAATGTACGTACTCTTACACATGTGTTTGTTTCCAAACGTCAAGCGCATTCCTAGTGCGAAATCGTTCAGTTTGGGAAATCTATCTTTGCTGACTAATTTCCAGAAACTCTTTACAGTCTCTAATACCTTTAGTATTGCAGTAGCCTACATTTTTATTCAAAGATGTTGTGCTTGTTCCAGGAGTAAATAAAATTACCCATTGCAGAGATGGGCAAATAATTTTTCTCGAGGGCAACTTTTGAGAAGGCCGCGTTTAGCGGATAAAAAGTCAAATTTATTTGATGTTGCTGAGTTTATTGCGCCAGGCAGACTATTCAAGACAACAAACGTCGAGGCACCGAAAAAGCACAGAGGTTATTCAGTCAGGTGCCCCAGCGGATGGTTAGGGGAGGGCCGTACCTTCTAATTTGAACGCAAAATAAATAAAACAAAAACAGTATTGTCACACAGAAAAGGTATTATTCATTGTTCTTGTGCTAAATACACTTTATCCAGCTCAAGCAATTCAATGAAACAAATGTAACCTCACACGCTTTTCAACAAATTTTAAATTTGAAGTTTTTTTCTAATGATTCCGCGGGCCACATGCAGCCTGCGGGTCTGTAGTTGGACCACGCTGGCTGAACTTTTACTACGCTTATGTAATCTTCTTTTTGCACACTGCGTGGCTTGTTATATATGCAAGCTTGTGGAAATATGCGTAAGGCTTATTTCTGACTTCTGAGTGAGCAAGTGCAAAGCTGTATTTGCTCTGGCGAATTTTCATAATTTATCTGCGCAATTTTTTAAGCCTGCGTAGTGTTCTAACTTAAAGTTGTCCTATAATCGTTGTCAACTTACAGGTCTACTTCTCATTGCTTGAAAGAGTTTTGCGAGTGTCTAACCTCCATGTTTTTTCACCGCTGCTGATGTTCTGGGCCTGGCCGTTGCTTATTTTGAAATCATAACTTTTCAGAAAGTGCTCGAAAAATGGGCATTAAATAGTTTATGAAAAGAAAAAGCATTTCTGATAGCCAAAGTGTAGAAAACATTTCAGACTAAATTTTGAGAAGTGAGGTTCAAACTGCACAGACTAATGTGAGCACCGCAAACGCAGTTATGGATATTTCATGACCAAATCAGACTCAGTTGTCTGTAGTTCACAAAAATAATGATATCGGATGATAAATACCCCAATTCAGCAAAAGTTGTAAAGGATGACAAAAAAGTACGACCTTTTCGCAAACACGAATACAACTCCACCTGAATACAATTTCAAACAAATGCGAACGGAGCGCGTGCTTTCATGGTGAATTTTCCTTGTGTTGTAGAAACTAGGGTAAAGCGTTTTGTGTAGGTCCATTTGCTTACATTGTTCGCAACCTGAAAAAGGATAAGCGAAATATCCACGATGCCCCCCCTGGAAAAATTTCTGCGGACGCCCATGTCTCCAACATCAAGCTCAGGTATAAATGTTCAAAAGGCAGCCAAAACTGAAACTTATTCAGAAGCATGGAGATGTGGAGATTCGAACGGCAACCAGAACAATTTCAAAGAACTGCACAGACAAAGCATGGAAAGCAATGTCAAACTTTTATTGTGAATAAACAACCATGGTTGTATTTTGGTGTGTTATTGTACACGTTTTGTAATGAACTTTTACTGCATTGTAAAAGCTCGAGATTGTATTCTTAAACGCTTATTGTATGAGCATTTATCGCGTCATATCATTTTTTATGTAAAAGATGATGTGCTGCTGATGTAAGCCGCTTTTTTTGCTCATCTAAGTTTGTCTCACATTTCGCACACCCAGAATAGTCGTTGCTCATAAGCAAGTACTGTGAATTCCGCAAACACTGTCTTGCACCTTAATACGTCGCACTCTTATTGCCGACATTAAAACTTACCGCGGAACAGTATCAAGGTTAGAACAAAGGGCTGGGAAGCTCACGTGATCAATCGCGTGAAGAACGCGCGATGGATACAGCAGCGACTTTCGGTGGAAGCGTTTGGTTCAAACATAATCCACGTTGAGGCACAACGATTCAAGTATGTACCGGTGGCCTGTCCCTGCCTGAACCGGGTTGCCTTACCAGTTGTTGAACTACAAACTGTTGGGGTTGCGACTGGTATTGCTATAGCCAAAACAGCGCATTCAGGGTTGAACTGTAAACGGACGGTTCTTTTCAAGATGCTTGAGAACGAAATTAACTTTCTCAGGATAACAGGGCAATCCACTACGGGAACACGACTTTTCGGCCCGGCCGATTCGGTCTGGCCGATTCGGTCTGAGGCGTTTCGATCTGGGCCGTTGCGGTCACGGGACATTTCAGTCAGGGCCGTTTCGGTCTGGAGGCATTTTGGTCAGACTATGAAATCTAGCAGAAATCTTACATGTCCACATTTTAATGCAAACATACTTAAATCAATGTGAAGTTTCATTTAAAAAAAAACTACAAACATGATCCTGGATCCAGCGGTTAGTAAGCATCAACATATGATTTTCATTATCATCAGCTACCAAGTTGATCATTATCAACATTTTGCAAGTAAATACAAAATCTTCAAAGTAATAATTACAATTCAGATATATCGCAATCATGACTCCTCAAAGGGAGCTGGTATAACATCAGCTAGAGTGGCATGTGGCCTGCATATAATCATTTAAATAAACGAATGTAATAAGTTGTTTATGCACAGATATGTCGTGACCGACATGTCCCCAGACCCGAAACGGCCAGACAGAAATGTCACGTGACCGAAACCGCCCAGACCGAAACGGCCAGACCGAAAAGTCTTGTTCCGATCCACTGCACTGGAACTTGTTTTTTGTTGATTTCAAATATGAAGAAAAATGTTGGAAACCTGTGTTTCTATGACTTTTCCTGGTTTTCGGACACAAATGGAATGGTGCCAGAATTATTTTACAAAAATGTCCCTGAAAGCCTATAAATAGAAAGTTGGGGCACTCTATTAGCATGAGTTACCTGATGTGTAGCAACTTTTGTGCACCTTACTATTTAAAAATTCCAATTTGATTTTAAGTGCAAACGTTTTTGTGCCAGATACGACATCGGAAACCTTATATGTGAAGGGTAGACCTACACCATGACTTGATATGAAGAAAAAAAAACAAAGCTAATACTCGCATGACGTTTTTTAGGCACAAATATAAATTTCTCCCTGAAAAAAACTGTTCTTTGGGGGCACAGCGTATAAGATGTGTATGTTATGCATGTTTCGCTGCGCAATTACGATTTTGTTGTGAAAGTGATCAAAAATGGACGTCGGAGAAACACGAGATAGAAGACATACTAAAGAGCAACAGCGTCGAGTGACTACACCTTAGACTAAGCCGAAGGTAGGCCACCACATATGGTCTTGAAAAAGCTCGAAGCAGCGTTGCGTAGGAAAGGCTGCCTGAGCCACATAAAAGAATAAATCGTAAAAACGCCAACCTAACCCACATAGGTCTAAGGAGGCTGGTTAAAAGAGAGTAACACTTCACATTCTTCTAAATCTGTATGCTTGTGTGTCGACTTTGTTGGTAGGTGCATCTATGATTTATTTCTATACGGTGCTGTGTGTGAAGCTGGTAACGTTTGTTGTATGCTGCATTTTTAAACAATGCATGTAAGAGAAAATCAGAAATCCAGTCTGCTTACAATCGTAGCGAAGCCAAGTAGATCGAATGACACAAGTTGATTGAGCACCCTCATCCGATGTATTTTTTACGTGTTTGTCTGTGGCTTTTTACATCAGAATTTGTATCAGAATGTCTTCATTTCTCTCCCACTGCCGGATCCCTGCATAATGATGAGTGTGTGGCGTTATAGTTGGGGCGTTGTTAAATTGTTTTGCGCCTCTCAGTGTTGGTTGTGTGCTAACTCTGTAATGATCTGTGACTAACTATTTTTGTGCTCTGGTATTATACGATTGTGCTTGTGTTGTGGACCACAAGTCTGCGAAAAATAAATGACAATAGCTGTGAATTTGATTACTAGTGCAATCAAATGGTGATATAAAAACAAGCAGGCAAATTGAATATCATTCTCAGAACATAGATTTATAAACTGACCTAAACGATGGAAGGCTGTTAGGGACTTTCTGGACATAAAGCAGTAGTTGGGTTACCCAGTAACCACGTGCAAAGATCTGGTGATGCCCGTGGCAACTGCTTGATTGCTTGCCCCCCAACCAAATTTTAGCATTGAGCAGTGGCGTATGGTGGTCATTGTTCCTGGATGTGCGCTGTTAGTGACTCACAATATGACGTCGTATTCGTGTTTGCAAATCAATATTTTTGCGACGTTTGTTGACACAATACACATATTATTCTACACGCGCTCTCCTTACTCGTTCTTGTACAATGTGTCACTTTATTCCACATAAATTATATCAGCGCTCCAAGTCACGAGACCGGAGCAAAACACAGCACTCAACGCTAATGCAGAGCAGTTCGTAACTGCACAAATATCAGCCAACTCGTTAAATCAGGAGAGTATGTTACAGGCAAGTTTTACCTGTAACAACTACTGCTGCACAGAGGCCAAGCCTGCTGAAAGCCGCACAAGCTTGAAACAATCCAAATGGATTCAAAAGAATCACAACCAATCAAAGCTCATTATTCAGTCAGCTGACACTAAACTCCATATCACGAAAAACGTGACCAAAAGTTATGCGATGCTTTGACATGACCAAATACGATGCTAGGCAACCAGATGCAACTGAGCGTCCTTCAAATATTTAAAATGACCAATGACAAAACAATTACCTAATTTATATAATTAGGAACCAATCAAAACACCTGAAGCAACGGGAATTACCAAGAATTTGGGTATAAAAGGCGTCTCATCTGGACTGAAATTCAGACTTTCTTCTTCTGCCTTCAGAGCAAGTTCGAGGTTAAGTCATTGCCATGACATTGGGCATTGCGCTCACTTCAAGCAGTGATCAGGAATTGACAAGTTGGAATCCGCGGCCTGTACCAGATACCATGTCAGTTTAGAGTTTCAAGAAACTGGTTTGTCCTAAGCAGGATTCCGCCAGGCTAAAGTGGCTTGTCCGAGATAATCCCTGCCAGTTTGAACGACAGCGAGTAGCTTGTCTGAATGAAACTCCGCCAGACTAAAACGCTGTACCGTAACAGCATAGCCCTCTTCCTGTCAGCCGTTCAGGCTTAAACAGTATTCGTGAGTGAGTTCAATTCCAGAAAGTGAAGTTCTGTCAGTTTAATTTGCAAATACTGTATTGTACTATCATGCTTTTATCAGGCAAGTTGTTCAGACCAAAATTGTGTTTATAACTAAACTATATTCAATTTGTTAAATTACTATGTAAGTCTGAGTTCAGTCATTTGGTTTATTTTCTTCAGCCGTTAAAGGTTTTACCTTCTTCCGCTTAGCGTCTCGGGAGGCCGCACGAAAGGTGAGCAATGACCCTTTTTGTACCGCAGTATACATTTCTACACTTGGGCGAGAATCCCTTAACAATCGTGTACATTTTGATGTATGCCCGTTACTGTTCGGCATGTCGGTTGCATCTCTTTGTAGCCTGCCTGGATCGAATCTAGCTTGGCAGTGTCTATTAGAAATCTTTGGTCCTTCTTCGGATCAGCCCTTCTGACTGAACATCCCTCTGACTTATTACTGACTGATTGTGAACTTTCATCTGAACTACTGTTCCTTGCCCAGTACTTCACCTAGTTCCGCGCAGCGCAGCTCGCGGACTGTGAAACGAAAGCAAGTTGATTTTAAGTTAGCGATTAGACAATTGAGTATACATTTATACATGAGTACTTTTACAGATAGAAATGCAATGTGACATGAAAAGAAATTGAGTTTTATTTATACCATAAATTGCTTGAATATGAGAACCGACCTGGATAGATCGTTGATCTCTTATCGCAAATTGCTAAGATGCAGCATAAAAATATGAGAGTTATACAAGCGTTGTGACATATCCAGAAGTAATCGGAAATTATGAAGTATTGTATCTTGGTGAGTACCTTTGCATTTTATTCACTATTTACATTCATTACAAACAAAAATAATAGCAATATATTAATTATGTGTGTTGATGTATTGACGTTGAGTGATTGAGTTATCAGAGACATAGGTTTTTCAAGCAGACTATAGTTTCTGTGAAGATGAACCTGGATTCAGAAAAGACGAACCCATGCATAAATAGCTTGCTTCTGAATACGAAAGGTATCTTCGTCATCCTCAGGGATCGCGTTATACCTACTATAAGTAGAACACACTCAGCCCAATGTCAGAGCAGTTAACAACTGCAAAAACATCAGGCTGCGCTAATTTCTCGTCGAATAGCAGTCGACCAGGGAAGGTGTAAGGCTGGAATAGCGGGCACCCAGGGCTGACAGTTGGAAAGTGGCTAAACTACACACGAATTTAGTTTGCCCATAAAGTAAGCCAGAGAATTTAAATTTTTCATTGTGTGGTTGTTAAATACACAAACACAGGGGACACAGAACAGATAGGGGCTTGTTCGAACCATTATCATCAATCCGCCTGAAGTGCCAATTAATGACGAAGCTTGATTGTTGCTCATATTGCAAGCACAGGTGGCCAGCTGTACGAGGACACACCCCGGGTAACCACATCAAAATCGAAACGGGAAACTAGCAGTGCATCAAATAGTCAGTTACATCAAGTAAGTTGAAATAGGACAGTTTTGACATTTGGCTCAGAAAATCAATTTGTTCGTGGCCATAATCGTCTTTCAAGCATTTTTTGTGATTTTCCTTTCGTCGCACGATCTAGAAAAAGTCACGTCACTAACAAAATCAATCCTGAAACTGATGAAGTTAACACACTCAGCAAAATCAATCCTGAAACTGATGAAGTTAACACACTCAGCGATAAATCCTGAAACTGATGAAGTTAACACACTCAGCGATAAATTTGTTAAGATCTTTAATGACACTCTTGATAAGCATGCACCATATCGTTACGCATCCAGAAAGGAACAACGCTCCTTTAACAAACCA
>Ga0210059_1007063_pt1 | contig 17915 bp, 7 predicted proteins | sample Ectturendosymbi2_FD_188042 | JGI IMG/M metagenome (GOLD analysis project Ga0210059, IMG submission 188042) | Ecteinascidia turbinata endosymbiont from Florida, USA - Sample 2 (SPAdes) (version 2) | ecosystem: Host-associated > Tunicates > Ascidians > Unclassified | place: Key West, Florida... | reverse complement strand
TTTTCTTTTCATTGAAGACATATTGCAGTGACTAAAGTGGTTGCAAACTTCAAATACTGTAAATACAGCACGCCGTGCTCGCGTCAATTGCTTATTGGTTTTTGGACGCATTTTTTCTCTTAAACGCAATTGACGTTCTAATGCTTCTTGTCAGGTTCTAATTTCTTTTGTTAAAGTCGTGTTCGGATAATAAGCGTTTCGGATAATAGGCGTTCGGATAATCGGAGTTCTACTGTAATAGCAAAGCCACCGCAGTGACCATACATCAAGCGAATCAGTCGCAATAATTTATTTGCACAAGGAAACTAGTTTCGTGTTCGACACATCTTCAGTCCTAAGCGAAAGTTGACAAAGTTAGAAAAATTCCATACTGTGCTAAGAACAAAAGCTAAATAATAAAGCCAAAGAACGACTCCTTAACTCACTAGACCGATTACAAAACTGCTGGCACCGATCGTAAACGGCTATACAGCACTCTGATTGACAACGTTACTCTACGCTTTACGCGCGGTCTTGTCTCAGACGATCATGTGACTTCAACAGGCCGTAACAGGCAGTGGAAAAGTCAAGAAAAAAATTTTGCGATTACTCAGGACTCAGTTTCGGCGGCTGTTTTTCTCAGTTTCGGCTCAAGTTAGCCATTTTAAACTAGAATATAGCACTAAATAACTTACTACTGAAGCTTAATGAAAACATTAATTTTCATTATCAACTAAACAGGTTTGCACTTTTGCATAGCAACACTGTGGTAGTAAGTAAAAAATGAACATCTACAGCTAACACAACAAATGACTAACCAAAGCACTTTTGCCAACACCACCAGATCCAAGAACAACCAACTTGTACTCCCTCATTTTACAATCCAATCTCCTGGTAAATACAAATGCAAATGACAATAATTTTCACCAGATACACAGCTTTAACATTTATGACAGACACATTTTTTCTGCCACAAAAATGCAATAGGTGGTATGTGAGATTATGCAAACCAAGTTTACTCTGAAGAAATAATCTAATAATAAACAGGCTTAAATTTCAGTGTTCCAAATTTCAACCTATAGCACATTACTTGCACACATCATTTTCAAAAAGCACAGCAGGAAAATTTGGCATTGAATTAGCATTGCTAATCAAACTACAAAATATGTGCAAAGCTTCATTCAAAAGGGCCTCCCACAGAGAAATAGATGGAGGGTTCACTTACAAATGTTAAAGCAACAGGACAAATCTATATGAAGGATGCAAGTCAATCATTATATAGGAATTGTTGTTCAACATAATTAACTTAACACTTTGAGAACCGGCGTACAATATATTCGTACTTCGATTTCGGCCTAAAAAACAGCAGTTTTCGGTTGCCTTACCAACACCATAGCTCCTTCGCCGATTGCGCTAGAGAGCTGTTCAATGGCTCAAATGGATCGGCTAGTCTAGTAGATTGCACTCGAAAAAATTTTTTGGTTGGCGGTACAGATTTTTTGTGCTTAATGTCATAAGTGAAGAAGTAGTTTTGGGGTCATTTTGGCTCATGTTGCCTGGCCTAGGGCCCAGTGACATCATAAGTGGAGGGCTTTTAGGCAACCTTGGCCCACTTTGCCTGGCCCTGGGTGCCAACCGCTAGGCCAAAGTGTTTCGCCGAAGTTTTCATTGGAAACTAGGCTCGAGTCCGAGTCTTTTGTGCCTTTGATCGACTTTCTAGCATTTCTGGATCAAAAGTTATGATCTAAAATATACAAATTAATTAATCAGCTGATTAGTCAAATATTTTTACTAGTTTGGATCATAACTTTTGAACCTGAAACCACAGCAGGTCATCCAAAGCATCAAAAGACTCGGATTGTAGCCTAGTTTCCAGTAAAAACTTCAGCAAAATACTACCACCTAACGGTTGGCACCCAGGGCCAGGCAAAGTGGGCCAAGGTTGCCTAAAAGCCCTCCACTTATGACGTCACTCACAAAAAAACCGCAACCCCCAAGCAAAAAATTCTTTTCGAGTGCAGACTAGAAGACTTGCCGCGTCTTTTGACGCTTCGACCAGGTCCGTAACCCGTACAGGAGCGGAGATATTCCCATGCAAAGCCACGTGCGTTTAGGCGTTTTTTTTTCCCGAAAATCCCCATAAAAGGCCGGACGCCAAAGTGTTAAGATCAGGAAAAAAATTCACTTCAGTATACCCATTGTCCACCAAATACAACAATTACTAAACTCAACACTGAAATGCATGAAGTAGGAAACATCAAAGGACAGTTGCTTGGAATCAGCAGCATCACAATATTTTGGGTGCAAACTGCGAGATTTAGAAACATTGCTTCTTGAACTATTCTTTCCATAGGGTTCTCACACATTTTCAAACAATATTTTCCATACTTTTTTAATATCTTTTCAACACCAATTGAAAAAATATATATACCAGCACTTCTACCTCTGCCCATTCAAACTCATTTGGTGATACTATGTGCTTGGTGGGACTTACATGCAAATGTGGCACTCCACTATGGTCCATGGGTAATTATATTACATCTTCATGACTTTTGTGGATGAAAATTGTTTTTGCCATTTCCTTTTCTCGGAAATGTTATGTCTATTGCATTGCTCTCCACCTCATAACCTTTTTATATAGTTCCTTACTTCTCTCACCTACGTGCATGATTCGCCTGCTCATCTGTACATGCCTCAACCAGGGTTCCCACACATTTTCAAAAATTATTTTCCATATTTTTTCCATACCTTTTCAATACTAAATTTAAGAAGTTAATACCATGCCTATCATCATTTTTCGAAATTCTTAATCATGTAACTGAATTTTACACATCACATCACACTGCATAAATATAATGAATCGTTGTGCCTTCAGTAAAACTGTGATAACCTGCAAAAACAAGATTTGAAGAATCAGTGGCTGAAGACTTACTGCATCAATCTAAATGAACCTATGCAATTAAGTGGGCTTGCTCTATTTACACTCAAAAAAGAGCAATCAAAAAAGCTTGAATGAAATTCAACACAAAGGCAACAGAATGCTGTACAGTGAACTACATGTACAGCGGGGGTCTCAAACCCACAGCCCACATGTAGCCTGTAAGGGTACTTTGTGTGGCCGGCACTTCTTTTTGGGAGTTTCCAAATAATCAACGTTTAGGTTTTTTAGTTTATTCACTGGTGTTTAAAAGTGCTTGGCTAGCAAGTGAAAAAGTTCCTTTCAAACGAACACAGCCAGCTAAAGATGATTTGCCTAAAGTTAAAAAATTAGTGAATCCGGATGTCGTGGATGTCTACACTAGCTAAAAAATGAAAACACCCTGAAAAACGCAAAAAAACAACTTACAGAAAACCAAAAAAATACTAAGTATCAAAATGTTAGCTAAAGGGGGTGTAATTGTTACATTTAGCTTGCCAGCTAAACATGACGTCATAGAACTGAGAAAGGAGTATGGTGGATGACTGTGGACAAACGTGTGGCTGTGGTGAGCTCTAAGCTTTTGTAAGTGCTCTTGAAGATTTGCACCTGCAACTAAAAGTGCTTTGTTGGGTCTAAAATACATTTCTGTGTAAATCTAATAAATGTGTAGTTGCATTTGTGCTTGTCAAAATGGATTTCCATGTGTGTGTAAAAATATAATCTAGCTCAGTATTTTTCAACATGGGTTCCACGGAAACCTAGTGTTCCGCAAAACATGCAGTGGGTTTATGCGAGTTTTAAGTGTTCCATGAGGGTTCCTCGTTTTTTTTTAGGGGAAATGATTTCTTGCTTCAGCATGTTGATGCGTCATTACGAAAATTTTTAGATCTCCGCGCTGCATTCACATTTCAGGAGGTTATGAGCAGTTGATAGCCGAAAAAGAAATATTGATAGTTGTTGCGTCACTTGTTGTTCATTGCTGTGCAATCAAGAAGAACGTTATTGTTGCATCACAGTCATACGATATAGCTGATGTAGGCTACAGTTCGCAGTAGAAAAAGAAGGCCCCCTTGAACTTTTTCAGTTTATTCAAAAGTATAACTTTGGGAACTCTGTTACAAATATATTAATAATGCTACAGATTTTCCTCATAAGTGCCGTTAGTGTTGCTACTTGTGAAAGGAGTATTTCAAAACCAAACTGATCAAGACTTGTCTTAAGATCTAGTATGAGAACCTTTTGGTTGAGAAATCTTGCCACACTGTCTATAGAGCAACAATTGACAGATGAAACAAATTTTGACATTGCCATTGAAGAATTTGCCAACAAAAAGGCAAGAAAAGTTACCATGTAGAAAATTGTAGTTTTCATTTCATATATAAAGATGGTCCTAATTTTTGAACTTTTTTTCTATTTTTCCCTATATGTCATTTTTGCTTTTTGTTTAACTGTCACTTAATATGTTTGAGTTTTTTGGTGTGTATTTAAAGCATACCATATTTGAGCATGTAAGATTACTGTAATATTATAATGTTGCACACACTAGTTAATATTACAAAGCTTTAAGAGCCAGTCACTATGCAATACGTATTTTTATGGGCTTCGGGGACGTCAAACTCAAGGACCGCCCTGGGCAGCCACACTCTAGCTATGCCACTGATTAGATGTGAACCACATAAATTTACATTACACACATTTTTGTTCATAGCGAAACCTTGTTCAGCAGTTGCCTGTCCACATGATAGCAGCAGAAAGAGCTTCATAACAGGCTAGAATTCATGGAAGTTTTTATCACCATGTAGATGTTTGAAGTAAATGACTTCTGAACACACACAATTGTTTGCTTGGATGCAAAAGAGTTATGGAAACCTGGGCAGAGTTTCATTTTAGCTGGGTTTACACTTTCTATCATGTTAGCTCCAAACCATGATAGATATGGTTGCGACTCAGTCTGCAGAACTGTGATGATCATCCAGAAGACTGCAGCCCCTTTAAAAATGTAACCCGAATAACTACCCAATAATTCGACCTTCAACTTTTCAACATAAGAAAATTATGAAACTGTCGAGGGGTACCCGACAAGCCAACCTGTTTATCAGGTTTTTGTCAGTGTCCCAGCTCTTCAATTTTATTGCTTACAATTGTCCAATGTTTGCAATGATAAACTCAACTGAAATACTAACTTCCTTTTGAAAAAAATGAAAACCTAGAAATGTTGGGGCCAAGATCAACTTGCCAGCAATGAAACCATGACATTACTTGTCTATCAGACTGACCCATTTGCAGATATCACAGTCAAGCTGTCCAAACTTGTCATATGACCAGTTCAGCCAATCATGTTTGGCTGGTGGCAAAATAGCTCCAGGAGTGTATATTTTGCCTCACAAGGCAAAACAGGAATGTATATTTTACCTCATAAAATAATTGTAACTTGTGAAATTATTTTCTTTGTTTATGTGGCCTGAAGAAAACTATGCATTGTAATCTCTTTCAGCTGTAGTTTGAAAATGTTTGGCTGAAGACAAAATAGCTCCTGGAGTGTTTATTTTGCCTCATGAGGCAAAATTGATACTGGCTGAGTAATATAATAATGTCGGTATCAGCAATGAAAAACACCGGTATCGGTCCAAAAAAACCTGATCAGTCGAGCTCTAGTCTTGAAAACCGATTTCACAATTCAATGCTTTTTCAATACCATGTGGGAACCCTGTCTTCATGAAGTGGAAAAAATTGGCCATTATCAAACTGCGTGCTTACCAGGTCATACAACGCTTCTCTCCAATTGTTTGAGGTCATGAGGATTGTCACAATCTCCCCCAATGTAAATGAACACTGAGTGGCTCTTTGCCACTTTGCGCAGAGTAAATTTAGGCTTGCAAATTGCCAATGAAAGACTTGTAAGCAATCAATGTTATTTTATGAGGCAATGCTTAAACCAGAGTTGTAAAGCTGAAGGAAAAATATTTGACTCCGACTCCAACCTTTCCAAAATTTCCAACTCCAACTTCACAAAATTTATCACCCTGACTCCTTAACATAAAGGGAAAGTCATTTGGCTGTTGAAGTCAATGGAAATTATGGTGCACAACAAGACAAGACATCTCCATTTCAACAAAAGTTTCAAAAGAAATTGCACATTTCAACAGGAATTCCCTAACTTAGGAGCGTGATGCACAAAAATGATCCAATTGGACATCCAGAGTCGGTCAAAAAAATCTGAATCTGACTCCTAGTGTTGTTAGGAATCCGACTCCACCCAAAAATCTCCGACTCCTTATGACTCCAAAACCCTGCCTTGAACCATGAAATTTTTGCAGATACTAGTTCATGACGTTACAGATCGACTGCAAAGTGATATTGCATCAAAAACACTAAATGAATTAAAAACCGAATCAAAACTGGTATAAATCTTTTTCTTACACGTATCATCACCAAATGATCATGTCATTTCAACTTCAATTTTTGCACATTTTAATTAGATCATGTTTTCTGGGAGCAGAATTCCAGTGCTTATTTATCTAGAACTGACTCTGTCACCAAAACATTTGTGTATCTTCTGGGTCTCTAAGCACAAAAATAGATTGTTGATATCTTGTGAGCTTATCCAGCTGGTTCCACAGGCAGCTGGATGTTCATCTTGTCAAAAGTAATATGGTGTGCATGTTGTTCTTTTTTGCTGCATTAGTCACAAGTATTCCACATAAACCATTACTTGCTTTCAAAAGACTTTGGTCCATGGGCCACACATGGAAACCACAATGCTTTACAGCAAGAAATTAATTACAATGCATAAACATGTAGTTTGAACAAACTGTAAAGGTCCGTAAGTATATATTGCTGATGTATGATAATGGGTAATAGTATAATTTCTGATATTGCTATGGTGTATTCTGTATGTTATTTCCAACTATTCATGTGTCCATTGTAAATTAACTTAAAAAAGAAAATGTTTTAATTCACACCTACAGTTAAGACTAACAGTGCCGTGCCATGCAGATCCATGTGTGTGGTGAAAGCACCAAAAATACCAGGTGAAGTGGATTAACATTTCAATCATGACAACAGCAAATTTAGTTGACATGACTTTGGTAACATTAGCCACCTTTCATGTGCCAGCAGTTGTGTGCGATGTCATCGGTGACTTCTCACACATTGGCCATGGCTGCAAGTGCAACAATGTGGCAGCTGCCTTTGATGTGTCCATGAATTTCATGACAATGAGGAAACTGCAGTCATCTGCATAGTAACCAGTGGATTTTTTCTGGCCTGTCTGGCCTACAATAAAGCGCCAAGTATTCATTAATGTATTTTACTTCAAAGGTTGGAAAAACCTGTTAATTTTAGCAAATTGCTGAAAAAACTGCTTTATCAAGTGCTTACTGAAAGAAATCCAGAGTACTAAAATTTTAAGCCATTTTGAGCCAGAGTTGGATAAAAAATACCTTGACTCCAAAACCCTGGTTTATAGTTCCACAAGCCCAAATATTAACATAAGTTACTACCTTTAGTCCAACCACAAGAGTGCAAAACTAGAGATTTTTTGTAACAGAAGTACTATTAGGAAACCCCATGCTGGGGTTCTGATTGATTCTGAAATAAGCAAGAATGCAGTAAAAGCATTGTATTAATCATCAAAAAAGTTTGACATGTGGTAATCGTGTGAAAGTTTTAAATAAATGTTTTACGATGAGAGGAATAGAGCTAAATGGTTATACATACATTAGAAATACAGACTACGGCAATTTCCTGAAAAAAATGAGCATTACAATACACAGCACACTTGCCTGCTCTTCCAAATCAATCGAATCGTATGATAAGGCTGGTCTTTAATCCACAATTCACAGTAGTTGTATGCTTTTAAACAATAAGAACCAATTCTAACACTTGCAACCACTGCCTAACACGCAAAGATGCTGTGCAGTAAATGGAATTCAATCATAGTAAACCTTAAAAATTGTTTGAAAACCACATTAATTACTTAGTTACCTATTACAAATTGTGACAATTACGGTAGGGTCCTAAATTCTCGCAACCTAGTTTAACAAATCATACAAACAAACTGTGATTGAGGTAAAGAATAGATTGACAAAAAGACTTAAGAAATGATTATGGTAAAGTATAGAATTATAAGAAGATCAGGATGAGCAAAAACCAACTAATTTTCTAATCACTTATGCTAATTAACTAATTCATCTTTAACACCTTCACTGCCAGGACAGTTTGAATAAACCTCGGTTTCTAACATCACTTAGCAACTCCATAACTAGTCAGGCAATTGTGCTGAAAACTGTGCAAACCCTCAGGGTGCAGCGAGTATTCTAGTTTGCAATGAAAAAAACATTTTAGGTTTGGGGTTTCAGGTTTTCTCTGGGTGATGTCATAAGTTGGGTAGGATTTTGATCATTTTAGTTCAGGTTACCTGACCCTCGGCCCCAGCTGCTAGATGGAATTTTTGACTCAACTTTATATCAGAAACTAAGCTAGAATCCGAGTCTTTTGAGACTTTTATTGGCTTTCTAGCATTTCTGGCTCAAAAGTTGTGGCCTAAAAACAAAATAATTAATTCTCTATTTAAATAATTATATAATTAATTTGTTGTTTTAAATATAGGGTCCTACTATACTTCAATCTGAGCTCCGACTACAGGCAAAATGCTCAGCTCTCGTTCTGCAGCCCTGGTAAAAATTTAGCTTCAGTGGAAACGAACCAGCATTACTTGGCGTGACATTTAACACCCTACTGATTTGTGTAGTGACAAGCCAAGCGTTCCCTACTGGCATGTTTTTTTTCAATTGTCCTCTAAATTTTTACACATTCACAATTTCACAGGTCAGGTTTTGAAATGTTGCCAAGGTGAAAGTTTGTACTGCTGTGGTCTGGGAGGTTTGTGAGCGCAAGACTCATTGCTTGTTGCAGATCATACTTCAGCTTGCCAATACCCTTCCTTTATGCAATTTACACAGCTTCAAATATACATGGAAGTTTTAAATATAACACCCTGTCCAATTACGCTACATTAATTGTGATTCATAATGTATACAAAAACCAAATCTCACAACGGTTTCAATGGAATTGGGTTTCCATAAGTATTTTTTCTTGAAAATTTGTAGCCTACCAACTACTTCAATTTTCCCAAGTTTCATGCACAAACAAGCGCCAAGTAGAAAAAATAAAAAGATTGGAGCAATGTTCATCGGTTGGAAAGTTTATAACCTCATCAGTGCTTTGGTTCCCTGTAGTTACTGTGATCTTTATTCCTTGCAAAAATCAAACCTTCAAATGTTTGCAGTGGAGCTGCTTTTTCATGAGATGTTTTTTCTTTCGCATTCATAGGCTACCAACTGCTTCAATGTTGTCAAATGCATGTATTGGACTGAAAAAATGTCTGTGCATGCACACTAACCCTTGATGTGGTGGAAGCAAGTACAATGCTGATGTTGTGGAAGATTTAAGCCAAATCCTATTACCCAATTTAAATTAACATTTTGAATTTGAATAGTTTTGGACCCAAATTCTGGATTCGGTATTCCAAAATCCCCATCCCTAAGTCTGACTACATCAAGTATTGTGTAATATACCCATAAACTGCTCAATGACATTGCATTCACTCACAGGTTTTTGCACAGTAAACAGATGACTTTCTATGAACAAATCAGGGTACAGCTGTGGTGATTGACTGTTCCAGTGACCCTGGTTTGCTCAGAATGCGATACTATACAGTTGTTCATTACAGTGAAGTAATGTCATTCAACTGAAGTTTGCGCAATGCAAAATATCAGTGTCAACAATGTAAAATATTGGAATTTGCCCAAAAAAGCCTGATCAGTTGAGTTTTAGTTGAAGTATTGCCCAGTACAAAAATATTCTGTGGACCATACAAGAAACGTGTTAGCTAACACATTTTCTCAATTACAAATTTGGGTAATACAGATGACCCTGGATATCTGTATATCATTTGAGTGCCTAAACAGCTTTTGAATAAGATTCTCAAATCCCAAACCAAGATCATTCGTACATGAAAAGAATAGTCTGGTTAGCCCCATAAAGTTTAATTGCATAATAATGTTGTTTTCATTCATAGATATGTGTCACCCAATTGTGTATTTCTGTGCAGTATTGAAAGTAGTCCCTGAGCTTCCACCCAAAATGAAGAGTATTAAAAGCAGTCCCTGAGCTTCTACCCAAAATGAAGAGGTGTAGCATTTGGTACAATTCATCAGCAATGTCAGTTTCAAAGGATGAACATAAACCCATTTTTCAAAATGAAAAACACATGCTTGATAGCATGCTGAAAAGCCTTAAACAAACATCAAATGAAAGTTTTTAAATAAATATAATTGACTGCTTAGAGTACATTCATGTGATTTAATTCACATCATTTTCACCATTGCTTGTGTTCAATTAAGTCACGTTTAAACAAACTGTCTCTTGAGCAACAAATGTTGGGTGTACCTAAATTTTTGTTCCACGACAACCATGTAAATAGAAGTTTAGTTTGACCTGTAGTTTTTAGAAGCACGTTAACACATTGGGAGCTGGTGTACAAGCATATCATACTTTGAAATCATGCACTGAGCTGCTAATTTCATGCCACTTGTCAACTTCATAACTTGCCAGTCAATTGTTCTAAAGAGCTATCCAAACCCTCAAAAGACTCAGCGAGTCTTCTAGCTTGCAACAAAAAAATTTGGGGTTTTGGGCTTTAGGTTTTTTTGTGGGTGACGTCATAAGTGGGGTAGGTTTTGACCATTTTCACTCAGGTTACCTGGCCCAGGGCCCAAATTGCCCAATGGAAGTAATTAGCTTTTTTTTATTGGAAACTAGGCTAAAATCCGATTTTTTTTAGTATTTGATCAGCTTTCTAACGTTTTTGGTTAAAGAGTTATGATAAAATTACCAATTTTGTTTTTTCGGCCATTACTTTTAAACCGAAACTCTATAAAGTTGATCAAATACTTTCATCTAGTGGTTGGGCCTAGGGCCAGGTAATCTTAGCCAAAGTGGCCAAAAATTTATCGCATTTATGACACCACTTACAAAAAAATTGAAACCTAATCCTAAAAATTTTTTTTTCATTGCAGACTCAAAGTCTTGTCGCATCTTTTGAGGGTTGGCACAGCTCTCACAATTGGCAGAGGAATTATGGAGTTACAAAGTGATAGCCTTTTAAGTGCCTCACTCTGGTCTTAAAGGTAAAACCAGTGCAGCTCCAAAGGTGTTAAAATCATAGTTTTATAAATCTTTTTGCCAGCAAGCTACCAGATATCAGCAATGTCAAGCAGCAAGCATTTGGACAGAAATAAAGTTAAATAGCAAACTTGGAGATATTTGTCTGATAAGGATAATCGCATATTCTGGTTGAAAGCCAGGGCTGCGGAGCCATTGTAAAATGACACTGCTCTAGCTCCAGAGCTCTTCTTTTCATGAACATGGCTCCAGCTCTAGCACTCTTGGTTTTCATGAGTCTAACTCCGGCTTTGGAGCTCTCTTTTTCATAACATGGCTCCGGCTCTAGCTCCTGTTTGTTTTCACACATCAACATTTTCAGTTGTCTTGGTGTTCCCCAAGTTGAATGGAAAATGAAACACATCAAGTACATAATACCAATTATTTGAGTAAGGGTCATTTCATTACAATTCATCCCAAATTTCTGAAATTTGAAATCACATGATTTAGGTTTTTTGTTCCTTTTCACATATGTTTACACCTATAGATTTTTAGGAAAATTGATTGAGTGGTTTTTTATTTATCATTGCTTTATGTATTTTTATGCATTAGATAGCATTCGCATTGATGAGCAACACAAAAATGAGTATAACTTTGGATCTGCTAGTCCAATCCTAATGAAATTGGTGTCTATCCGCATGTTTTCTAGGATGGGCTTTCTAAATATGCAGTTTAAATTTACCTAAAACCAATACTTTCATGATATTTGAATTTGCACCCCCCTACATTGCTCGTCCCATTTGGCATGGATGCCGAAGCTCTCTCGCATATTCTGCTGAAGAGCTATGTTGTTGGTAAAAACTGCTGGTTTTAGGCCGATTTCCAGGTACAATATATTAGTAGACCAGCTGTCAAGGTATTAAACCAGAAACGCTAGAAAGCTAATCAAACGCTCAAAAGACTCAGATGCTAGCCTAGTTTCCAATAAAAGCTTAATTAAAATACTTCCATCTAGCAGTTGGACCCAGGGCCAAGTAGGTTTAGTACATCATCACTAGCAGATAGTGGGTTGGTCTGCTAGGAATATGCTAGTCTAGAACCGCCATCACAAAGTTTTTAATAGGGGCTTTGCATTTTTGTGGGGGGGCTTGAAATTCTAAAAATTGACAAAAACTCCACTGATATATAGTGTTTCATGTTTCAATTTCGGGGGGCTAGCCCACCAAAACCCCCTGTGGTGATAGGATTGTGCTAGTCTCACAAAGTGTTCACATCACACATTTTGTGCTGCTATAGGACATTGTCTTCCAGTCCCTTGATTTATAGCCTAGCTGTAACACACATAAGCTGCCCACAAGGTCTTCCAACCTTTTTTTCAAGGGCCACATAAGCTATTAAACAGCACCTGAGGGCCAGACATCTCACATGTGATTGATTGTTTCAGGTATGCTACATTCCACCAAATCAACAAGCTTTTTGTATATATGCTATTTTTTCATTATTCACAAAATGTCTTCGCGGCCCAGATGAAATGGCTTCACAGGCCAGATTTGGCCTGAGTCGCGTAGTATGGAGACCCTGGTGTAACAAAAAGATCACGAAACTTTGAATCATCTGGTGTCTGGTCTAGAATATTCCATCCAGCACTTTTGTCTTATACATTATTGTCAAAGTGTCAAAGACAAGGGAGAGTAAAATTGGATAATATAATATGTCCATAGCCCTAACCACTTTTTTAAAGGTTTGGTTTAAGGGAACACCAAGAAATTTTATGAGACCGCTATTTTTTAGCAAAATGTGCAAAATAATTCCTAAACGTATTGTTTATTATAGTATTGGCAGTCACAGTGCACAATTAGTACTACTGTATTTACAAAAATGTCAACACAAATTTTTCAACTTCAACTTCATTAAACAGCTGTTGTTGATCAGTGAAAGCATCGGTTTCTTGCTTGTCACCTGCAGATTCGAGGGTCTTTAGTGCTCGCTGTGTCACTCTCCGTTTATTATTCGCTTTTATCCATTTCAATCACAAATTTCATGAGCATTCTCAAGAGCACCTTCATCATTGAGCTGCTCTGGACCCAGTCTCATTGCCATGGGGGCCTTTGGTACAGTTAGCCTCTCAAACAAAGCTCCCAGCCCCTTAACACTTTGAGAGCCGATCTACGATATATTCGTACTTGGATTTCGGCCTAAAAAACAGCAGTTTTCAGTTGCCTTACCAATGCCATAGCTCCTCTGCCGACTGCGCTAGAGAGCTGTTCAAGAGCTCAAACGGATTGGCCAGTCTAGTAGATTGCACTCGAAAAAAAATTTTTTGGTTGGGGGTTGCAGATTTTTTGTGACTGACGTCATAAGTGAAGTAGTTTTAGGGTCATTTTGGCTCATGTTGCCTGGCCTAAGGCCCAACTGCTAGGCCAAAGTGTTTCGCTGAAGTTTTCATTGGAAACTAGGCTTGAGTCCGAGTCTTTTGATCCTTTGATCAACTTTCTAGCGTTTCTGGTTCAAAAGTTATGATCTAAAATAAACAAATTAACTAATTAGCTAATTAGTCAAATATTTTTACTAACTTATATCACAACTTTTGAACCCGAAACCCCAACAGGTCATCCAAAGTATCAAAAGACTCAGATTGTAGCCTAGTTTCTAGTAAGAACTTCAGCAAAATACTACCACCTAACGGTTGGCACCCAGGGCCAGACAAAGTGGGCCAAGGTGGCCTAAAAGTCTTCCACTCATGATGTCACTCACAAAAAACCTGCACCCCCCAAACAAACAATTTTTTTTCGAGTGCAATCTACTAGACTGGCTGATCCGTTTGAGCTGTTGAACAGCTCTCTAGTGCAATAGGCAGAGGAGCTAGGGCGTTGGTAAGGCAACCAAAAACTGCTGTTTTTTTGCGAAAATCGCTGAATCCTAGCGGACGCTAAAGAGTTAAATTGAAATATGAAATACTACAAATCAATGGAGTTTTTGTCAATTTTCAGAATGTCAAGCCCCAATGAACAAAAGTAAACCCCCATATTGAAGACTTTCTGGACCGTTCATTGAAACATTTATGAGAGCATTCAGAGTTACAGTAAACAGCCTGTTTCGTTGCTTGGTTTTAACATGGCACAGAGTTGAAAATCTTTGCTCTGGCCAAGTTGTGGCAACTGGAATGGACAGTACATTGCAGCAATATTGGTTGTCTCGTCGACCATACTAACCCAGCATGGGCTCTACTTGACATCAGAAACAATGCAATTACTCAAATGTTCGGAGATCAGCAAAATAAACTCGGTTACTGCCACAGAACTGTTATGGTGGAAGTCGCAAGCCGATCATTATGGCTGATGTGGTCCATCAAGGCTTGCAAGGAAGCTATTTTTCAATCCGCTATATCTTCTTTCAAAACCCAATAAATCAGATGTGCGTGCTCAGCTACCATGTTAACTCTATCTGAAAAGCGATCCTGATGAATAGCATGAAATAGTTTAATGCATTGAGTGATTTCCAGGCTATTGGTGACTTAATCAGAGCTGAGATGATTGTCCAGGCAGTATGGGTGTGGAGGCCTGGCAGGCTCCGAAGTATAAATATTACCATTTTTTCCTTGGCCGGTAGTCACTGTTGGATGCTTTGAGCATAGCAAACATATCAGTCAGCATGCAGAATGAACACCTCAATTTATGGGGATTCATCAAAACCTTTCAGCTTAATCCATTATTGAAGTCTGATTGTTAGATGTTTATGACCAGGGATGGATCTAGGGGGGAGGCAATCGCCCCCTAAAACCTACAAAAGTAGCTCTTTTCACCATGATTTTTTGCAATTTGGAAAACAGTATTTGTGATTGAAGGTCACTTTGCTGTCCATTGCTTTGTCACAGGAGTGTTGTGAAGTATACTTCATCTGTCTAAAAATAGTGAACCCGTAATGAGACTTGACTGCCAAATATTACTGAAATCACCCCCCCTACACTTACTGGCTGGATCCGCCCCTGCTTTTATGACTGACTGTTAGCTGAAACTGACGATGTTTTTGAGATTCTAACAGTTGAATCAGAACCGATGCCAGAAAGTTGTGTTTGTATGAGGGGCTTTGGATTTGTGCGGGGAGCTTGACACTCTAAAAATTGACAATACTCAACTGATTTATGTTTCATCATTCAATTTGGGAGTGGGGCTTGGAGCCTTGTTTTGGGGGTTAGCCATCCTCCCTTTTGCGACAGGACTGAGTTGAATGCTGCACCTCTTGCACAACAAAATCGAAAGAACCTTTGCAGTCACTGCTGCTGGCGTTCGCACTTTCTGGCTGGCTAACAGCAAGAAATTTTTGTTTAGGCTTACTACAAAGACACTGCTTTATTCTTCGATGGTTAGCTTTGTTTTTGCTATGACATTATCTTCCGAAAATATCCACACAAGAAAGTAAATGAATAAAACCTGGACAAGGCTTGGCTTGCTGAAAGCACCAGACTCAGTTACAATTAAAGCGTTAATTATTACGTAACGTCAATTTTTAAAAGGTAGAGAAATCGGGTCCGTATGGGTTCATACTGGGTACTTAACATTTTCCTTAAAAAAAACTGCGTAACGTAATTGTTTATCTCGTAAAGGCTTTCAAATCATTAATTGTTGCGATGCATAGGATTTCCAAGAAGGGTATGATGAATAAGCAAGGTTACTGTCTGCACTACACTTACTTGGTGTGAGGCGAATCGGTTTTGGACGTTAACTGAAGCAACAATTCAATTCAGCTAAAACTTTTCATGGTTGTCCAGATTTATGTGGAAGTACCAATTTTATGGGTTCGCACAAGAAATTTATGGGTCCGTTTTGAACTCATAAAACGCCTTAAAAAATCCTGGCCCTAACAATACTACTGAATTTGCCAGGCAAGGTTGAATTATTGTGCAGACTATTCTTGACCATGTCCAATGGTTCTGGCTCACTACATATCTCACAACACCTTTTGATTATCACTCTTAAAAATTGTTTGAAGAAGCAAATTTTTGGAAACCCTAGTGTGACCATTCAAATATCTCACGAGACACTCATTACTAGCCAACATATGATAATCATTACACTGGGTGGTATGTTTCCCACTTGAAAAATCTGAGAAGTTAGAAGAAAACCTTGGATGGTAGGAGGATGCTTACTATGCTAGCAAACAAAACCAAAGACCAATTCATGCAAGATATGTTGTGGTTATGAAACCTCACTAGTCAGTACCTACTCCTAAAATTTTTATTTTTTAAAACCTACCGATTTTGTTGTGAAAACTTTACAAACTTGTTGTCACTTCAAAAACTTCATTTTCTCATGGATCATAGGCAGTAACATACCAACCACAAATGATGGTGAAACATTTTTAGTTTTCCTTTTATGTGAACTTTAAGGTCCCGTTTGCGTATGAATAATCATACACTGGGCATTAATGGGTTAATACCTATGCATTTGTATGACACCTAACAAAAATATTGCCTAATGTTTAAAAAAATAAGTAATTTATAAGCTTTAAACCTTCTCAAAATTATAGTATTTTCAGTTTTTTTTTAAGGAAAATGTTAGGTACCTGGTATGGACCTATAGGGACGTGATTCTTTGATTGTAGGGACCTGATTTTCTCTGATTCTAGGGACCCGATTCGGGTCCCTGAAACACCTCAAAAAAACTGGTATTTTACAAAGCCTTGATTTATAGCATATAGTCATGCATAGAGATCTGTAATGTAGTGAGTTTCATGTTTTTACAATTGGCGGTTAAATGATTAACACCTGCAATGTTGAAAATATTGTTTTTTAAAAGCATACAGGTATGCCTAAGTCTCATAGCAGCATGAATGTATCAAACACAAAAAGTATTACTTATGTGCAATTCATCTTCAAAATTTATTGAACTTTTAAATTGTACTAAGTCTACAGTTATGAACAAAACTCTTAACGTATTTTAGACAATGAGTTTGTTCCATGTGTGGTCTTCAAATGAAGAATAAGAACACGTGTGCACTGTGGAATAAATATTTTTGATGGTGATAAAAGGTTTGGTAGTTATATCTAGAAAGATGAACTTTCATAAAACATTTAATTTGGCATAAAATTGACTACATTTCATACTAAGTGTGTTTAAAAACTACAGCACTACACAAGGCTAATCTCATGTTACTTCTGGCATCAAAATCTTTTATTACTTTTTTGCCCAGTCTTATTTTTAATGATAGCACTAATCAGTTCGATTCTGCCCAACGTAGTGATCACAACCTTATCAAACAAGAATGATTAAAAAATAAAATTTTCCAAAATCTATATAGAAAGTATAAACAGCATTATTATTAGATAATTTTGTGTTGGTCCAATTGAAGTCACTGCACAATAAACAGAGTTACAGGAAAACAACATTTGCATTGCCTACACAAAGTTTGTAAGTAATGGGGATGCATCATTCATTCATTTTCATACCCGCTTTTCCTCAAAAGGGTTAGGGAAGCAGCAGCCCTAGGACTTAAAATGGCAATGGCTACAGAACCATTGATGGATCTTTAAATTTGAAACCTTATTCGACCATCTCCTGTAACATGACAGTAATGCACAAGGAGAATGCAGCAGGCTTTGCAGAAACATTAAACACAAAAGGTAAATCTAACCCTAACCATAGCCCTCACTTAACACTAACCCCAAGCTGACGCTAACCTAACCCTAAGCTAATGCTAATGTAACATTAACCTTATGCTAAGCTAATGTTAACCTAACACTTACCCCTAAAGTAAAAGTTTGAAAAAAGTAAATAAAAACCGGTCCCACGAATTGAAACGTGCAAGCAGTCACTATTATGAAAATGTAAGGTGCCATGTCGAGAGGCGAACT
>Ga0210059_1007062_pt1 | contig 17917 bp, 15 predicted proteins | sample Ectturendosymbi2_FD_188042 | JGI IMG/M metagenome (GOLD analysis project Ga0210059, IMG submission 188042) | Ecteinascidia turbinata endosymbiont from Florida, USA - Sample 2 (SPAdes) (version 2) | ecosystem: Host-associated > Tunicates > Ascidians > Unclassified | place: Key West, Florida... | reverse complement strand
CCTGTCCCATCTATCAACAGTGCACAACGAATAAACGCTTGCGCAGGTGCTTGCTGATGTGACTGGCCGGTTGTCAAACCATCTCACTGCTCTCACTACAATACCATCAATTGTAGTTTCTTCTTCTTCAAAACTTCCTCTTCCCTTTTGCTTCAACTCCTTTTCACTCTGCATTTCGCATCCTAACAAACGATTGCTTCTTTCTGTAGCAATGGTGAATATTTCCTTTTTAGCTAACTGAACTAACAAGTTGACAGATGAGAACCAATTATCAAAGTAAAAGATGTGGTTCATATTTGGTTGAACTACTTGTGACAATCTCAAGACAATATTTGAACTAGCATCAAGATCAGGATATCCTTCAATGGGCATTATTTTCCCAGTATACACTTCGAAATTGTGCACCATACCACGAGTGTCGCAAAGCATAAAGATCTTATAGCCTTATTTGTGGGGTTTCTTGGGCACATACTGCTTCAGCGAGGAGCGACCTTTGAATGGCACCATTTGCTCATCAATGCATAAAATCTGTTGCTGTGGAATTTGTTGAAATTTTGGAAGAGTAGTTCTAGCAGAGGCCTGATTTTGAAAAGCTTGTCACGGTCTGGATCGTCTATAAATGGCATGTGAGTGTTGTCATTGAAGTGCAGGTTTTTCTTGATTGCTTCCCACCTGATTCAAGTCATGACATCAGCTACTTGACTGATTCGGGTGTTTGATGCCCAATACATTCTAGATCTAGGTAGATTGAAAATGGACATATACATACAACAACCTACAAATTGCTCTAACTCACTTTGTGTCACACGCAGCGGTTTTCCTGGATCACATTGAACAGCAAAGAGGTTACTTTGCTCCACAAGAAATGTCATTACCTCTTCACAGAAGAAATGCTGAAAGTAATTGAAAGATTGTTTGATTTCCTCTGATTCAGGTACAGATCCTCTCCAACAAGGAAAATTCAATCGAGACTGTTCATCGTACGAGTCAACATGCTTCCATAGAGGCCTTCATTGCTGTGTTAACTGTATATTTGGCATTGTTGATGCAACAATTGCTGGTTCTTCCAAAATAGACGAACCTTAGGGCTCTTCCTCCTTTCTGTTTGAATTACTGTTGCAAGTACTGTAACTATGAAATTCCAGGTCATAAGTGTCTTCAGAATCAGATGATTATGATTCGCTGTAAGGTCATTTTTTTGTTGGAAGAACATAGTCTGGATCCTCATCACTGTCGTACAACTCACTATCATTGCTTTCACATTCGGGAAGTCTAACTTTGTAAATCCCTTTCTTGCCATAAAAAGATTTGGGATTCATTTAGAAAGAGATAATGGCCCTTCCACCAAACTGTAGACACAATCAAACAGCAAACAACTGCAAAAAAAAGAAAACAACCTACAGTACCCAGACTTGCAAACCAATACTGTTTATCCACACTTTTACCAGGCAATTTTATAAGAAAAACGATTTTGGTACCAAGTGGTTTTGGCGTGCTTGCTGCTATGTAATTTTAAAAAATGTATTTCAAACAAGTGAAAATTAAGAATGCAAATACATTTTGCAATCAATTCCTTACCTGCCTGTGGTTTTTCATGTTTTTCTGCTACACCAATTGGCCACCGCTTCACGTTTTGATAGGACATTGCCACATGTTTCAAAAAAAGGAAAAGTATCCTGTGTAAAATGATGTACAACAGTGAAAAGGCTCCTAAGAAGAAATTGTGTACTGTGGCACTTTACAACTAGGCCTAAAGTGAACCAAATTACATAGCATGTATCAGATTCCTGTACATCTCAATGAAGTACGTTGTGTAACATATGTTGGCAGTAAAGGTATGCTAGTGTTTGAATGACAGTTTTTAATGTTTTTTTATTGCATGTGAAGTAGTTTTCTTTCATTTTTATGGCCATATATAATAATAATGACATATTTTTGTTTCGTTGCAGGAAACTGGCATGCCATTTTTGACTGTACACTTGACAAAAAAGCCATTGCTGCAAATTCGATGCATGGGCCTTGATCCAACTGGATTGGATGAAATTGAAGACAGGGTTATGACCAATTTGAAATTATATGACAAAATAGATGCTGATAAGGTATACAAGATCATTGTATCTGGTGCTATTCTTTGACAATGCTGTCTGATTTTTCATGTGTTTGTTGCTTTCTAGTCCGATAGCAACATGCCACTTTTTTGATGTTGGTATAATTTAGGGTTTGAACAACGATGTTTGTGCCATATTTTGGTTAATTGAAATAAACGTTTGGTGTTAAGCAGTTTTTGTTTCATGTATAGTTGTGTGCGTAGGCTTTCCTAAAATGAATGCTGCAATGAACAGAGATCAGATCCTTACGACAGATCAACATTAATGTTAAAGATGTACTGATAATATTAAAGATGAACAGAACAGAGATCAAATCCGTACGATAGACCAACATTAATATTAAAGATCTATTATAATTTGATGTGTTCAGCATCAGTATGTCTGATTCTTCAAATGCAAACATCAGGTTTAGTAGTGCATTTTCTAAAAAACATTTGAAAACTTAAATGTATGGGTACATACTAGTTTAACTTCAGCTGTCTATTTTCAGTCAAATTTTTGCTTGCAAATTTGTTGCATGTTGGCAAGTACATGGTTAACCACAGGTTTTCCACCTTGATAATAAACAAATGTTAACAGTTGTGGTGCTATCATAACGTAACAATGTTTGTTTAGACTAGTGTGAAAACATATTTAGTAAATATTGTAAATATATCCAACCTGAAATTTTAGAAATATTTTTGGCCCTGTTCTGAAAAGGCTAGCTTTGAATAATATCTAGTTGTTTATCATGTTGTGTAGAAGTTTGTTTTTTGATGATGAATATACTCAACAGTTGGTCACAAAAATTAAACTTGATTTAACTAGCTTTCAACAATTTAAACAATGCACCATGTCATTGCAGAGATGTGGACTATTTATTTTGCAGCATTGGCAGTTTTTGTCTAATTCTCAGATGCATTTGCATTGTTTTATGTCAGGAAGTGTAAAATATGAAAACGTTTTGTTGGAAGTTATATCAAACTTGATTGAAACGTTTTTTGAATAGAACTAGATTATAATGTTTCCTAAAGTTTGTTTCGTAAATGGTGTCCTATACGCCTAAGGTGCAACAGAAATCAGATATAGTTAAACCAATGCGTCCAAATCTGAACTTTATACGAATTATTGCACTATTTTAACTTCGTGTAATAAACCTTTCCTTAGTCTTAATTATGCCAGAAAGCTCTCCTTTGGATAAGAGCTGATAATGCTTGTGCAGCAAGCAAAATGTGTACTCTGTAGACCTCAACTGCTGTCAGAAGATATCTTTTGACAGATAGTGCTTTTATAAGAAAGAGTGCAATACAACCATGACAGGTTTGATCATTGACATGCAGTACTGTTACGTCTGTGGAAAGGAATCTTTCGTAGCCAGTAATCAAAGCAATTAAACTGATCATAGCAGAGTATCATCTACTAGGCACCTTCAACATTTATTCAAATAGAGCTTCAGCTCCTATTCAGATACAAACTCACTATTGTCTGTTTGAATGCTGGGCATGCATATGTTGAATGCTGGGCATGCATATGTTGAATGCTGGGCATGCATATGTTAAATGCTGGGCATGCATATGTTGAATGCTGGGCATACATATGTTGAATGCTGGGCATGCATATGTTGAATGCTGGACATGCATATGTTGTGCATTGCCACAGATTTAAATTAGAAAAAACACCTTGTTGACATTTATCCACTCAACATCAAACTGGTGATGTGTTTTCGCGCTTGTCTTATCTATTCATTAAATTTTATGGCATTGCAGTTCACCGTACTCGGCGTACGAAAAATACCGCCGTAGTGATGTTACAACCAATGGTTGCAAGTATATAGCGGGGCGAAATTTTTCCTCGGATTTCAACTACGTAGGAGTTTGCAACTTCGAGAAGCAACATCCGCACAGAAACACTCGTTGCCGTCCTTTGATTGTATAGAGTTTTTGTTACTGAAGAACTCGTTTCTTTCCTTACGTGAGAAAAAGAAACTGAGCAGTGGACGAGGATTTTTGATTGTTGTTTCACTTTTGGTCCAGTCGATCCACTCCTTGCACGTCTTGTGCTGCGAGATAACATTCGGGATCTTGCGCCACCACAACCTTCATTTGGTCATATTTGAAGTTTTTCTTATAAAGATATTTGCTATTCCTATGTGCTTTTTCTTGTTCATCATCAAGTCCGCACACAAGCAAATTTGCTTACTGACCCAAATGATTATTTGGTTGATCGTTTTCGTATAGCTGCGTTATGCTGTCATCGTGTTCAGTTGTCTTGACTTGTGTTCCGTCTGCTTTAACGTTAGTACAGAGATCAGCCACTTTGTTCAGCTTTGCAGTCACTGCTTTGATGGTTTGCAACATTTACGTAATGCTTTTTCAGCGATATCCCCAGTTTGATTCAACGCCCGAAGTAAGCTGACCAGTAGACGTAGTGTTGTTAACCATGAAAGACAACACGGTTTACAAAGCCTAGCATCCCTCTCTTAATCAAGTGGAAAGTGCATTTTACGAAGAGACACACGACCAAGGCAATCTAAACAAGAACTGGTTTGGGGTCGCCGTTGATAGTCATTTTAGCAAAAAATTGTGTTGAGATTTAAGAGAGATTTCTGTTGAAATACACACTTTCGCAATGGCGACTCTAATTATTTGTGTCAATATAAACATATTTTTCAGCTCTCCCTTGGATCACATTTTATGAAAGATTTAGGACTGGACAGCTTGGACCATGTGGAAATCATCATGGCGATCGAAAATGAGTTTGGTAAGTGGGGATGTCGTTCTCTCGCTGTAACTTTGCTAACCCTTTAACGCCCGCAGAAGCCACGATCGCAGCTTTTGAAGTTATGATCGACCATAACTCGTGACCAGACCACGCCGGAGCAGGGCGGCCAACTCGCGGTTCGCGAGCCACATGCGGCTCTTTGCCCAGTTTCATGCAGCTCTTATGTAATTACCAGAAGTCCCACTAAATGACATGCGTAACAATAAATGGCTTGTAAATTTCTCTCATTATCATGTTGGTGTGTGATATTTACAATAAATCTAGCTGAGCAAAGGTATGTGTGTGAGTGAGGAAGAGATGGGGTGATGTTCATGTGTGCCCGTGTGTATGATGTGGCTCTTTGCGGTAACACAATAAGAACTGTGGTTCTTGATCTCTGACTGGTTGGCTACCCCTGCGCTAGAGAGTTGGTGAAGGCATCGTCCAATATAGAAGACAGCAACGTATCTTTTGAAGTTTGTTGCGCGTAATTGTAAAGTGATTTGGGGGGATAACCCGTTTTGCTGTTGCCAAAAAATGTGTGGTTTTATTCAACAAGCCGTGGAGCAAAAACTAAACACGTTGGAAATAAATTTTGTACATAAAACTGTCAGTTATGAACGTAACTTAGCGGAAGTAATTGAAGGAAATGAGCAGACTTGTCCATCCATGGGAATGGGATTCCTATGGGAATCCAATGGGAAACGTCCCATGGAATGGGATGGGACAGGTATGAATTGTTATGGGATGGGAATGGGACAGATAAATATGTCCCATGGACAACCCTGGAAACGAGCATTTTTTGGTTGGGGCATCTTTGGACAGTTGAATGGTAATTTTACCATTAACCCTTCAATTGTCCAAAGATTGCAGAACACGTTTCTCTTAGTGTCTTACAACATCCTTCCAAATTTGAAGTGGAAATATTAAGAAGAAAACAACTTTCGAACCACTATAACGCTAGAAAGTCAGCCAAGGATCTAAACATTCAGGTTTTCGGTTGATTTCCTTTTCAAGAAAAAAAACGACCTACCCTTGTAGTTTTTTCAAGCCCGATGACGTCTTCCAAAAATCCCTGGAGTCTACCTACTTTTTCAACCCAAAAACGTTTCCCCCTCAAAACAGTGATGACTCACTTTGGTTGGAATTTTTTGTTAATTGGGGTCTTCAGGCGTAGTCCAAGCCAAAAAACGCTTCGAAAAAGCTCACAGGAAAGTGTGAAACGCATTTTTTAAATTTTTTTGAAAATTCCCAAGAAATCATTTCCAGAAAATAACAAATTTGCATTTTTTTCAAAAATGTTCAAATGTAAAAGCACCTTTTTTAAGCCCATCGGATTGATTTCTGTCTTCCGAACCTACGATGTCTTCACTGACTACCAAACTCTCTCCGTTTATGAGTTAGGACCGACAAGAACTTACAAGCCACAATCGTGCCAGGCACATGTTCGGCCATCACTCGCCAAGGGCTAGAGAGATGTCCAAAGTTGTGGAAATCTTGTTTCGATTTTTAAAAAAGTTGAAAAGTTTTGGATATAAATTTCTTTGTGGGTGACGTCATAATAGAGGTAGGCTTAGGCATTTTGACCCCCGTCATTGGGCCCTAGGCCGCAAACGCAAGAAGCAATTTTTTGTTTCTTTTATAAAAAAATTATGCGAAAATCCGCATCTTTTGAGCTTTTGATTGGTCATCTAGCGTTTGTGGTTGGAAAGTTATGGCCAAAAATCATTTTTGGCAAAAATCCAAATGTTTAGATTTCTTCCCAAAGGAGTGGAACTGTATCATTTTACATTTGTTTTTCTGGACCCTGGATTTTTTCAGTCACAGACCGAATTTTTTTTTAATGACCGAAAAAGATTCAGTCAGTGGGTCACAATGTCTGAAAAGCTAGGCAAGTGAATACTGTTACGATGAGTTTTAATACTAAATACGGGACAAATGACCGAAATGTCTCAGTGAAAAAAAAAACGGTCTGTGACTGGCTGCTTACTGTGTGGCTGGGTCTGCTGGACGGCGGTGTATATTCAATATAGTCCTTCGCAAAATTTGTGATAGGTTAAACATCATACCCAGGTTGAATACAGTTGATAAGTTAAACATCATACCCAGCGTTGTATCGGTGTTTGTTCTTAAGTATTGCCGGTGTGAAGCAAACAAAACCTTCCGTGTGCTTCGTGGCGCCTCACAATTTCTCTATCGCACACAACATGGAGACGATGTGCGCAAGCCGAACACGCAGAAAGTGAAAATAAAAAACTAGTAAAATACGAACCGCCAAATCTTGCGAGTGAAAACAAATGACTGTCGGCCTCTTGCAAAACATTTGAAACCCTAATCAAAACAATTTACATGCTTTTGTGCGCCGCAGAGCACCACAATCCGATTTTTTGTTAGTTGTTTACTTCAAAACCTGATGTTAGAATGTCTTCATTTCTCTCGCACTGCCGGATCCCTGTATGACGATGAGTGAATGAAGTTGTAGTTGGGGCGCTGTTAAAGGGCTGACTATGTTTGGCGATAGCTTGGGGAACGTCATTGCTCCTGGCAACTACGTTGCGCTTGACCGATTCGCAAAAGCGCATGAAACCGGGAAAAGAGCCGCAAGCGGACTCCTGCGCCATGACAAACCATTTATTGCTCTTGTGTTATTCTATTGCCCTTGTGATGTGGACCATGAGTATGAATCACATAAAATAAATAAAAATAAATACAGTTTTCCCGATACAAAATGTTGATAAGGTAAAACTCATACCAGGGTTAAAATACAGTGTTCCCGAATCTTGATACAAAGACACACGTCACAATCACATTTGTGCGTCAAAGCATTTGAATTAAGTTTTTATTGCTCATGTGGAAATATGTTTACATTCGAAGAGGTTTTGCGAGTTAAGTCACGAGCGTCAACTGTCATCACTTGTTTGTAGTGTTGGTGTGAAGAATGCTTTGGTGTAAATAGCTTTTGTTTAAAGTTGTGCAAAAGACTGTTAGACACGTCAATTATCTCGCTAAGGTTTGTCGTTTGATGATACTCGTTGATCCCCAGTGAGCATTACATACTGCTCACAAGCGCAAGGACCACCAGTGCAATTCACAAGGCTACTTTGGTCTTGGGCATGAGGGAATGTTTACAAAGGTGATCAAGAGCAACTTCCGAATTACCTCTCAAGGTTGTGGGTTTCATTGTGTGCAGTCAGCCAAGCAGTGGGCTGTTGGCGTTTGTCAAATCCAAAATTTGTTTTCTAAGGGCGTTGAAAATGTTAGAAAAAAATTGTTTTATTGCTTGCCCGTTTATATCTTGAACACCTAAGTCAGCTTGTCAGTCCTGCACTTGAAACGGTATTGTTATATTTCGGCCATAAGTTTTACAGGATTGGAGTTGCGTTTAAAAACGCGAAGCTAGTTTCCCTGTCAAATATATTGTGATTGATTTACTTTAACCATTTTTGTGGCTTACAACTATGAAAAAATCGATACGTGCAAGTTCTAATCATTGCAAAAGTATGAAAGCAGAAACAAGCAGAGGCAGATTCTTCAGAAGCTTGCCACGAAGCAAGAGTTGGTTTTGTTGTTATAAGTGTGTTTATGACTTTTGCGTTGAGCCAGTCTTTTTCATAAATAGCTGAAAAAACAATCTCATTTAAACAAAACATCGGTCTGCTCTGCTTTCAGACCCCTTGCCTCGTTGTATTTCGTTTTAATCCATCCTGTTGAAGAACTCCTTAACGTGAAACTGCTTTTCCTGAAAATATGATTGATTTGTGCAAAGTAGGTCTTGAGGTTCTGTGTTAAATGTTGAATTGAAGAAGCATACACTAAATTTGACTGTTTTTTTTTGCTGCATTTTGAACACATGTTACATCCTTTCGCGTGTTCAAAGATCTCATGCCTAACCGCGATCCTATCTCTAATGGGTTTTGACCCTTGGTCAGTTGATTGCCGCTGAAGTCGGTCTGCGTGACAGATTGCTTGTGATGACGTATTCAGCTGTTGCAACCAAGCCGCCGCAACTGCTGGTATTCAGCATCTGTTCCACATCAACAGTACAGAATTTTCAAATTTGCTGTTTTATGTTTGTTCAGTTTACTCGGCAGCTAATGACTTTTATTTGCTCGAGCTTAACTTTTCCGCTTCCATCGATCTTCTCCCAACTGTTATAATGCGTTTACGCGGTCACATGATCTATTGGCGATTTAACCCTGACGGATTGGTATTCCAAACCGGATTATTCCGTTTCCCAAAGACAGGTTTCGTGGAATGCACCTCTTCTTGTTGTGGCGTCACATGCAAAGGATTTTCATCGTTCGAGCTCAACCGCTTCTCACGTGATTTCACTTCTTGGATTCTAATCGCAACGTTTTCCGTTTCAGGCAATTTCATCCCGGACGTCGACGCGGAGAAGTTGTTGACGCCGCAAGAAATAATCGATTATTTAGCTGATAAATTTGACATTTGCCAGTGACGTTCTCGTGTTGCATTTTTTCATCGTGCAAAAATAAAAAAATGTTTTCCAATTTTTGATACACTGCAGTTCAACCCTTATCGGTTCGTGATGTTTAGAAAAAAAAACGAACAAAAAGCAATAATAGGATGCTCAGTTCCTAAGTAAACGACGAAGGGCATTTGTAACACTGTCGCAGGCCACGTCTCCGCGCCGCACGTGTTGTGACGAACTTGCTGGCCAGTTTTTAACTGGGAAATAGACTATTAACTGTGCTGTGGAAAGAAAAAAACAAACAACGCAAAAGCATCTATTGCTTCGATCAGAGACGCTGACGAAAAATATGAATGTGGATTATTTATAGAATCGGCATCGGATTTTGCGTACCGTGATTTACTTTACGTTGAGGGACCCAACCCAAGCGGTCGAATACGATTCACAGAGATCCCTACTAGTCGAAGGGTCAAACTAGTTGGTCAGTCTCCCAACTAAGCAGCCTGACGTGTTGAAAGCGCGAAGTCAATGCAAGGCAAAATAAGGGCTCCCACCACTTATCCGTTAATAACTTTCCAGTAGCACTTTAACGCAAACTACAGTAGAACTTGTCTAATTCGTCACTTTTTCGTCGGTCCAGGCAGAATCCCTATCTTTAGTGTGCATTTCTGTTCGTCAATTTGCTTAATTCGTCACCTCTTTCTGTCCCAGAGAAGCGTTTTGTTTGTCATTTGCAGTTTCGCTTTTGACGTCTAAGCAGCTAGCACGTGTGGGAATTCAAACAAATTAAGGATCTTTATCTGAGAATTGTTGCACCTCGCAATTTGTTTATCGAATTTATACACGAGGTTCGAAGCGCGACCCGACTCCCCATTGAGAGAACGCGGAAAAGTTTACTAAAGATTTGAAAGGTCCAGATAGAGCAGAGGAATTAATTATTGTATTCAACCATTACGTCATAAACTTGTATTTTACTACAAATAAGAGAACTATGTGTACGAGATAAAGTATACCAGATTCTGTGATAGAGCTTTCACTTGTTTGCGTAATTCGTCAACTTTCTCTAATCACCTTGAGGTGACGAATTAGGCAAATTCTACTGTACTTTCAAAATGCATCTATCTGGTCAAAATCAGTTTTATTGTGCCACTCATCTACAAACTAAACTTTTTTCAAATATTTTTTTGCATATTGGCGATAGGCTAAGGTAAGGTGGCGCACAGTCGTCTTTTTTTATTTATTCAAAAAGTTGAAAACGTTGAACTTTAACGTTTCCATGGTGATTTAGTCTCATACCAGCCGTAGTACTAAAGTGAATTTTTCCTTGATAGGCAGCCGTTGTTACGAGTTACAGAGCAAGTTGTGTTTTTGCTACCCAAAAGTAATTTATAAAATCGCATTTAGATTTGAGTTTCTCCCACGTAAATCAACATCTTCTGTTCTGAGTTTTTGTGACGTTGTTGTCAGGGCAGTGCAACATTATTTCATAATGCCAGATTCTAATTTCTTTTTTAGCTGAGTTGGTACTTCATTTTATTTTTTAGTTACGCATTTTGCATGGGGCACACTCAACACATTGACACCAGGTCAGTCTAAACAAGGTAAAGCTTGAGGAATTATATTGAAATGCAGTACAGAATAATTGTAATCTATGAGAAATTTTAGGCTTATTGTGTGGTTAGAAGCACACTATATTTGTAGGGTAAAGCATGAATTTCAGCATACTGCATCAGTTTCATTTAATGCTTGGTAATCATACAAATTTGTTTTGCCATGCAGTGATAGTGGGTAATTAGAATGTGAAAAAGTGGAGAGGCAGTCAGCAAGTGCCTATTTTACATGGGATATCACGTGAACATTATGCAATGCATGCAGCCCAACTTCTTATTGACCGGTCAGGACAGGGGGGGATGAAGGTTGTGTGAGGCCCCTCGGTGAAACCTAGAAGGGGGCTCTTTCTATACATATGAAACTGTCGTTAATAGGGAAAAAGTAGATGAACGAACTGAAGTATTTGTGTTATTGAAACAAAAAAAGCTTGAGCAAAAAAACGAATCGTTAATTAATATGGACGTCACAATATGAACGAAACTCATTGATTTCAAGTCTCCATTTCTTTCTGGAGACTTGAAACCATATCGATAAATGTTTAAAAAACACCGGTGGAACGTTTTGAATATACAGTAGAACCCCGTCGACAACCACCCCACTATCACGACCACTTTAACGTGGCCTTCCCTATGCTGATGTATTACCTTTTGTTTCACCAACGCGGCCACCAGGGTTGCCAGATGAAAATTTTAATAACACGCCCAACAGTGCTAAAAAGAGGCCAGAAAAGGCCATACCGATTGTTTAAAGGTCAGAAAAAAGCCAATTTGTATTTGCGGTATTTCCATGCCTTTGTCACAAAAAAAACATATTGATTACAAGAATATCAAAAAAAATTATTTGAAATTAAGATTAAGTCTTGCTTGGCATTGTACTGGAGCTTATTACTGATGCTTCTCTGACCCTGCATGGTTTGTGAGATTGCATACTTTGGGTAAAACAGTGCGACAGTTTGTATATTGATCCATCAGCAGTTTTCTGCACCCACACGAAAGTCATCTCCCATGCACTCCTGCACTTACGACCAGAATCATTACAGCCCCTCCACTTCTCGACGTCATTGCCGCACCTCTATTGCGGAGACGCAGACCTGTCTGCAAACGTTGAGGTTGCTTAGTTCCTCCAACACAATACACACAACACAGTGCAGTGAGTGCAGTGCATGCATTTCCAGTGATTACGCGAAATATTACTAAAATCAGAACGCGGGCGTCGGTCTAATACAGGGGTTCCCAACCTGGGGTAGCTTTGCCTATCTGAAGTGCTACATTTAAGGTTAGTAGCAGTAGGGGAAAATATATATATATTATTTATTTACAAATATTTATTCATACATTATACCAGTGAATATTATTTTCAAAAATCAGTATATGCGTATGGTTAAAAAACATAATCTATAATTTAGGGGTACATGCTCATCTGTCGAAATGCTGAAGGGGTAGGCTACAAGGGTTTGGATTTAATTCTTGTGACATTCCAATATGTTGATGGATTTGGATGTTATCATTTTTGCCAGATGTGGGCAGTAGCGAGCTGCTAAAACAGCGAGCTACTGTAGCGAGCTGATTTTCCAGGAGCGTTAGGGGTAGCGCTGCTCTTTTTTGAAAAAAATAACGCATACGGTAGCGAGCTATCACACTTCGCTGTTACTGCTATTCGCTACTTTGGCGTGAGTGGTGGCCAAAGGAAAAAGTTCGCAAAGAGCTCTTCCGTCAGCACACGTTGATAGTAACTGCTCTTCCCACTGTTTTGCGCTGATTTTGGATGATTTTTTTGCGGTAATCTAGCAGCATTAGGAAAGATTTAGCTCTGGTTGCTTTTGATCTGAACGATCGGTTCCATTTTAGTTCGGAAAAACTAACATCATTAACAATCTTAAAGCAGTTCGGGCTTGGAAATATAAGCTACTGCTGCTAGTAAAGCTGCGTAAAAGTGAGTTGAATGCTTGGAATAAATGCTGCACTGGATTCAGTCAAAACTTCATGTAGCTCCAGTTTTTGTTTTTACTCATATGCCAATATCACATTTTGTTAGTATCGTTCGACTTCAGCGTATTTAGCTGTGTGCATAACCCATTGCAAGTTTTTGTTAAAGTCACAGAACAAGGCTTTGACCCTTGGAAAAAAATAACACGTGATAATATTATCGCCATATTCAAGTCATTTAATTAAAGCAAAAAAAGATTGCGGCAGTGACCAATTTTCAGTTTGTGAACGCAAACCAATTGAGAGCTAATATCGAGAATACGTTGGCGTGATAAAGTATTGCAGTTCTGAGCAGACTGTACCAAGTTCTTCAACACACACCGTCAAATTTATCGGGAACGCAGAACAATTCTGATTTTTATTGTGAAACTGTTCGGTGTAGCGTAAACTTACTCGTAGATCAAAGTTATGCAAATTATTTCCAATCTTACCGATGTTCTGGTAACATAACAAAAAATGGACGTTAGCAAAAGCAAGTCAAACGTTTACGTAAAATCCGGCTTACAGGTTTTGCAAATATTTTTTCCAACATGTCCGATTGCGCAAAACCGCATCTGCAAAACGGACCAAAATTACATTGACAGATTTTAAAAAAGTATGAGCTTTCAACATTTTAATCCTCGAGTATAAAGCAACACGCAAATCCAATCACCAGTGTGCTTTGATCACTCGCTCCTTTTTGGTGTTTGGGCATATGATGAAAGCCGTGACGGCAGCTCTTACGAAAAAGCCGTCTCAAATGCTAAAGGTCGTTCATTCGGAATAGCGTTTTTAGGTATTGCTGCTGAAACAAAGTTTTTCTTGCAAGTACCCGGGCATCAGGTGGTGCAGTGGAAAATCAGTGAGTCAGCACCGGACAAATTACAGCAAAAACAAAAATGCTACATTCGCTCATTTGCAATAAAACCACAGGAGTGCTGAGTGTTGCTGCTAGCATTTGCTTATGTGTAATTCAATTCTCATTTGTTTATCGTGCTTTCACATAATTTTCAAGAACTTCTTGAAAACATGTCGCGTTTGCGAATGCAATTTTACAAAAAAATTTTCTGACGAGTTTTCGAAAAATAATATGCTGTTTTCGTATCAGGGCAAACATTTTTTGAAATAATCTCTCACGGCGTTTTCAAAACTTTTTGCGAAAATTTCTTATCCTAGGGTAGAAACAACGTAGCAAATATCATTTCAGCGTGTAGTTGATATATTGATGTTCTAAGGCGTGCAAAAAATCGATAAACTGCACGGCTAAGCCTCTCGTATGCCATTGAGTTTTCTTTTACATTTGCATGATGTTTTTTTCAACAACTGAATGAAGACAACCCTCTCCTTTCTGCAAAGTAAAATTGGGCATGCTGACAAAATCACCATATCTCTGTACCCAGCTATTCCGTCGCATGGCGAAAAGCATCTGTCGAATGAACTGACATAGCGCTTCGTCTAAATCGGTTGGTATTTTTGTCGTCAGACGGTGAATTTGCTCTACAACTGAAAGAATTTTGCACTGATTTCAAAAACACTTTGCATTTCCCAAGCATTTTTATGTCTGATAGTCATCTTTCACAAGGCACTTCACTTAGGAGACAACATTTGTGGTCATTTCAACGCTGTTTCAATTAGTATCTCATACAAGACATACGAAAGCACAAAATCACTGATTGTTTTGCAGACCCATCTGGCAAATGTGCAGAAAAATGAGATGTCTCTCAGAAACGGCGTAATGCGGCTCATAACTTGCACTGGCAAATTTTCTTGTTGTCTGTATTCTGTGAAAATAGTTTGTATCAGAAGGGATTCTGTCCTCAAGAGTCGTTTGTTTTTTGCAAGGTGCTGTCACGTCTGTCGCTGCAACATGTTAAAACAAAAGACTGCCGTTTGAAATCTGCGTAGTCGTAACCTATTTCATTTCGTTCAAAACAAAACGGAAAAGTTCTTGCAACTTACCTTGGTAATGAAATGTCGCTTTATTGCTATATCACAATTCTTTTTCGTATAGGCGCAATGACGTGTCTTTCATATTGCAATTAATTTGGGGAGACACCATCTTTGTAAAAGTGGTCGCAGTAAGTTTTAGTTTGAGCTTCGTGGCACGGATGGTACTAACTAAACTGAAAACAACTGCATAATTCGCTTTTTGCAATCGAACCAATTTAGTCTTAAGAAAAAAATATCGTGTTTGAAAACTGTCAAAAGCAATATTTTTATACCAGTTAACAAATATACCAGTTAACAATAGCGTTGTTTGTTTTCATTACCGTTTGTATCTTTCGTAGGTACTTTGCACGGTCACAAGCCCAGCAACAAAAACTTTGAACCGGTGAAAAATTAAAGTTTTCGCTGAACAAATAGTGATGTGCTCACAGCTCACAGCAACGTTGAATAAAAAACGTAGGTTTGACTAAGCTAGGATTTCCCAATCTTTCTCTGGCCATGTAACCCTTCAGCATTTCGACTGATGAGCGTGTAGTAGTGTTGAACGGATCGAAGATTTTTGCGATCCTAATCCAGCCCAACATTTTCATTGTGTAATCCAGTCGGATCCTAATCAGGTAGAACTGTCCAAACATTTGATCCAATCCTTTTTATATCCGAAAAAACTCTGATTAAGCATATGACTGCAGTGATCAACGCAGTTTGGATATCCATATCAGAGGTGATCACGGAGCCGGAGTGGACTCCGGAAGGAGTCTTCGATTTTTGCCTAAGCCGGAATAGGACCTGGAGTCGGATTTTTGAATGAAAACCGGACCCGGAGCAGGAGAAAGAGTGAGGATTTCAGTTTTTACAGGAGTCGGACAATTGATTTTATTAAATTTAAACTTACTCTGAACGGCTAATTGGTAGATTAATATATTCGCCCTTTTTTCTTGGATAGATTGGTCAGTCATTAGTTCAGGCTGTTGAGGGTGAAGGAGGGGGGCAGACTGGCGTTCTCTATTCTGGTCTGACTGGTGCATAGCTTATGTTCAGCTGCTGTATCACAGGACGTCAGTTACTGGAATTTTTACCTCTTTGATGGGTCGTGTTTTCAGCAGTATTCGCAATTTGTTAGTTTCAGTGAAAAGTAGAAGACAACAACAGCAATGCATGTAATATGTATCTTTGCAATGCAGCAATGCCAACAGCAGTGCAGTTCCAGTCAAGCTAGCAGAAATGCAGTTCAGGCTAGTCCTAAACATGTCATTATCATCTTGCAAGTTCAAATACAATAATAGAAATAAATTAATTGTGTGAATAAGGTGGTATGAAGTGTTTTCAATGTAGCCAACGTGGCTTTGTTTGTAGAGGCTAAAGTGAAAATACAGCAGTAGTAATCTTGCTCTTGTTTCATTGTGCTTGTGCCTAAATCACAAAGAGTTAAATAAAAAAGTTAAACAAGGCTTAGTTCAGGTCAGAGCTGAAAGAGTCAAATGAGATTTGATTCACATGAGAACAACTTACGATTCTATTTCTTGGTTTCACGTTTGGTAGCCTAGTGCATATTTTGCCTCATGAGGCAAAATGAGATGTACAATACACAAATACACAATGAGTTAGGGAAAACCTCCAATTGACCAACACGGACAAGAAACCACTACCTGCTTGACAGCACTAAAAGCATTACAATACTCATCCATATTGGCTAAAGGCAAAATAGTTCAAGCAGTTATTTTACCTCATGTGGCAAAATAGACTCTGCTTTCAAGCTTTCGGAGTGTAAACAGGTAAACAGTAGTCGGAGTGTAAATTTCCAATGAGCTCCAGAGCAGGAGCTGGAGTCACTTTTTTAGGAACAGGAGCAGGAGTCAAAAAAGGGACTCCGATCACCTCTGATCCATATCTGATGCGGGAGAGATTTTTCAAAATCCAGTCCATTCCGAATAGAGTTCTGAATTGGAGAATCCTGTTGAATTGCGATCCGGGAACCGGGTCATGTTCAACACTGGCGTGTACTAGTGTTGAACAAATTGGAGAATTTTGCAATCTTAGTCCAGTCCAAAATTTTCATTGAATAATCCAGTCCGATCCTAATCCGGTAGACGTGTCCAAATATTTGATCCAATCCGGTTGATATCCGAAAAAAAACTCTGATCAAGCATTTTAATGCAGTGATCAATGCAGTTTGGATATCGTTTTACGAAACTAATATAACGTTCAGGATTCTTGTTAAAATAATCCACATTGTAGCCGGACACACAGACGATCCACAGACGAAGAGTAAAAATTTAACGAATAAGTTGCTTGAATAACAAGCTCCAACGAATATCATAGTAAATTAAAATTTGCAAAAAACTGACATGTTATAACAGTAGGCTATTGAAGTTAACTCAACAATTGATTAGTGGTTGAGCGTTTTTGCCCCCTTGTGTTGTTTCCCCCTATGTCCCCCTTTGGTTTTATCTTGCCCCTCAAAATTGCCCCTCAAAATCTCCCCCGAGGGGGTGATTCCGCCCAATTTGAGAATCACTGATCTAAAATTTTCTATGACAAAAAGGCTGAGGAAAATAATAAAAAATGTTTACCAATAAACATATGCAACAATTACAGGCTTAGCTTAGCAGCAGGTTGTTTGAGGAATCTCCTGCCTGGTTCTGCTCCCATCTTCTTGCAATGATTCAAGCTTGCACTCATCATTCAGCAATAATACGGTAGTTAAGTCACAGCAATGACCACACGAAGCGAATGAATCACAATTCATTGCGTTAAGGAAACCAGTTTCGTGTGTGACACATCGTACACGGATTATATTTACAACTGGTGCGGGATTAGAGGCAGGTTGCAAAACTTGGGGAGGATAGTTTTAAAATTAGCCTTTATCGCGTAGCAATAACATGGCAACAAAGGTTCAAAGTTACAGCAGTAGGCGTTTTGCTGCATGTGACTGTTGAACGCAGACATCTGTGGCAGGTAATGCAGCGAGACAGCGACTGCTGATAGCAATAAGTCACGTTGTGAAAAGAAACATACGATGTGAAAACAGAAAAGAAATATTGTTGCCAACGAGCTCTATACGGTGTGAAAAGCAACATTGCTGCCAACAAAGCGTATTTTTGGAACTGTTGCAGTAA
>Ga0210059_1007061_pt1 | contig 17918 bp, 8 predicted proteins | sample Ectturendosymbi2_FD_188042 | JGI IMG/M metagenome (GOLD analysis project Ga0210059, IMG submission 188042) | Ecteinascidia turbinata endosymbiont from Florida, USA - Sample 2 (SPAdes) (version 2) | ecosystem: Host-associated > Tunicates > Ascidians > Unclassified | place: Key West, Florida... | reverse complement strand
CTAATGTTCGCTAATGGTTGGTTTACTGCATGCGATGGCTTTTATGGTGCTTCTGCTTATTGGCTGAGTCATATGAAACAATAAACCATTACCATTCTGCGTGTCGCCAGCACATTTGTGAGATCGCAACCATGTTTTAATGTAAACGCTTAGATCCCACATCTTCAAGTAAGGCTACTAGTGCAAAAGGTAGGGAAACGCGTCCCCACACCAAAAAAGGAGTGGGGACTCCGTTCCCACCCCACTATAACCCTGCGTTAGGCCTCGCAGCTTGAAATTTAAACCTCGCACGAAACATGACTCTTTCCTGAACAGTGACTTCGCAGTCATGATTGTCGCACGTTCTCACGCAGTGAAGCAGGTAACACGGTATTATACCGGACAGCGAACCAGTATAAGCTTCGGCAAAAGCGGTGACTCCTGCGAGAGGTTGTCAGTGTTGAAAACCAACGAATCGTAGGTTTGAATGTAAAAAGCTGCACAACATAATGCAGAGACTTAACTCAGACCAGCTCTCCGGCAAAAGCTTTTCTTCGAGTTAATCGACTTCACCTTGTGTGAGCGCGCGGCGGGCGGGCGCCTCGATGCCCATATCGCCATTTTTCTGTTTTCAAAAGTGAAGACGTTCAAAGAAATGGATGCATTTGGCGAAACTAGAGACAATCTGAAGCAAACAGAACCAGTGTTGCGTTTGTTTATTGCGGGAGCTGTTGTAGCGTCAATCGGAGTGAATATTTGAAATTTCGGACAAAAAACAATGACTAGTTGACTTCGAAAAAATGTATATTGTGACTTGTTCTTAATTAGCACTAATGCATGCGTCTTCGGCATAGCCTGCCAAAAATGAGAAATTACAGTCTTAAAATCGCATGCACGAAACACAGTCTAGTCCTTAACGAAGTGCAACTTCGAAGTTTAGGGAAGTCGGATAAGATATGATTTTTTGTATGTACTTGTTTGATTCAGACTCGTGGTCCACATCACAAGGGTAATCGAATAACACAAGAACACAAAAATGGTTAGTCATAGTGCACTACAGAGCAGGTGTTACAGATGATAAAGACAGTCATCACTGAGAGAGGAGCAAAACACAAACATAATAACAACTAATCCAAATGGAATCATATCTTTGACAATGAAATAGTACTTTTTCGGAACGTCTGGTGGAGGGATTGTAAGTCACAAGACGTTGCTTTGAGAACATGCTGTAACTTTGCTAATGAACTTCTGTGTCTGTAGGAATTGTTATATCACAGTAACATGGACTTGTTCGCATTTCTGACGGTGATCTGGCAGCATTTATAATAATTAAATCTTCGTTCCTTTGTGATCTGGATCTTTCAATCACTCTGCCTTAAAATTGCTCTGTGTCCCACTTAATTATATCAGTGGCGGATATTCCAGGTGTTCAGTGAACACCTGGAATTGAAGAAAAAAATTATAAAATCGGTTTTAGGGTATTCGTTGGCGATTAATGCGAAGAACTGCCTTTATTAGTATTGTTTTCTCGTGCAGCGGATATATCACTTAACACGGCCGATGGATTTTTGCTTGTCTGCTCAAGCATGACTGCAGGTTGTTCAAGTGCCACCGAAGTTATATAAATAAACAAAGAGAAAAACGACAGTGGAGCCAAACTACAGCAGCAACGTTGTTCACCTTGCGTGGTGAACAACTTATTTACGTCATGCGTTGTTTTGCTAGCATTACCGCTGTGCAGCAGGCTGGATTCCTTGTAGTGGGCTTGTACAGCTGGGTTTTGCTTCAGGTTGAAATGGCTTACTTTGGCTAGGTAGGTGATGTGGTTTGTCTGTGTGATGAATACTGTAACAGTTTGGACGATTTTTAAAATGAGCATGCACTAACTAAGCTGAATATTACTGACTTTGGTAGTGGTGAGCCTAGGATCACGTGCAAAGTAGCTAACGCTAAAATAGGCCTACTTCCTAACACGTGAGCCTGTCTAACCACAACATCGTTATCAAGACTCTTCGCAGAGCGTCAGTTTTGAGCTCTGACAGTCGGGGCTTCATGGTTTCCATTTGCGTTGAGTTCTCCTGAACGTGCCTTGGCGGCTGGGAGGACGTGCTATTTGTTGCGTTGCTTACTTTTTGTCGTTGTTGCTCATTGATTTAGATAATTGTTGTCGAAATTTGTATGGGTTTAACGCAGTCTTCCTATGTCACGGAAGGTTTTGGGATGGTTTTACTTTCTCTGCTTCGGCTTCTTTATGACCCGTGACCAGTCGCGACCATCCATAGACCCACCGCATGGTTGTGTCAATAAATTCTTGCAAGCACGTTAGCCTGCACCAGGGCTTGCCAACAAGTCGATCGCCGAGGCTCAGCTGGTCGATCGCGCCTGATTTTGCATTGAATTGACAAGATAACTAAAAGGAACACTTTCAGTCAATATCAATATTCCAGAAAGTACATAAAATTCTCCATCAGTTGGTTGGTCACGTATATTCTTTGGTGTCTCTTGTGGTGGCTGACCATAGGCTAGCACGGCAGATGCCGCGAGATTTTGTGCAATGCTTTCCTATCATTGCGTGACAATCATGATTTAGAGGCAAGAGACAATATACTTTTATCTGTGCATCACTTACTTAGGCGATGGTACACTGTATTTGCACGCACAAGACTCACGTTTGGCATTTTGTACTTGTAACTTTATTACCGACTAGTCGATCGCGAGTTCAAGAAATTTTCTAGTCGATCCTAATCGAAGATAAGTTGTCCAGCCCTGACCTACACCACTTACGCATCCTGTAACCCACTGAACTGTAATTTGTTTGTTACGTCACTGTACACTTGGTAGTTTGCTTTGCTTGGTTGTTCCTACTGTGACCTTTTCCTTTCCAATGTAAAGTGGGCAGCTGGGGTGGCGATTTTTGAATTAGGTTTTCTTAATTGGTAACTTTACTGTTCGTGGGTTTTCTTTTTATTCTATTTATACTTCATGCACTTCGCAGAGCTGATGATGCCTACATGATCCTAGGCGAAATATATACCCCGTAAGATCTTAGTGTCTGATTCTTTGATGAGAAAGGATTTCTTTCCATAGACAGTGTTACACGTAAGCCAGTAAGTTATTTTGATGACTCTTTGTCGAAAATGCTATTTATTTCTTATCAGTGAGTTCAGTTGAAAAGATTTTGCCACGAGAAATGAAATTAATCAATTCTTGTTTGTGTCCCATGCTGTCGACGTTCTAGCATACGTGCTGCGCGTGGTTTGATGATTATGATCAACTGCCAATCTGATCAAGTGTTCGAATGGCTTGTGGTATAGGCGAGAACCACCACGGCTGGTGAACCTTCACAGTTTTGGGCTGGTTGCGAGCCTGGTGAACACGCTACTAAAATGACCACCGTACGCCACTGAATTATATTCTTTACGTTTACGCTTACTTGATTAGTACAGGTATCTCCGTCACTTGAACACATTGCACCTAGCTAATATTTACAACTTATACGGTCAGAGGCGTAACGAGGTTAGATGGCGCCCGGGGCAAGAAGCGAGTTTGGCGTCCTAGGTTCGAACCTGAGGTCTTTCAGAAGGAAAGCTTTTGTGTTGAAGAAAGTACTTGTAAAATTGTTGGGACTTTTCGGCGCCTCCCGCAGTGATTCGGAGCCCCCATAATTATTCGGAACCCGGGGAATTGTGCCCCCTCTGTCCCCCCCGTCGTTACGCCCCTGTGTACGGTGTCAGTTGCTTGTTCATCAGCTATGCTGAAGACTAAGGCGCCTTGATAAAGCAAGATGATAAAAGATGAGACTAGAAATAACCATACCCTGTCTTAAATCACCACTACGTATTTAAATCCTGAAAACCACAGATCTTCAGAAGAAAACCCAGAAAGGCATTGAAGGCCTCAAACTTGGGTGTAAAATCCCAGGTTTGGCACCACTGACCAAATTATTTTGGAAAGTACCAAAAAGGTAACGCAATTTATAGAACAGGTCAACGTGATTTTAATAATATTTTTAATGCCATCCATAACAACACTGTACAATCAAGCGATATCTCGAAATGCATGCAATTCGTCCTCACTGCTCAGTGGTCCCACGTTGCAAATACAGTAGTCCCCACTTATTAAGCCTACCTCGGGATCGGACGATTTTTGGCTTATTAACCGGGCGGCAAATTTTCGCCACTCTCCTGCGCATAAACGAGTATGGCCGACTGTTCTATCACTAAAAGTTGCTAAATCTGTTACATGGTGTACAACCGTTACAGGTAATGAGCAATTTTCTTTGTTAATTAGAGTAAAACTATATTCATATCGTCTGGACGTCTCTTCGCCATTTTGAAAATAAAATGTACAGAGCACCTATTGTCTTGCCTATCGATTACGTCACAAATAACGATCTGCGACGAAACAGTTGAATTAAGAACTAGGTCAGCAGCGTAACGAAGCGTAAAACCGTCGAAAGCAAGACAAAGAAGCGGGAGCTTCGACGCTTTTTCACCCAAATATAAGCAAATGTGTTCGAAAATTGGGCTTATTATGCGGGGTTTGGGCTTATAAAGCGGGTTTTTATATTACGGGAATAAATGGAGTAATTCCGGACCGGACAATTTTGGGCTTAATAAGCGGGGAGTATTGTAACTGTAAAATGCTTTAATTTCAAATCGCAGTAGTTTAATGCAAAGGCATTCAATTGAAAACTTTCGCTTAATTGCTTATGGCAAATTTTGCAAAATAGTGACTTCATGGACTGGAAAAATTCTGTACATATAGTCAGGAGTGGATTTTAGGGGAGGAGAAAGAGCCGGTAGCCTCTGGCCCCCTTTTTTCAGTGATGCCGTGAGCAGGGGTGCAAAGAGGGGGTGCAAGCCGGGCACAATTGCTCGGGCGCCGAGTCACTATAGGAACGCCGAATGACTGCAAGGGCCCGAAAAGACCCAACAATGTCACAAGTACTTTCTTCAATACAGTACATTCACTTCCGAAAGACCTTAGGTTCGAACATAGGGGAGCCAAACTTGCTGCTTGCCCCGCGCGCCATCTAACCTCGACGCGCCCCTAGCCGTGAGGGCCCCCTTTTTGAGAGTTTTTGCATTGTTTTGTTAAATAGCTTATTAATCACTTTCGAGCAGCTTGGTCCAACCCAAATGACCCACTAAGCCAAAACTTACGTCACTATCCTAACGGGTCGCACATTAAGTGACATATTAATGAGGGCCGCACATTGAATGACTAACTTCGATCTTAGCAAACTAAATTTAGCTGAAGCTAATGTACGAAGCCTAACAACAAACGTAGCAGTTTCGTAAGTCACATTGAAAACATGTTACCGCGCAAAGAAAATATGTGGCAGTATACTGTACAAACGTGTTATGTGTGTTATTTTTCAATGCACAGAACAGACCAGCCAGCGGACGCTGATAAGATCGCAAATTTGGTCCAACATCTAAAACGTTAGGGGACCGCTGTAAGCTGTCATTATGTACATGGCTGTTGCTGCCAGCGAAGCGCATTTTTGTGACAAATGTCGTAACATGGCCAATTTTCTTTGTGGTGAAGAAAAGGTTAAGATTTTGGTGCGCGTGCATTTCCATTGCACCTTCAAGCAACCAAAAAATGATAAGCAAAATGTCGATGTTGCCTCCCTGAAAAAATTTCTGCGCACTCGCATGCTGGATGACTTTACTTTTTATTTTAATTACATTTCTGCAGGAAATGCAGCAACTTAGTTGTGTTAGGATTTTGATCAGTGCGTATATAACTGCTTATTACTCATCCCCCCACTGCAGCATCATGAGACCTTGGTTTTCAATGAAAGTACCAGTGATGGAGAAAATCATTTAAACATTACCTTGCATTGCAGGTGGGAGTATTCTGGGGGAAGACGAAATTGTTTGCAGTTTGTGAACATTGTTGAACCAAACAAATATGTTGAATTCTGGCGTGAAACGATCATTTGATGATTCCGAGGTAACTTTTTCGTTTTCCTTCAATGACTTTCTATAGGTTTTTAATTTGTTAATGGTATTGTCACTAAAAGCAAATGATTCTGTGATGAAATGGCAAAACCTAAGTGTCTCTCTAAGGCAGACAGTACTGCAGTCGGAATCAGTGCCGGATTAACGACAGTAGCAAATGTAGCAATTGCTACGGGCCCCGCGCTTTTGGGGACCCCGCGGTCTTCTGTAATAAATCCTATTTATTACATCATATATAAAAATTTGTTCAATCTAAGAAGTCAGTATTTGTTAAATTTACCATAAGTAGTAAACGAAGGTTTTCAATTCAACGCTGCGTGTATCCAGAAATTCTTGTTTGATCCTTTTTGTACAGGTACGTAACAAAAGGCATAAGATTGCGGTCAGCAAAGTTGCCATTTTAGCTGATTTGCTGCTAAATCTTGCAGGATTTTCTCACTGTTAGCTGCAAATTTTCAATCTAGCAGTTAGCTAATTTTCTAGTAGGATTTTACCAACCGTTTGGCAGGTTTAGCAGGTAACAAATTCCTCACCAAAAACCTATTCTAAGAGTTTTTCAAGATGAAAACTTTACACCTTCTTCATCAAAAACTATACTTATCTTCTTCATGACATTTTTAACTGGGTAACACCAGTGGCGATTCTAGAATGAAAAAATTGGGGGCCACTGCGGGGCCAAGAAAAAAAGTGGGGACCAACATAAATGTCTCTCCTGCATGGTGATTTTCCGTTGTAATGAAGATTGATTTGCTTCAATTAAACCTATCAAACCCAACATAGGGAGGGCATGGCCCACCCTTAGAACCGCCACTGGGTAACACCAGGACAAAGCACAACCAGCTGCCTGCAATTATTTGGAATTTTTATTATGATGCAAAGAAGCTGCTTCAAGCAGATGATTTTATCATGATAACAAGTAATTAATTAGATAGCTTGGTGAAGCCTAAATTGTTTGCTTGTGTGGTTAGTGAGCGCGTTAGGTTAAAAGGCAACATTGGCAGAATGTTTTTATCCCACAGCACGATATTTCCAAGTGATTCAGTTACGCTAGTAAGTAGCACTGTCTGGAAAAAAACTTCCTGGTAACCCGAAGCTGCCAAAAGTTTCGACATATGTGGTTGCAAGATTCAGAACTTACTGCAAAAGTTGGCACAATGCGTGCTGCCTATCCTGCTGATTCAACAAAAGCCTTTTGCGAAGTTTGCAGAAATGCAATCATACCGAAGTACTGTGAGCTTAAAAGGCATAACTGGTAGCAAAACCACTCAGATAAGACTAAAGAACTTTTTCATGCTCCCTAATGTAGCACAAAGTTACAAAGACCAGACTTAGAAAGTTGTAGGGCTGAAACTATGCTCAGATTATTTGTCGCTGAGCATTGTTCTGCTGCATAAAAACATGCAACCATTTGATAGAGATCTTCAAGAACTGTGTGTCATACAAAAAACGAGGCAAGCTGCAGTTACGTTGCTCAAAAAGTCAAAATGTTGTCTGATAGAAAATTGTGGGACGAAAAGTGTGTTGGCCAAGACCGGCATTTTCAGCCCATGCTTACTGAGAGGGAGTGCAAGACGAAAAATTAGTATATTGTATAGCTTTATAGGTTTATTTTTATCATATTAAAAATGACAGTGTTTTAACAGAATTTCACTGCTTATAGCAGATTTTAGCTGAAAATTTGTGACAAGACCATTAGCAGAATCTAACAGTTTTTTTGTGACTCTATTTAGCAGATTTGGTCACAACAATCTGGCAACACTGGCGGTCAGCACGATACACTTAGACTGCCATGTCACGATGCAAACTGGAGAGAGCATGCAGGGGGGTAAAGCTAGAAACACGGATGCCATGCCCACACACTTTATGATTTAGCAGGTGTTGAGATGTTTTTTTTTTTTAACTTGGGGCCCCGCGCTCTTGAAATGCTACGGGCCCCGCGCTACCTTAATCCGGGACTGGTCGGAATGAGGCTGAAGAGGCCATACCCCCTGAAACAAACTTGCTAAGACTTTTACTCATGTTTTAGATCAATTTTCAACTGTTAGAAAATTAACAGATGGAACAGCCGGACTCAAGACGACGTCAGTGACTCGAATCCATCGTATCGTCCACGTTAAGTTTATATCGACTGGCACACGAAACAAGCCGTTTATGAAAACATTAAAGCTGCTACCTCTCAAATTGAACTTTGTTACCTTCGTTTCTGTTAAGTTCTGCGTAGTCCATTGTTTGTGTTTATGACGCTACAACAGTCTGTCAAGGTGACACTGGTGTGATTGTATTATGGACGTTGAAATGCGATTATAATTATGTGCTCATTGCATGCATCAGATTGCACAGCATGCTTGGCGTGAAAATAGCTGTCACTAGTGTTTATTGGAAGGTTGTTCCCGTGCAAGAAAAGGGGATGTTCCATTTAGTAGTGAAGTGCTAGTATCAAAGTGAATAATGCATGTTTTTTGTAAGGGTGATATTTGGTGAAGTTATGCAGTCACAGAGAATGTGAATTCTGGTTGTAAGTTGCAATACCGTCAATGATCTCTTGTTCAATGAAATAAAATCACTGATGTTGTGATAACAATTTTTGAAACTTTGAAGCAATGTTATTGAGAAAAGCACCAATAAAGAGCAACACTGAATCCTTGTTATGACAGAACAAGCACTGGATCATCAATATCATCGTGCTTAATTAAGATACAGGTGTTAATATAATGATTTCAGATTGTTCAAAAGAAGTTGTTTCACATTACACCTAGTCAAATTTGAAATGACAAATCTTTGTGGAATGCAGCTCATCTTGAAAAAGTTGAAAACTGGCTGATGGTAATGTTTTTAAAAGATGTCTGTACAATGAATAAAATCATTTGGAACTTTCTGTATGTGTTTCAGATATATTAGAGCTTTCGCCTGCAATTTTCTAATATTGAAGTGATTTGGATTCCCTATTGTAGTGCGCCACAAGATTTGCATCTTCTGTGGCCATGGCAACGAATATGCTTGTGGAACGTCTGACATCATTGATCTTCTTGCTGCTTCTGTCATTTATGGGCGACATCAGTGAAGTGGGTGAGTCTGAATTCAAAGTTGTAAACGTAAAGTTTATGTGGCTTGTATGCATTAACGTTTGTTGGTAGGAAAACCAGGTTTTGTTGACATTAGTTTTTCGGTAGATATAAACCAGCTACAGTATGTCCAACCGAAATGCCTTGCTGGGTCAAAATTCTGTCACAGTCTTTATGAGGGCAGCACATTGAATGACTCACCTTCATTCTAGCAAACCAAAGTTTGGTTACAGAAAGCATTCCCATATTAATCGAAATGATAAAAACTGTATCCTACTTTAAATGACTCCCAAACTTTGATGCCACAGGCAAGTTTAGGGCCAGTGGAACAACAAGGGTGTAGTTGAAAATGAGATCAGTGCAGAGGAACACATGAGTAGAAATCAGAAAACTAGAAAAAGTTTTACACCGAGATGTCAGTGGACATGTGGAAACCTACCAGTGCGTAGTACATGATAAACAGGCACTGAAGTCCATCAAGTCGAAAATGTCAAATTTAAGATAATCAAACTAAAGTCAGGTTGTCCATCTCAACAACAAGGAAGCTAAACGTGAGCTGAAAGTCAACCACAACAACGAAACTTTGCCCTTCTGCTCTGAACCCAAATGACTCGGAGTAACGTTGGACAGGTCACTCATGTATCGCCGACACCTTGAGTCACTTCGCTAGAAGCTGACATCACGTGTCGCACTCCTGAGGCGGCTTGCTGGCTCCGGTTGGGGTGCTGGAGCAACAACGCTGCGAATAGCCAGCCTAGCCTTGGTCCATTCAACAGCAGAGTGCTGCTCTCCTGTCTGGTGCCGCAGTGCTCATACCCCCATCATTGACCCGCCATCAACGACGTCTTGCGAATTGTGACTGGATGCCTGCGTCCTACACCAGCGGACAACCTTCCAATCCTCGCAGGCATCCAACCTGCTAAGCATGAGCGTATGGGAAAGCATTTTACTAGAAGGGGGGCGGAAAAAATTTGCCCTGAAAATAACAATTTTCCCTAAAAATAAGCAGTGTGCCCTGAAAATAACATTTTTGTTTAATCCGAATGGGGCCTGAAACCTTATGTAAATCTGTTTTATACAGTTGAATTCGTTTATAACGGCTTAGTCTGGAGGATCAATTCGCCTATAACGTTACATTTTGTTTGGTCGCGATGGCATCTTTTACATGCATTTCAATTCGCTTATAATGTCAATTCGGCAATAACGTTCTTTATGCAATCCCCTAGAGGTGTCTTTATAGGCAAATTCTGTAGTTACTTTGCTTGTTAACTCAAGGGGGTGAAGTTCCTTGTTGTGTTCTCCCAGAAAAGAAACGTTACGGCAGGGGTCACCAACGTCGTGCCCGCGGGCTCCAGGACGCCGCAAGGACCATGCAGGTCGCCCCCGGGCCTGTTCTAAAAATAACATAAGCATGATCAATGTCTTCACCAATAATAAAATAACGGAAGGTAAATCGAGCAAAATTTTTATTTCAGAAGTGTGTAATACACACTTGTATCAAACTAGTAACCCTACGCATTAATCGGTGCGCAAGAAGTTGCTCGCAGTTTCAAAAAGTTTGGTGACCACTGCTTTACGGTAATTGCTTTACTGACGCAAACAGGTACACGACTTCGATGACGCAACGCAGTGTTTTAAAAGCGACGGTTCCGGATCGTATGGTCTGACTCCCTAAACCTGCCTGTGTTATCGCTGCTGTGCGCTTAAACAAGGCACTTGAAGATGCGCACTCAAAAGAGCCAAGCAATGTGCACGTCCGTGCTGCCCTCTTCTAAAACTCCTGTTAATTAAAAAATCTATCACCTCAACACCCTGCACCTCTACCCAGCGCAAACTCGAAAACGAACAAAGAAGGAGTTGCCGAATTCTTATATCAAACTGTTGAACTATACCGACATCCGATTGTTCGATTCTTACAGAAAATGAGGGCTTGGTCCTGATCACAGTCACTATAACTAATCACGACTTTGGTCCAGATTACAAACTACACTAGTCCAAACTACACAGATCACCCCCAAGTGAATATACATTGTATTGAAAATTTTTTCACCGTTCAGGTTTTTGAGCAACTTGTGCTTGCCCTGAAAAACATAGTGTGCCCCGAAAATTTTCACTGTATTGAATATACTTTTTACATTCAGGATTTTTGAGCAACTTGTGTTTGCTGTGAAAAACAGTGTGCCCTGAAATTTTTCACTCTATTGAATATACTTTTTACATTCAGGATTTTTGAGCAACTTGCGTTTGCCTTGAAAACAGTTGCCCTAGAATTTTTCACTGCATTCAAATATTTTTTAACATTCGCGATTTTTGAGAAAATTGCGCTTGCCCTGAAAACAGAGTTAGCCCTAAAAATGTTCACTGTATTGAATATACTTTTTACATTCAGGATTTTTGAGCAACTTGTGCTTGCCCTGAAAAACAGAGTGTGCCCTGAAACTTTTCACTGTAATGATGATACTTTTTACATTCAGGATTTTTGAGCAATTTGCGTTTGCCTTGAAAACAGTTGCCCTGGAATTTGCCACTGTATTCAAATATTTTTTATCATTCGGGATTTTCAAGCAAATTGCGCTTGCCCTGAAAACAGAGTTTGCCCTGAAAATTTTAAAGCCTGGGTGGCGGTCGCTCCCCCCAACCCCCCCGCCTCGTACGCCTATGCTGCTGAGCTTCGTCGCAATGGAGCCACACTGTCTCTAGCACGCCGTGCCATGGAGCCTGGACATCTGCTCCACTCAGCGCTCACCCGTCCAACGAGTGCAAATGCACGGCACCTCAAATCGAGACACCCATTTGTACACGTCGCACAACAACTCATCAGTTTATCTGACAACAATATATCAATCAGAATATAAATATAACAGGTACCATGCTAAGGTTTAGAAATAGATTAATTGTTATACGGGCAACTACACCAGTAGTTTGTGTTTGATTACAGAAAAATTTAACGTGGGTGTTTCCATCCTCCTGTGCCCCTGTAACTACCGTGCGCGGGTACGATGTACCTTTTGTATCTCCCTGTCGTAGGTTCTGGTTGTACACACATAAATTTTTACCCACTTTATTGCTAAAAAATATCTCCGGTGCGACATTCGTGCCAGGTAAAACCAAAAGTAGACCTAACATTTTCTAGATCCCGGAAAATGCAATATTCTCACTCTCAGAGATGGACAGTTCCGACACAATTTTTTATGGCATTGTGAACAGGGGCGTAACGAGGTTAGATGGCGCCCGGGGCAAGAAGCACGTTTGGCACCCCCATGTTCGAACCTGAGGTCTTTCGGAAGCAAATGCACTGTATTGAAGAAAGTGCTTGTGACATTGTTGGGACTTTTTGGCGAACCCCAGCTATTCGGCGCACCCCGCAGTGATTTGGCACCCCCATAATGACTCGGCACCCGGGGAATTTCGTCCCCCTTTCCCCCCTCGTTACGCCCCTGATTGTGAATGGATCATTTTGATAAATTAGAGGCACAAATCTTTGTCTGAAAACACAACGCACGAGCAAACTATGTTTAGTTATGATTGTGGTGAAGGCTTTTATTAAAAAGGACGTTAGCAGAAACAGTTGCACAACTTGGCAATGGCTGTTCCGAAAAAAGTTGTTCAGAGCGATTACCGTCGAACTTAAAACGTTGCAATCACTGCTGAGCGTTAAGAAGGCAGATGTCCCACCTGGTAGGGTTTGGTAATGCATTATTCGAAATAAATGCCTGTTGGTAACGAACGAAGGCAAGGAATAACACTATGCACGCGTAATTGGGAGAAACCCAACCAAAGAGCTTGACTATGAGTTTGCAGGTCATGATGATGGCTGCAAGCCAACTTTTGTCAACCAGAGCCGGTTTTAACAAACCAATTTTAGCTCGCACTTTAAGAGGGCCCCGCGCAATTGTCGACAAGAGTTAATGTTTGAAGCCTTCTGTATATTCTAAGAGAAATAAACCAAAACTGAAACGTGAAGTGAACAATGAAACATTCTTTAGATCACTGAGATCGTAATATTCATCTATTTTTGTAGCCTGCTGCATGTAGCAAATATATTTTTTAGTTAAAGAGGGGTTACTACACGAAACAATAAGGTACATAAGTATTTTTATCTGCAAAGTAGCTGTGCGGCCATCACTTCTCTTATCTTTTGATTTCCTGGAGTAAACCAGGTGTTCTCAACCTTTTCAAGCACCAGGCGCAATTAACAAACAAACACAGGGTCCGCGGCCCACCGACTGTACAGCTTCTCCATTACGACAACTGGTGCACAGTGTGCACACAGCAGAAGTAAGAAAAATTTTTAGTTACACAACGTTCGCTACAATCCATGCGAAGGCCGAGCCTGTAGTTGTTAGATAGCAAGGGCCGCAACTATTTGTTCGCACCAGGGTTGCCAACGCTTCTTACAACGGTTGTACCAAATCTAGTTTGAAAATATACCGAATATGCACCAAAATCAATTGTAACAAAAAACATAAAATTCAATTCTGCTTTTTCCATGCTCTTTTACTACTACATTTATGTCTTAGATGAGAGCAGTGGTGTGTTTAAGGGGAGGCGAGCGAGGCACTTGCCTCGGGCCCCCCTTTTTAGGGTCCCCCCTTCAGGTGTTACTTGCATAAATTTTCCTTATTTTTGATGAAAAACGTATTATTCACTCATATAATGTGCTACAAAGCAGATCATAAGCACGTACTTTACTTTGAAAGGGCCTCCCATCAGAAACTGCACTGTGCACGTATTTTGCTTTGAAAGGTACCCCCAAAAGCCACTGAAATGTGTGAGTACTCTGCTTTTAAACTTCATTGAAGGGGCTCCTAAAAGAAACTGTAGGATGTAAGTACTCTGCTTTCAAAGGGGCCCCCAACAGCAACTGTAATGTGTAGGTAGCTTGCTTTCGCAGGGGCTCCAAGCAGCAACTGTAATGTAGAAGTATCTTGATTTCATAGTGGCCCCAACAATATCTGTAATGTAAAAATCTTTGCTTTCGAAGAGGCCCCCAACAGCAATTGTAATGTGTAAGTACGTTGCTTTCAAAGGGGGCCATAAACAACAACTGCAACGAAAAATTCCTTACTTTCCAAGAGGCTGCCAACAGCAATTGTAATGTGTAAGTACCTTGCTTTCAAAGTGGCCCCAAACAGCAACTTTAACGTGTAAGTACCATGCTTTCAAAAGGGTCCCCAAGAGCAACTGTAATGTAAAATTCCTTGCTTTCAAAGAGGCTGCCAACAGCAACTGTGATGTGTAAGTACCTTGCTTTCAAAGAGGTCCCCAACAGCAGTTGTAGTGTGTAAGTACTATACTTTCAAAAGGACCCCCAACAGCAAGTGTAATGTGTAAGTACCTTGCTTTCAAGGGGGCAACCAACACCAACTGTAATGTGCAAGTACTATTCTTTGAAAGGGGTCCAAACAGTAACTTTAATGTGCACGCACTATACTTTCAACGGGGCCACACCACCATCTCCAATGTGCAAATAAAGAAAGGTTTCAAACCAACTTCTATACCTAAAAATTTGTGGGTTAAAATTTCTTCCAAACAGTTCTGAAAAGACCCTATAAAATAAGAGCAAATATGTGTACCAAATGATAATTTTTTACACCAAATGGTGATTTTCAGAGATTGGAGTGTTTGGTGGTTTATTAATAATTTTATGAAAATGCCACATTTGAACAGAAAGTATCCAAGTGGAGCAGCAAAGAGAAATGAAATTTGAAGTAAATTTAGTGTTTTAAATATTCTTGGTTGTTGTTTATGGCTTCATGTATTCCCATAAAGACATGGATGTGAACAAATTCACTTTACCAACTACCAAGCATCTTATCAAAGGGGAAAGTGTTAAACTTTCAAAGGGGTAAACTTGGTAGTTTATTGATGGTGAATGCAGAGAAATGGGGCGTGAAAATGAAGAAGTGGAGGCGATGCCAACTTGCTATTGCCCAACTTGTGTGTTGCTAGCCTTGTCTTCCTACCTTGCAGTGTTTTCAAAGTTGTGTTTCATGAATATCCCATTGTATTTTCTCCTTCTACTATGTCAGTCACGCCGCCGTCTCAGGAACGTATCCTTCGGTGGCCGTATCTTAGTCTTGATCAAAAGTGCTTGTCACGGTTGACTGAATATGATGACGTCATCAGAGGCGTCCCCTATTTTTAGTCTTGCCTCGGGCTCCCCCAACCTTAAACCCACCACTGGATGAGAGCAGTGTCAACATAGACAACTTCGTGGAAGCTCAATTTCTACTTTCTTAACTTCAGCAGTGACAGATTTATTAACTGCTAGAAAATTCAATCTTCCAACACCCGAAACTGCATTTTTATTTATTTTATGGTCCTCCGCAATATTTTCTTGCAAAATATCTGCTTCGCGGTTTCCATATTTCTTTTTGGACAGTTTACAGAAGAGATGCAGTGCACCAGCAGATTCCTGCCTGGCAAGTCATGCAAACTCTATCAGCCACTCTTCTTCTAATCTCCTGCAAATCTCATACGCAGTTTACCAGTCTTTGGATGCCAGTGCCTGACTAAAAACGCATAACGAGAGCTCGATTCAGCTTTTTCACAACTTCTGAGTTCTCTTCCATTTTACCCACAGTGCACTTCGCAATATAACAAATATTTTGGTATAAATAGACTCAACTAAATCCCAACAAACAATGCGTCGCATACCAAATCTTTCATGCATATTGATCAAAATATTATATAACAAGCAATTTAAAAATAAACCAATCATGTATATTTATCAGTTGGCAACACTGGGAGAAACCTGACAATTGCCCCCTCGCAAATGTTCAATCACAAAATTTAGCTGTTAGACACAACATTCACGAGAGATCCAACATTAACGCGACAAATTGCGCAGCTGTGAAGTTCATAAATCCCTGAATGTCGATCCACTTCTCCTTCGAATCGAGAGATCCCAGCTACGTTGGTTCGGCCATGTGCCAGAATGTCCCAAGAAAGATTGGCGAGGCAAGTCCTGCTGCCTATACCCACTGTAATGCGGGCCAAAGGTGCCACGGTCTGACCTTGCTTGGTCCGGTTTTGGTGTGGAGCCATCGGAACTATCACAGATTACTGTTGGCCGCGAGGTATTTTAAGTCTTCCCAGGGCTGCTGACCTCGCGACCTTCCCCAGAGGTAATTCAGGAGTGACATGAGTTAGTAACTGGAAGGTATTTCGAAAAACGTTATGAAAAAGAAATAGGTTTTACAAAATTTCTGTTATGGCAACAGCTCATTTATGAAGAATCAAGTAAATACTAAAAGTTACTTTTCATAGAGGCAGGGAATGAGGGAAGAAAACGATTGCAGTTACAAAGTTGCCACTTCCCCGGGCGTTAACACCGGCTGTGATTTATATTTTAATGGAAAGAAGATTTGCATCTAGTAAAATGTGATGGAATTTCTGTGATTTATCCTTGAAACAAAACGCCAAAAATATACCGATTTTTGTAAAGTGGAATAATTTTAAACCTCAACTATCTCACTAAACTCATATCTGCGAACAAACTTGTTTGATTCTGCATTTGACCACCCACCATCTCGTTGACTTACCAGTGTAAATCGCAAAATCTTCATTTGACTCAAACATTTAAACTTAAGACTTCCTTATGAAATAAATTTGAATATATAAATTCGAAATAAATAAGACATACGCAGAAATCAGCACTTTTTTAACACTCCACAAATATTATGAAAATGGCTGAAGCATGATAACAAAAAAGTTTATTTTTTTATATCCTTTGAATATTTTGCTCTTTTGGATTTCATTTTAACTAACATTTTTTACTTGACTCATTTTTATGTGTTTTTTGTCAATATTTTGAAAAAAGTTAATTTCTCAGACTCCAAACCTTCACCAACGTGCGATGAGTCATCAGTGGGGCAACCAATTTTTTGACCTAAAAACTTAAAATTTTGACTTTATTGTTTATAAATTTTGACTTTATTTTGATCTATAAACTTCCTGCGTTTGCAACTGCAAAATAATTTAGCCTTAAGTCAGCGGTAGACGCCTTTTCTTACAAAAGCCATTCTGCTTCATCCTCCAGCACATATGCCCGGCGAGGAGTCACCAAATGTTGGTTCAGTTTCATTTTTCATGCGACTTCATAGGAGCACAGGCTGAATTGCAATCAACTTAATCGTCCAGTAGTCGTGGAGAAAAAACATTATTACGTCAGAAGCGACAATAAACCCATTATTATTACAGAATTGCAACTAAACATGCAAAAGCGCATCAATATCTGTTGTTATAGTTTCAATATAATATCGAACAGAGAAAAAAACTGTGCTGAAAGAAAAGTGTGACCTTACGATAAATTTTTACTTTTTTTTGACCTAATAACTTGGGCGTTGCTCATGATATCAGAGTGAAACTTGGTTTGTGGACGTTTCATAAACTTTAAAGAAGGCAGACAAATTTTGAATTTATTGACTTTTGGCTGCCCTAGTCATCAGTTTGGTGGAAATCAATAAATTATTTGAATTTTTTGCTATTTCGCATTTCATTTTAAACAACACTTTTTACTTGACTCATTTTTATGTGTTTTTTGTCAATATTTAAAAAAAGTTAATTTCTCAGATTCCAAACCTTCACCAACGTGCGATGAGTCATCATGGTTTATATGCGACGGCGTCTATGACTGTCCTGACAAGAGTGACGAGGAAATGTGCGATTGTCCTTCGGACAAACCGTTCGAATGTGATTGTTACAAGTCTGATGATGGTTGTGCGGAGTTGTGGCGATGCATACCTCAATCGTGGGTATGTGACGGCAACAACGACTGTGGTGATTGGTCGGATGAAAAGTTTTGTTTAAACACAAAAGTTTATTGTAGAAATGATGAGTGCGTTGAAAGGTCGAAAGTAAATGATGGAAAAGTAGACATGACAAGTGGATATGACGAGTT
>Ga0210059_1007060_pt1 | contig 17918 bp, 15 predicted proteins | sample Ectturendosymbi2_FD_188042 | JGI IMG/M metagenome (GOLD analysis project Ga0210059, IMG submission 188042) | Ecteinascidia turbinata endosymbiont from Florida, USA - Sample 2 (SPAdes) (version 2) | ecosystem: Host-associated > Tunicates > Ascidians > Unclassified | place: Key West, Florida... | reverse complement strand
GAACGGGATGTGCGTGAAGAACAACACCATACATATATGTGGCGCGAACAAGCAATAATAGAGTGATCATGGCATGTGAACTCTATTGTTGCTTGCTGCCACGGTGCGAAGCTTTGCGCTCATGCCGCTCGGGATTTCCGATCGCAACAGTGATAAGGCTATGTTTATTTTTGTGTCTTGATAATTTGGATATTGATGATGAATAGTTCGAGCTCTTCTGTCTTTGGAAAATTTTCATCCGTTATGATGACCATCTGGTGTGAAAATTCCCAGGAGGATATCATTCTGGTTAAGTGGGAATTAGAAATACCACAAACCATTCTACCATTTTATTAGTAAGTGTGCGGGAATGTGGCTGGAATAATGATAAACAATTACGGAAGTATAATTTCAAGTAAAAAAACAGATAATTTTACAGGAAGGATTGAATTCTTCCTATGATAGTTGTCAACGTTTATGAATTTTTGAAAAGGTGACATGTACATTGTTCCTATGACAGAACTGGGTTCGTGTCGAAATTCCGACTAAAGTTAAATGTTAACGGAAAATATTATGAGGGCCCTCCAATCTGCAAATGGTCGTGTGGCATTGGCGAACTTATCACTCGCCACTTCCGCAGGACCAGGCATGGAGATTTCTTTGGTGATGCTTAGAAACCTTCTTGCTAAAAGATTGGAGGACCATCAATAAATGTTCCTTTCCCCTTAAATCTTGTATTATTAATGCCTATAATAAGGATATATTCAATGAGATATATTGGAAAGACAAAACCTAGTAGTGTATAAATTGAAAAAGAACAAATATTAGGATTTTTGACTAATCATTTTGCTTTATTTTCGATACCCTAATGTTATAAATCTACAACTCTCACAAATCATCCTCTACGAAATTTTATAAAACTATGGCATGATCTTAAAATCCATTAGTCTAATTAACACTATATGAGCTAACGATATTTTATCATATCATGATAAAAAGGGGATTTTTTTCTGGTTACAGACCAATTACGCTTATGTTAGTAGACAAAATGAATATTGCGCATCAACAACCTTTGAAAGAAATGGTAAACTACAAGGCAGTGAAACAAAAGCCAAAACAAGAAGTATCACCACTGATGAAGAGGAAATTGACCACCGACGGAAAGAAAATTCAAGACGAGGATTTAACTTTTAAAAATATTTTCATTAAAAGTGAGCACGATGACTTCAAGATTCTAAAGAGTCCTCAACCCTCTGAACGAAACGAATTAAAACATGAAAAGAAAAGCAGTAATGCTAGTGGCTTTTAGGAGATGAGTCCTAAAGAAAAGTTACAAATGCTTATCTTTTTAATGGATATACATTCTGAAACTAAGGAGTTGGCCACCAACAAGCTCCAAACAATTCGAAAAGATGAATCAGTTATATTTTTCTTCCAATGGATCGACTGAATTATAGAATGACTTACAATTCAGTCATAGAATGACATAGAATGACTGAATTAAACAAGATCGAAGAACTGTGGCAAACAGGTGGCTTTCAAGAATATGATGATCAGAAAAGGAAATCAATTCCACAAAGAAAAAAGAAAATTCGACATCGAGAGAGACTGTGTTATTGCTGCCGACAAAAAGGACATTTGGCAAAAGATTGTTCATGGAACAAGACCCTGAACGATTGTCAAATGCAATAAGTAGGTATTCGCTAGAGTCTGAGCGATCAACCCCATATAAGAAGATGTTCCTGAACAATAGCAACGATCACGATCTTGTTTTGTAAAGTGATTTTCTAGAGATATATGGTCAGTGGTCAATGGTTTGTTGTTTCATATGACTCAGCCAACAAGCAGAAGCATTATAAAAGCCATCGAATGCAGTAAGCCAACCATTAGCGAACATTGGAGCAAATGAAAACACAATGGCACAATAGTTGATCAGTGTAAACAAAGAGGGGCGCTGTGTCATATAGGATTGGCGAAAGACCGTGGCGGTTATCTAGTCAACCAACCCCGTTTATCATTTTTGATAAGTGTTGAGAAACAATAGTTGGACATCAAATAAGCATAATGGAAAGAAAAACAAAAAAAATATATTTCTAGCAATTGAATGGCAATATTGTTTACGTTGATAAACTTTTAATAGGATTCAGTGATGTTTTCTATAAATTCATTACATGGAGTTCATTTCGGTAGTATACAAGAAATATGTTCAGTATTCATATTAAAGTTTGCTTCTATTATTAATTATTAAAGAAATTTGTTACCTTTACAATCATTTATCGTTACAGGATATTTTAAACTTAAGGTTAACGGTTTCAACAACTATTAGAAACCCTTTAATTCAACAACTATTAGAAACATTGGTGGATTACAATACGGAGGAACAACAGGAATTCCTAGAAATCGTCGGTAGGATAAACCACATGGTAAAAGACCCATTCCAGAGAGAGACGAAAAGGCAGCAAGATAGAGATGAGCAAGAAACACCAAAAATGAAAACAAAGGGTCCCCTTAGAAGAAAGAAAAACAGAAATATTCAATGTTATAATTGTAAAGAACGAGGACATGTAATGAAAAACTGCCCATATTCACCTAGAGTAATAATGCTAGAACGTCGCGAACTAACCACTGAATTAAAAAATGCTCTTGTATCCCAATTTGGAGTTAATAACTGTTCAGATTTTTCACGACAACAATGTCGTAAATTAGATAGCGTTATCATGCAAAGCTGAAAACAAAATTTGGTATCATGAGTTGTTCGTTCTTAAGTAAAAAGATATTTGCTACAACAATTGTTAAAGTAATTACTGTTATCTTATCAAAATTGTTTATCATTACAGGAAAACAATAACCATGAATAGTGAATACGAACTGGAGAAATTAGTCTCCAACTGTTCAGTAGCTAACTCTGAGATATCCTCCATCCCTGAAGCAGAAACCACATTTGTAACACCGAAAGCTCGTTCTGATGATCAACTCATAGTAACTGTTGGAACGAAGAATGGAAATCACCAGGCTTATCATGATGAAAGACCCAATTGTTTAAAAAATATGAAAGACTTTAACAAGGAAAAACAATATAATTATCCCTTACAGAACCAGAAGGAAACTACAGAAGGTTTAATCTCGGAAGAAGAGAACCCATCAGATGAACAAATGTATGTTGCATTAGAAGAAATGAAGGAAAGCATCACCGTAGGTCAAGACAATATCCATGATGGACAAGATTTTCTACCAACGGATATGAACATTGTAAATTTGGAAGAATCCCTACAAAGTTCTCTGATAGAAACATTTCCACAAACTCAAGGTAAAACATCATTGAAGGTAAGTGTCGATAATGCAAACGAAAGAATTGCAACCTCAAAAGAGGATTGGCAAAATGCTGGGGAAAGAGATAACCAACATTGGATTATAAAAACACTTTTTACTCTACAACCTTTTTTATTAACGAAAGTCCTATGTTCGAAAGATACGGAAACGTTGAACGCTACTAGAGTACCAATCCGTGAAGACTTCTTATCATTTGCAGAACAAAAGCGTCTGAGACAGATATATTATCGATTTCACCAAAATGAGGTAAAGATAAGGGAATTACAAACAATAGTCAATAAACTGTGCTCACTCTTAGACAAAAACTTCAGATTTTTCTGTTCCGTCATAGTTCCCCATTTGAAAAAGAGGCAAAAGTTAATAAAACAGCGGAACAGTTAATTCCCAAACAAGTAGTCACAATAACTAATTCTTTTATAGATGGTACATCTCATACATCGTCTATCAAACGAACTTTGAAATATGAAGGTCTGTCTCAAATTCGATGCTATGATTGCAACAAAACCAGTCACCTTGCTAAATTTTGTCACAATAGGAAAAAAATCTAATTACGTGTCAAATAAGTTTGGACATAATTCTTACAAGAATCAAAAACGACCTTCGTCTGGTCCTAACATTCAATGTTATGAGAAGACGAGTTAAGACATTACGATTTTTCTCGAACTTATGAAATCTTTCCATGTCGATTTTGAATTAAGGGTGTAGTGTTCCCCTTGTTTTCATAGTAAAAATGTAAATACTTGCAACAAAGATTGATTCCGTATTGGTACCTACTTTCTTGCTAATAGTGATGGAATTAACGCTAACCTTTTACAAAATGATTGACATGACTAAGATTGGAAGAAATCTTGAAATTGCTCCTAAACTATAGATAAGTTTCTCCAACATTAATACGTTAGAACTCCAAATTGCCACGTAAACTGACTTTATGAAAATAAGAAAAGTATGGTCTCTGAGACATTAAGTAAAACACCCTCAGCGAAAGTTTTGATGCCAATAATGATTGTCTCGAATTGAGATTTGTTGAATTCATTATATAAAGTCACGATGAAATGTACTATGGTAATCTTCTCTTGAAATTTTACAAATCAGAAATTGTCAGCAAGTTATATTCGTTGACAATTAATTCTATCAGAAAACCTTGGATCGAAGACATGAGCTTAGATCTCGTAATGTTATCCTACGACGTTGAATCTTTATCAACATTAAGAATGTAGAACACCCTAGATGGGAGAGATTGGTTGATAAAAATGAAGTTAAACAAAATTTCCTTTCATAAGTTTTCTTTGCCATCCCTTTTGGATGAATCATAAAAATCGATGACTAATTTGTGTTTAATTTTAAAGAATTATGGAACTTTCCAACTGTATAAATCAATCAGTCAACCAACATTGACTGCCGTGTTGGACAAAAGCGTGTTGCTTTAAATCTCTAATGAAGTAGATAAAAGAAAAACCTACAGATGCCGTTGCATGTAATTTAAAGTTTGGAAATTTTCTAGAGAACTTTACTTATGTAGTTAAGACACAAGTGGTATAACAATTTCATTCGCAAGGTAACATCCTTCAGTAAAATGAGTTACGAGTCTCATCAATGAAAGAAGGTTCTTGCAAAATCATCTTGAAAATTATAAAGCCCTTAATCAGTTTCCTCTATTTCACACATGAATGCGAGTTCAATAATATTCTTCACGAAGATCACATTAATTCTTGTACGAAACTCAGGAGGAATCTTCACCTGACTTTACATTATCAACGGAGAACCTCACGTTAAATGTTGCAGAAGTTAACTCGATCAAGATTTTCGACCCGATCCGTCTTTTGGGTATGGAGAAAGAACTATACCATTATTGTTTCTATCAGAGGAATACCCTCTGGAAAGAGATCATCTAAACAATGTCCTCAAAAATGAAGAACTTTCAATTTTCACCACGATCTTCGATCACTTCATTCATTCAACTCTTCTAAAAGACATCCGACATTTTCAATTTAACAGAGCGGGAAGGATTGTTGAGTTCGCGTTGCATCCTCAACATAAAACGTCTTTTGATTTGGAAAAACGACTCGTTCAAGATTTCAAGCAAGCTTGGAAAGCAACTTGGAAGATTGTCGATAGTCTCATTTAATAGCAATGACAAAGAAGAAGTATTGAAACACCAACGCTATTCCGGGAAACGAACTGAATTCCAAGGAAAAGACACTGAGAATGAAGTGATGACTAAAACATTCAAGTCTCTAAAGACATTATGTTGTGCGTGTATTTGAACTATTGTGTATTTGTACGCCAAACATTTATTTTAAGTCACACCTAGAAGGAGAGTAACCCAAAAGATTATAGAAACCATTTAAATTAAAAGTCGACTCCTGTTTGTAGATGATATTCCCGATTTAAACAGCTAAAAATGACATGCACTGATGCACGACGACGATATCGAACCAGACGCAAGCACGCGGTCAATGCGTGATTCCGCACATCGCGAGTCGACTATGCAGCGCCGTGAAGGACACGACGCGCTGTCACGTGACAAACCAACCAATGAAAATACGTGACAAAATTGGCATATACAGGTGCCTTGGCCAGGTTCAGGCAGTCTGTGAAAGAGTGAGGCCAAGTGAACTTGTGATCTAGGATACAGGAAAAACTAATTTCATTAAGAAAGCGGGGCTCAGTGAACTTGTGACCTGAGATACGCTTTTAATAGAAATGGGTTACTCTCTCCTCCATGAAAGAACTTAACTCGCATTTACCCGCAGTAACTATGGATGTGTATGCTAAAGTACACTACTGGTATAAACCCCTGTCGTTGGTAGTACGGGAATCGCGTGCTTTAATGTATATTAATGTTATAAACCCCTGTTACTTTGAAACACCTTATGAAAGATAAACATGGCAGTGCTTAAAGTTTCATTAATAAAACCATGAGTGAATACAAATTCCTTTGGTGTTAAACTGAGCGTAAAGTCGAACGATACCAGGCCGGTCTAAGTTTCTTAATTGTTAACTTGGGCGTGCCTTGGATACCTTCCTATCAAATTAATCAGTGCTCTCGAGGAAGTATCCTAGAATACGTGACTTCCACGTAACAGGGGTTATGATGATAAATTTTATATCAAAATCTTCGGAATTTATCCAACTATTGATCTGTAAAAAAGTCGCAGGGGTTATTTTTGCTTAAAGGAAAGTAGAAGAAAAATCGCAAAGGTATTCTAACACCAAAAATGCCTTTGGCTGCTAGATTCTCGTGTTGCGCGACTATCGATTTCAATTCAATATTGAAATACTTTCCGAGGGGGTTATGATGATAAATTTTATATCAAACTCTTCGGAATTTATCCAACTATTGATCGGTGAAAAAATCATTTCTACCGAAATTTTACCTAAAGTTCGATCAATCACTGACCTGTTCTTAGACCTGCCCACAGTTAATTTCCCTTAATTTAGAACTGATAAAGCGTTTTGTGTCTTCCATTATCTTACACCATCATTGAAAGCTGATCTCATTCTGAAACAAGCCTTATGGACTTCTGCAATTGCATGAAATTTCTCCATCGCCAAGTATCAGTTTTATATTTAGGCCTGAAATCAAAAAGCGATACTTATTATATTTGTACGTTTCTTGTAAAAGATGCATGCACATGCATTTTCTGTTTTCACCAAACCCTGTGAAACTTGGTCTTATCGGTATGCTGAGTACTTCACTGCATTAAATCATGACCGAAGAAAATCTTGTTTTTTATCTGTGAAAACACTGATACAGAACAGTTTGCAAGTAGATATCAACAGTTGTAAATCTCTACAACAGTTTGGAAATGCATTGTGGTTCACTGCAGCTTCCAGCGTTGACGACAAGGCTTTTGCGGTGCGTCTTTTACTTTTGCTCATATAGATCATTCCAAGTGCAGGAACTGTAAGTTAAACGATTTTCAGCAACAAACAAGAACAAACGATATGGTGTACTATAGACTAAAATATATGTCCTCACCCAATGCACTTGACACCATAAGTGTACGGGAGTGCATATTTTTGGGGATGCAAGAAATTTTTGCCCAAATTTGATCTTACTTACCCAAATAACGTATAAACAGCAAGCCTCAATGTTAAGACGAAAACGTGCCATTGTAAACTATTCAAGGTTTCTGCATGCCTAATTAGGCCTACCAATTGCCGGTGTTCAAAGCCGTACGCCCTCAAATAGCAATCAATATTCTGCATAGTTACATGTGAACAATGGTAACATTCGTTGTGTTTAAAAATGTTAGCTAACTACAATAAAATCCTCCCAAAAATTGCTGTTCATGCCACCACACGCAGAAGGTGCTGTTCAGAATCTTCATTTTCAAGTTTTTATAGACGTTCAAAAGTTATTGTTCCAACACGATCATCCTAATGGTTAAGATCTGTTCTTCTCTAGCATAGATGTGTGCATTTGTGTTGGCCAGAATGGCAATCAATCTGGAAAAGGAGTAAAATATCGGGTTACGATCTAAAGTATTAGGTTGCCGCAAATATGTCAAGTCTCAGGTAATTAGAGGGAAAGGAGGCAATTTAATACATAGCATATAGCTTAACCTTCCACATTGGCAATCTTCACTGCAACATGTTGTACTTATAATACTACAACTAACTTTAAACGATTAGCCTACAGCTTCTAAAGTCACATTATGAAAATCAAAAATCCACTCCAGTTTAGACAGTTAAATGTGCATTGAACACAGCATGCTAAGAAAAATAGCATTATTTGACTGATACACGCAAATGCTACAGCCTATATGACCAACTACTAAGGAATGTGTACAAATGCACATTTCCAATGACAAATGATTTATAACATCACAAGAATATTCTATGAAAATGGCATTGCTTCACTGCATTAGCATAAGTGAATTATGCAGTACTGTTCATGAAAACTTTATTTCACAGCATTAAATTAAAGCAATAAAATTTGGCAAGATGCAACATATGCAATTCATTGCATGAAACAAACAGAATATATGAAAACCTAAGCAGTATAAAATCACAGCTACATTACCACCAAGCAACATAGCACAGCTGCAGTTATGTAGTTAATTATATTCAGGAATACTTCATGGAAACAGATCTGCACTTGCAAAATGTCACAACATCAAGCAAATTTGAAACACGAAAACTTCACACTATCATATCACAGCTACACCACATTACTACCGCAAAACATTTTGCAGCTACAGCTACATTTTAGTTGTACACTTTGCAGCATGAACAATTTCAGGTTTACAAAAATAAGGGTTAGTTGGAATGGTGAGTTACCACTACACTATTTCTAATTATAAAATGTTTCTAACACTACCCAAAGTTGAATGAAGTTGTTTCACCTAGCCCAATTTTAATTTGGGCTGTTGTAATTTGCTGAAATATTTATAATACATGCAAATCTGAATGACACTCTTCTAGTTTGCCCAGATGTTTCTAACTGTACCCAAGTTTGAATAAAGCTGTTTCAATTACCGAAATATGAATATGGCTGTTGGAATTCGACCAAATGTTTCTACATGTATGTAAATTTAAATGAAGTGTTTGTATATTATTCAAATTAGAATGAAGCTGTTTGAAGTTCCCTAAATTTGAAAAAGCTGTTTGAAGTTCCCCAAAAATGAATAAAGCTGTTTTCGAAATTCCCCAAAAATGACTAAAGCTCTTTTTGATGTTTTGCACGACCTGCGTAAGAACAGTATCAGAACGAAAGAGTTAAGTATGTTTTCTGGGAAAGTATGCACAAAATAGTTAGAAGAAACAGTTTTGATTTGAAGTGTTCAGTACAAATTTATGAAGAATCAACGACTTAGCTTCACGAACTTTCTGATAGTGATTCTGTATCCGTTTTCAAAAGTTACTAACCATGGGCGTCCACAGGGGGGAGGCAAAACGTGCATTTCCCCCCTGGAAATTGGGACTAAGAACAAAAATTTCTAGAAAACCTGAAGTTAGCAGCTAAATTTCGATAACATCATTGAATTGTTGCAGTGACAGTTCATTTGCCGGTATGTGACTGACACTGTACAACACTCACCGCTCTTGTTCCTCTGACCGTTGATTATTCTTAAATTATGACTTATTAGTAGAAAGTGCTCGAACAAATGGATATTAGGCAGTTTATGGAAAGAATAAGCATTTCTGATAGCCGAAGTGTAGAAAACATTTCAGACAAAAAATTGAAAATTGAGGTTCTTAGTTGAATAAATTCCGAAGATTTTGATATAAAATTTATCGTCATAACCCCCTCGGAAAATATTTCAATATTGAATTGAAATCGATAGTCGCGCAACACACGAGAATCTCGCAGCGAAAAGCATTTTTGGTGTTAGAGTACCTTTGCGATTTTTCTTCTAAAGTCGTTTAAACAAAAATAACCCCCGCGATTTTTTTACAGATCAATAGTTGGATACATTCCGAAGATTTTGATATAAAATTTGTTATCATAACCCCCTCGGAAAGTATTTTAATTTTCCGTTGAATTATCACTAATTTTCAGAAACTTGCTTGTTTTGAACAATTTGTATGAGCTTAGTACAACATATTTGCAATTTTTTTTGCTTTGGATGTTATGTTCAGAACTTGTTCTTTCTTTTTCTTGCGTTTATTTTGTCGTATCAGCTCATTTTAAGCCTTTTTGAGTCTTTTCAATTTTACCTGCAAACCTCGCAGCCATTGAAAAAAGTGCGGCTGGAAAAGTCTCACTTTACCTATGTTTGTGATATGGGTCATGAGTCTTGACTCAAAATAAAAATATTCTTATTTTTAACTTTCAACACCCATCTTTTGTTACAGCACAATGATGATCTCTGTATGTTTTGTGAAAGCCTGGCAGAATCGGAGAGTAGACTTCCTCCTCAGAGACAAGAAGTGCAGCTGAAAATAATGGAATTGACATTTCAATATCGTGGAGAATAAAAGACAACATCATTTTTATTTGCTACTCTATGGTTTTTGTTAACAAGAACGTTCCAACAAGTTGGTAGTGAAGTATTCACAAAAAGTTTTCTACCCCCAAAAATCAGTGATGTAGTCGAGACCGTAACCTCCGAGACCGAGACCAAGACCGAGACCTGGCTCAAATTTCGAGACGAAACCAAGACCGAGACTTTGTCATAAAAGCCGAGACCGAGACCTGGAAGTTCGAGACTGAGACTCGAGACCTCACATTTCTCTGATGATAATTGAAGCTAACTCTTTGAATAATGCTGCAACATGATATCTGGCACATTGCCAAATATAAAGATAATAAAAATCATCCGAAATTTGTGCAAACGGCCAAATACTGCAAACTTTCATTTTCACTATCCTCTTAGGAATTTACAACCTCAAACCCAGTGACGTACACAGAAAATTTCAGAGGGCTTGGCCAAAGTTTCGTCACAATCGTGTGACGTCACAAATCAACTTTGGGGGAAGTGTTGAAGGTACGACCATTCTAGGGTGTCCGGGACATGACCCCGGGAAAATTTTGCAAAGTTACACCTAAAAATACGCATTTTTGTGCATTCTTGAAATAAGTTTTAGTATAATGCTTTTACGAGACTTATTAGCCGGTGAGACAGAAAACTAAACTTTTGTTGTCTGAAGCTCATGAAATAAATCTATATGCGTGCTTGGATGTTACAAGTTTTAGGCATGTATCGCTTATCTAAGACGCTTATTGAAGTTTGTGGGCTCAAATCTCACACCAGTCGAAGCTTTTTTCTGGTGTTCATTGTTACCTGTGTTAAGTTACTTAACAGCCACGTGTGAAGAAATTTTGCCAGTGAAAGAATGAAATCGTAAAATCAAAATCAAGCAGAGGAAATGTACAGTAGTCATAAAACAATTTGCGTAGTGCGTATATCAGTGACCAGAAAACAAAGTCAGTTGATTTTAAATTGAGACCTTGCCCCCTCCTAGTAACGCCACTGCCGAATACTGTTTATACATTTTTTTATTTTTAGGGTCTGAGGGGGTCATGGCACAGTGCCCCCCTCCGTACGCTAGTGCTCAAGCCTGTGGCCTTATTTACAAATTCCATGAAGAAATGCATGGACATTAAAAATGTTGTCAGCGTAGAGATGGTCTACGCATTTTTCACTCGAAAAATCTCGGTGAACCAATTGAATATTCGAGGTGTTTGCAGTTGCCATGCTTCAATAAATTTGTTTTGACTTAGAAAAATTTTAATTGTTTTGTTTGTTACAAAACAATACCAACCCTTCCGTGAAAGGACAGGAGGTGATGTCCTGATGAAGCTCCCATGTTCTGGTCTCCTACCTAGTATTGAAGTAGGCCTATGTTATTTGAGAAAGTGGAGAAGAGGCAAATCATTGCTTTTTATTTTAAAACAAGCACAGTCAATGTAGGCGAGTGTATACAGCAAGGGCGGCGGAAGCGGTATGGCCAGGGTCATACCAACCAAAATATTGGCAAGGCCCGGCCAGACCAATATAAGCATTCGAAAGTAGTTTTTTAACAAAACAGTTTGAAAACAATTTACATGCAGAGAAAGAATTGTATAGCATATTCGACCTTTCGTTGGTGTTAGATCCTTATCCACAGACTGTTAAATTGTTGCGTCTCAGCGCGTCCTCTCGCAAATCTAGTTATTCGACGCTGAGGTAACGACTAGCTGGTATTTGCAGTGAAGCACCTCGGTAGCTTTCCAACCTTATCAAGTTTTCTTCAAAACGAATAGACTTATTCGAAAAAATGAGACTCAGTTTTGACCTTACTGAAGCTGCATTGCGTCCTTTTTGTCCGACGAGGTGGACTGCCAAAGCGAAATCCTTCGAATCGGTTATGCATAATTGCAAAGCTTTGCTGGAAACTTTGCTTTCTATTTCCGTTGTCAATGACGGGGTAACGAGCTTGGAAGTTACAACCAAATTTATGCAAAGCTTGAGACGTTTGGTTTGTTTTTTGCCATAGCGGTTTGCACCAAGTTTGTTCATGAACAGATCATCTGTAGGGACATCACTGCATATAAAGCCAAAAAATGTGTTGAAGTACTGTAACATGCCGTGCTGTTCAGCGCTTTCGATCTGATGCTGCATTTTCCTCATTTTGCGAGAAAACTGTGCAGCAAGTGTAAGAGTTACAAACAACCAGGGCCGTCGCCAGCGGGGGGCCAGTAGTGCACGCCCTCTCCATTTAAAATATGTGCCTCCCATTTCATGTTTGGCCCCCCGGTTGCTGCATACATCCAACATGGTTTTTAAAAAATGTGGCCCGCTTGTGATTTTTGGCCCCCCTGCTGGGAAATCCTGGCGACGGGCCTGCAATCAACGAATCCCGTATTCACGTTGACCTCACTGCAATCTGGCTCAAGGTCATGTATATTCAGTTCCCCGAAAGATTATTATCTTATGATATACTTCGACGTTGTCGACAGCGTCAATGGTGAAATACAAAAGAGATTCAACCAGGAAAATTTTGATCTTTGTGCAAAATGCGAGGAATTGCTGATTTCTGCTACAAACATGCGTGAGCGCAGAAAACTTGGAAACCATGAAAAAGCATTTTGGTGACGATCTGGATGCTCTAAGGTTTTCTATTCAGTTGGCTGTTCTGAGTGATGCAGTATCAGGTGTCAGTGAGAAAATGAAAGACGTAATTTCTAGCACTCTTGCATTTTGTTCGAATTGCAACATTTTTTCTGAAGTTAGGAAATTTCTGCAAATTATGTGCGTGCTGTCAGTTGCAACTGCTTCTGCAAAGCGTTCTTTTTCATTTTTATTGGTCATTTGAAAATGCTACCTCCGAATGACCATGAGTGTGCACCGCAAAGGTTGAAGCAACTAATGATTTTGTCTGTTCATATAAATTCTACAGAAAGTTTGAATGTGCAATAAATGCAATAGGAACACCGTAGAATATCATTATTGTAGGTGTTTGTTTCAGCGTTTGTTTCAAGAAATCAGAAACTTAGAAACACCAAATGGTTTTGGAAAAGTGTGACGTGTGTCTGCTTATGCTCGCTTTGTCCTCGGATTGCACGACTCTGTATCTTTGTGACATTGTTCAGTAAAGAAATTATGTTTGATTTTTTACGTTATGTCAAACACGAATCACTCGCTTTTTTCTAGTAGTTCTTCCCCTATGGCCAAACCAATCGTTTCTACCTTCCGCCGCCATTGTACAGCCCCAGCAGCACTAGTTAAAACAGCACAGTAAAGTGGTAACTCCACAGGAAAGGTTGCCTTCCATCATTCAATTTTTTGCCAAGGTATTTCGTTGTTTATATCGCTTGCCAATGAAGTAACAAACTCTTTAAGTTTTTTACTATCTACCACTTACCTGTTTCACTACATTTTTTTTATTTCAACGCTGGGCATCGGCACTGACACTCAAATTTCTTCGCCACATATTTCGTGTATTTTGGCTAACAAAGCTTTAACATTTTTGTAACGTTACCTACACCTCTCCTAATTACTTTTCTCCTCACACGACAAGTAATTGATCAAGAATTCTCCAAAGATTTCGAATTAAGCGGTGATAAATTTAGAGATTTAAAAAAACGAAAGCACTACTTTGAATTTCAAAAAGCAAAATTGTAACTCATTTTTCATCCATCCAAACTTGCTCACTCTGTCGAAAACAAGTTTTAAAAATGTTGCTCGTGATTCTGCTGTTGACGCAAACAAAAACATATTTAGGCCTTTTAGAGTAATAGACTTTTTTGGCACAAATTAGGTTTACACTTTGAACCAGCGAGGTAATATCCTACCGAATGCTCAAGTGCAGTGGCGTAGCGATGTTCATGTCGCCGGGGCCGACCATAAAAAAGCTTCCACTTTCCACTCCTCACATTTGCTGAAAACAATGTAAAATGAGAAAAAATCATGTATCATGTTCATTATAGCAATAAGGAATAATAAAGCATCTTGAACATCACAATCAAATAAGCACAAACTGAAAGGGGTCTTGTTTTTAATTCTCGATTATGGATCTTGCTTTCTCTACTTGTTAGCCACCCTTCTCGTTATTACTTTTCCTATTTTTTCTGCCTTCTTTACATATGCATGTATGTATCGCTAAATAAATAGCATAGCTGGCACACGCTAGGATGTGGTTCAGCGGGAAAGTATTTTTTGTCATTACATGTGAATCAGTTGGCACCGTGGATTCGATGTGTTTTCCATGACAACAACCAAGTGCACAGGGCTATAATGAAGCCCCGATGCAGCTTGGGTTTGCTTTTTTGTCTTACTTTGAGCAAGGTTCTCGTAGTTAGTTAGTTTTTTTACAACTGCAGCAGATCTTTTGCAGGTAACCATTGCCTTTGTATTGATGATTTTTTCATTCTCTGATAAAAAGAAAGTGTTAGATGTTTTCGACAGGCATTGTTGGGATGCAGCATGCTGCAGCAGAATGAGCGAAGTTCGGGATTACGTGTGCAGTTGACTAGCAGTGAAATGGTGTAGCGCCTTCCCGCTGATTTTATGGCTCTGTGTATAATTCATAGATTTGCTATTTTTTATTGTCAAGTTTTTCTATTTGCAAGTTTTTCACAATGTTCATATTTTTACGTTAAACTGATATTCACAACTGTTCCAAATTTCCGTTTTTGCTGACACACTTAGAGTTTTCGCAACACCGCATGTCAATTAGAAAACGCAAAAGGCCGTAAAGCCTATAGCAGTAGGTACGTCAAAGTAACTGATCAGCCATGACGCATTATTTGCTCTCTGTATAAAACTCTTACGAGCAAAATGTTTGCTCAAGAGAGTTCCGAGGCATTTTTGAACTTAAAAAGTTTGCATTACGCAGAACAAAAAAAAAAACTTCATCAGCGTGTTTTAACAGAGTGCTTTGAAAAGCACTTCGAAAAAAAGACGTGGTTTCATTTGGCTTCTCAAAAAAGAAACTTTTTGGCACTCTCACACCTCTTTTGAATAAGCCAATGAGTTTCATAACAAACCTCTTGGAAAAACAGTTCAAAGATAGTCCTTAGCAATGTACTTCCAACCTCTCCTTGTAGAAATTACGCACTGCGGTTTCACTGGCACATGCACGTTTTGTATTGAATTCAGTATAAATTTTAAACTGGGTAGAGGGCAAATTGTTTTCTCCATCTCACAAACAACATAACAACAAAGAAAGTTTAGCCACTGACCTCTTTGAACGGATAAATTTTGAACAATCATTTTTCAAAACAGTTTTTTGAGGAACTCCTAACAAAACTTCATAAAAAATAACCTGTGCAAAATCTCGAGACGAAGAGCTCGAGACCGAGACCGAAATCCTTCGAGACCGAGACGAGACCTGAGATCTTCGAGACCGAGACTCCAAAAGAACGGGTCTCGAGACACGTCTCGAGACCGAGACCAAGTCTCGAGACCCCATCACTGCCAAAAATATATCTGTACAGTTAACATTTTTTATTATTCTGCCTTGAGACAGATCCGAGATTACTTGAGAAAGTCTTCTTAGGCATCCCTGAGCGGTGTAGCAAATAACCCAATCCTATCACTGTCATTCTCCATATGGGCCTTTGTGAAACGCAGCCATCTGCTAGTAATCTCGCAATCAGCGGTTTGCCTGCCAATGTACTGGGCCCAAACTTTTTCAGTAACTTGCAGAGAGATGGTCTCCTTCGTGGGGGCGCAGAACCTTGTGTCTTCACTGAAATGCCTTTTCCCAAAAATACAGTGTTGTTCGTGTGATAAGTTCTTCTGTCAAAGTAAACGCTTCTTGGCTACGCAAACAACCTAAAGTGGAATGTGTGAAGACATTCTCGACGCTTCCCGTTGCTTTGTTCAACGTAGACCCAGGGCCGGCCCTTAGCCGATTAGACCGAATGCTTCCAATCGGGCCCAGTGCCAAAGGGTCCCTGCGCTACGCCTACTAACCTACGCAAAGTTACACTTTCTATTGAATCTGCTTATGTAGTGCCGGCGTGGGGCCCACAGTATTTTTAAGCATGGTATCCGTATTGCCAACGAAAATCAAAGTGAGCTGCGCAGTTTTAACACCCTTTTTCATCAAAATCCGTTCTGGAATCGTAACAGTTGTCATTGTTTTTCGAAAATGTGTGGTCTAGTTTTTCAATAGCAGCTAATTACGGCAGAGAAGGTTTGAGTTATGAAGCTGTTTTCTGTTTCAGACAGTTGTAAACGTTTCGTACTTGGCAGGTGAAGTTTCAATAGTTGCTGTAAGATATGGTTCGATAGTTTTTGCTATTTCAGAAGTTACTGCCAATTGTCTTCTGACGGTTAAGTTGAGTTCGTTATTTAAAATGTCTGTTATTTAGTCGGTTTTCAACGTTGTTCATTTTCCTTCATAGAGATTTGATAAGGCAACCAGACTGTTTCCCTGATTTGTTTATTGCCATCAGGATTTACTTGACCATCCTCGTTACCGTGACATACGGAAAAAGGAGTTTACTAATCTGAAAGTAGTTAAAGCTTATTTGAGATCATCAATCCAGCAAGAGCACCTAAACAGTTTGGTGATTATGTCCATTGAATACGAATTCACTGAGGTTAGACAAAATTCTGAGAAACTTTGCTAATGTTAAAGATCTTAGCAAATGCATTTTCCGTATCGTAGACTGCATCAGCCTAAAGCAGGGCTGCACAGCCGGAACTCAAATTTCAGGCTCTGGCTCCAGACATCTGAAGTTTCTGACTCTTGATCCGGCTCCAACATCCACAAACTTTTGGCTTCGGCTACAAAATGATTTGGTCAATTGAAAATTGAAAAACATTGTCTTATTTGTACGTTTGTATTATTACACCAGCATAGATGTGGTGTCACGAAATGATGCGTTTGATGGATAGATAGTGGAACATGTGCAAAAATGTTGGAGAAGCCCTGATCTACACAGAAAGGAGCATGGGCGTCGAAAAGATTTTTTCCAGGTGGTGGCCAAATGCATTTTTCCAGGGGTGGGCCAACAGTAGTGAAATTTCATTTTACCAACTCGAAACTAAGAGACTAACATTTTTCTACTAAAAGGTTAATAGGAAAATATCAAATTTCAAAATCAAGTGGGGGCTTGTCACAATTTTTCGTTCGTTGATGTTTCGTAGCTAAGTTGTTAATATCTTGTCTTTGCTGGTTGATCACATCAAGCATGTTTTCATTTAAAACATGGCCAATTGGTTGCCGCATCCGCGGTAGGTACCTTGCCCAGAGAGGTATGGTTTATTGTTTCATATGACTCAGCCAACAAGCAGAAGCATCATAAAAGCCATCGCATGCAGTAAACCAACCATTAGCGAACATTAGAGCAAGTGGAAACATAATGGCACAATAGTTGATCAGTGTAAACAAAGAGGGGCACTGTGTCATATAGGATTGGAGAAGGACCGTGGCGGTCATCTAGTCAACCAACCCCGTTTATCATTTTTTTGACAAGTGTTGAGAAACAATAGTTGGACATCAAATAAGCATATTGAAAAGAAAAACAAAAACAAGAAACAAAAAAACAAAAAAACGAATGAACGTAGAACATGGTGAAGAGAATGTACAGGTGAAATCGCATGCCTATGTACACAGATGAGTGGATCGAATTTAAGTGAAGGATTTTGGTGTGGTTAGAATATTTTTAGCAATATAAAAAAATTAAAAAATAGTACTAATAAAAAAGTAAAAAAGTTACAAAA
>Ga0210059_1007059_pt1 | contig 17918 bp, 7 predicted proteins | sample Ectturendosymbi2_FD_188042 | JGI IMG/M metagenome (GOLD analysis project Ga0210059, IMG submission 188042) | Ecteinascidia turbinata endosymbiont from Florida, USA - Sample 2 (SPAdes) (version 2) | ecosystem: Host-associated > Tunicates > Ascidians > Unclassified | place: Key West, Florida... | reverse complement strand
ATCTAAAACTTCAGTCAATGCCATTCTACAGTTGATTTCTAGTGACAGGTTCCAGAAAGTAAATGCTGTACCCAGAATTTAGAAGACCAATGTACAACTCACTTCTGTAATTAGCATGGCATATCACTGTGATTTTTATTCTCTCTGCAATTCAGTTTGCAAAATTTTCATAGATTTTTAGAGACTAGCAAATCAAACAAAAACTAATATGGATCAATAATGTGTTTGTTATGTTTCAATTATTGTAGATTTTATGCAAAACTTGCATTATTTACCGTATTTGTATTGACATTACAAACTGATATTGCGGCTGACTGGTGTTTTTGGTTTTCTGTAAATGACTCTTTCATTGAACAAGTTTGGTCACCCTGTCATAGTCCTAGAAAAGATTTTTGTTATATTGCAGCCAAGCTGTGAACACATTTTTCATAGAAATGCAATGTAAAGTTTTGCAAGAACAATGAGCCATTGCAACAAAATTTGTTCTTTTTACTGACCAATACCAACATTTGGGTCACTATAAAAAAAGTGGCTCATGAATTTCTGAATTTTTCAGTGACCAATGATAAACATTGATTGCAAATTGCAGTCATACTTCTCAACAACAACTTCAGAAGCAAAATCAGTAATTCTATGGAAGGATGTGGTAGTTTTTAATCTACACAAAATTCAACACCTGACCAACCTACATTGCTACAAAGCCATAGTTGTGCGTCACAATTGAAGATTTCAGAGTTCATTACATAAAAAAATGTTCCAACTTACTTCCTGCATCAGGAAAATGCTTGTAAGCACCACCAAGAGTGTTGTTTTCTGCACCATTCTTCGATGAGAACATCTGAAATGCGACATTCATAAACCCACCATCACCAACCCATAGATAAAATTGCAAATTACAGTTCATAAAGAAATACAAAGCAAGATATCACCAAATATTCACAAAATCAGCATTTAAAGAAGGCCCTATATTTTAAAATGCCAAGTTGTAGCAAATTTTCTTTTTGCAAGTACAAAACGTAATGGTATTGGATAAAGCATAAACATTCAGAGCGCAGTCACCAAGACTAATTGCTTTACGCAACTTCCTAACTGGAAGTCAACAGGAAATTATTATGGCTCATTAACTTTCTGGTTCAGTTACATCAGTTTAATCAAGTGCTGATGCAAATCGCATTATACTAAATAATCTTAGCTTCAGCAACTTATGAGAGATTTCAAACTTTCAACCAATATTTCATTAAATGTTTTTACTTTTCACAATATTTGATTTTATTCTTTATGACAATATCATTCAAAGAAAAGTAGTAACTGTTAGCTAAAGTCAACACTCTGTACTGATAAATGAAAACTAAAAATATGTTAATTGCAAGTTTAAAGGCATCTTGTTGAAAATGACTTCCTCATTTTAGTGCCTCCGGCTACAGAGCACAAGAATCACCACATTATGCAACAAATGTTTAAGTAGACCCAAACTTCCTAATTCTTCCAATAACCTTATAAAAAATAAATGACCGTATGTTTCAGACCTTAAGGTGCACTTAAAATCCTGTAATTTTCTCAAAAATCGGAAGTGCACCAACTTATGAATCTGGTTGTGCTTTCTCACCTAGGACCAATTTTGTGTGGTAAACAGTGCCATTTATTTAATCGCTAGTTGTGATTTTTTTGAAAACACACTATCGTGTTACATAATAAGCCAACAACAATTACAATGAGCAGTGCATGTGGTTCCATGAGTAGCTAGCAAGTACCTTAATGTTGAAGCACATACCATATTACTTCACAAGGCTCCTGACTACATTGGCGCATATTAAATTAAATACGCACACAGCTCTTTTTGTTTATTCTGTTCTTGTGTAGCAGATTAGGCACGTGTGACAACTCCCTTGTATGTAATCCACCATTTTGTGCCTTATAATTAAGTGCACCATATATATGAAAAAAGAACAGCTAGCATTCAAAAATCAAAAGTGTTCCTTATAATCCGGTGCACCTTATGGCCTGTAAAATATGGTATTGCCATTTTTATTTTCAATAACAAGTGTGAATGCACTGCACTTGGTGTACAATAACGATATATTATCTATTAAATGACCATTAGTATTGAGCACATTTAGTATTGTGTTTGTTTCTTTTTTTGTTGCTACCACATGCTACCATGACATTTTTCACCTACTGCAAGAGAAAAAGCTTTTGAACTATACTCCCACTGAAAGAACAAGAAGAATAATTATACACTTCTATGACTGTTTAGTTTTGTACATTTAATACTCCTAAGTCTTCAAAATAATTATACCGAGCCAGTTTCAACCAAGTTAAGCAACTTTTATGTGCACTTCACACTGTAGAAAAATTTTAAAATGTAATCAGATGATTTTTAACCAAATTCAAATGCAGCAATGGCTTTGTTCAGTAACACATACAACAGTGGCCAAGTCCTTGCAATTGTTTAAAATACAACCTTGAATAGGACAGCACATTCCACAAACAAAAATGCAATAAAACAGATTGGCATCAGTTTCCAACAGTATCATTCACCAAAAGATTTATAAAAAAAATCATTTCCAACACTTCCCAAGAGATCATTGTTTTCATACCATAGATCATAACCCTGTGCTTTCAAACCAAATACTATTTACATGTGAAATTTCATTGTGAATTTAGGACATCACTAAGAAATGAAAAACAAGACTTTTTTATTGATACTAGCACACTGAAACTGGAGGTGTCTGCATCTGCACTGAAAATGAGACAAGCAACAATCCTCCAAAAACACAATTTATAATGAGGAACTGTGAGAAACAATCTTCAAACATTGCATGTTAAAGAAACACAAATTCTCAGTTCAGTTTTGTTATTCTTGTTTTTATGCTCTTTTCAGTGTCATGGGGGGTCTGTGGTGCCCGTCTCCGTTTTCACTGTGGCGCACACAGCTGTTTTCACAGTTATTTGATAAACTGATAGCAAGTCAATGGTAGCACTGCAAATGAAACTTTACCATGCACCCACCCATCAACACCAAGCATGAGCCTAGACAGGGTGCAAGTACAGATGACCTAAGGGCTAATTGCATACTGGTTAAATACATAAACCACTTTATCACACAGGACTCCAGAATCCCAAACTGAAACTACCCATATGACAAGAAAATAGTATGGTTAATTGCATGCTAGTTATTCGCATAAACTAGATCAGCGTGGTCCAAACACTGGCACACGGGCCGCACCTTTTTGTGAAGGTTGCACATGGCATGACCTTCACATCCTGGTCACAGCACTATTTTGTTGCAATCAGAAAGCCAAGTGGTAAGTGCGTAAAGCTTCACACTGTGGGAGCAGACAACAATAGAGATCAGCCAACAAGATCACTCTTTTATTACTTGTTCGTGCCACTTATATATGGGTGTGTTATTCTTCAGGTACATCCCATTCATGGTAAATCACACATTCGGCGTTGCAACACTAATAACTACAAAAATGGTTGATAGCATGAACAAATGTCATTCACAGGACCACAGAAAACAGACAATTAAAAACTTTTTGTTTATCCCATCTTCTAATCAAAGCAGACCACTTTGGTTAAAAGATCGGATAAAGAAAGCTTTGATTAGAAGATGGGATAATAAAAAAGTTTTTTCATTGTCTAAAAGATGAGATCAAAGCAGACCACTATGAAGATCGTGCTGAACTCATTTTGCATCAGGGAGGGAAAGAAATTAATAACTGATCTGTCAATCAGAATAAGCACAGCACCTTTTAAAAAACAGTCCACTTCAATAATACAAATACATATGTAAAACGCAACTAGTTCACAATGATGTACTGTAGTCTGCTGCACTAATGTAATTGAAAGCTAAGATAAAAATCATTATCGGTACCAAGCCAGATTCCAAAACATTCTTCACTTTTTTCCTTGTCAAAAGTGCCATGCTGAGCTCTTTCCTTTTGTTGGTACACTTTGGAACATCCAAGTGCTTTGTTATTGTTGTGCAACGTGGTATGTATCTGACAAAGTCGTTTTCTCTTGAGAACTTCTTTTCTCTCAACTTGTAATTTATGATGTCATGGTTAACTTTCTTAGGGCTGTGCTAACCACTCACATGGTTCCAGTTGTAACTTGCCAGCCCATATTCCTAGAGATATATTCAAGGCATCGAAGACAGAGTCTTATACTTTCGATTTAAAAAATTGGGTACTTTTGGGTTAATAATAACAATTTTGTGGGGAAATGTGACATCACAAGAAGGCCCAATGAATCCTTGGTACAACGTGAAAAAAGTTGAAGTGGCAAATTCACCACTTTTTTTTATTAACTAGGCAAAAACTTGTTAGATGAAAACTTTTCTGAGGTCTTGATTGACTCTTTAGCGCAGTGGTTCAAACTTCACTGAAGGGAACCAAATCCAGTCTTACAACTTGGAGAGCCGCACTGAAGATAATCCACCATTAGTCAATTTGCATGTTTTGCTTTATTGCCAAATGAAGTCTGTTACACAAAATATTAGAGGTGTTATTGAAAGACTGCCAAAGGCTACACAAAGGGTGCTTGGGAGCCACATGCGGCGCTCAAATTAGTGGCTGAGAACCAGTACTCTAGCGTAATTGATCGGCAAGTTATGCCTGAAATTCGGCTGTTTGAGCTGTGCTACAATGGCTTTCAAGGTCCTTAACACCTTATCTGCTGGGAAATTTTAGCCTTAAATCCAGCAGTATGCATGTCTCTTTGCGACAGCACAACTCCGGCGCCGAAAGCGCTGGAGAGCTCTTCAAACCCTCACAAGACTCAGCAAGTCTTCCAGTCTGCAATGAAGAAAAATTTTTTGATTTTGGGTTTCGGATTTTTTGTGCGTGATGTCGTAAGTGGAGGATTTTTAGGACTTTTTGTCCCACTTCATCTGGCCCTAGGCCCAAACCGCTAGATGGTAGTATTGCGCATAAGTTTTTATGGGAAACTAACCTGAGTCTTTATGACCTAAAAAAACAAAATTATTAATTAATCCACTAATTAGAGAATAATTTTGTTTCTTTTAGGCCATAACTTTTGAACCAAAAACGTTAGAAAGTCAATCAAGGGCTCAAAAGTCTTGGATTCTAGCTTAGTTTCTAATGAAAACTTTCATCTATCGGTTGGGCCCTAGGCCAGGTAATGAGCCGAAATGATCAAAAACCTATCTTACTTATGACGACACTCACAAAGAAAATGAACAGACTCCAAGCCTTGCAGAGGCTTTTGAAGGCTTGAACAGCTCTCTAGCATAATCAGTAAGGAGCTATGTCAAATAAGACAAATGAAAAATGCCTGATTTTAGGCTGATTTCCACGTATGATATATTTGTACGCCAACAGGGAATGTGTTGTAAAGGGCTGAATTTCCCAATCCAAAAGTACCCAAAACTCTTTTTCATCACAAGTGCATCGTGTATGTTTACATTTACAGCTTTAATGTTTCATGCAACTGTGCCAAAATGACCCAATCTGGCCATCAAAACTGCCAGAAATTGCTTTATGAAAAAAAACAGTAATTACAATATTCTCTCTGCTTTTCTCTAACGCATTAACTATTTTTGATAGATGATACAAATATGCCTAAAAAGAAAAAATCATCCAAGCCACCAAATTCCATTGCTATTAACACCTTGAGAGCCGGTCTACCAATATATCGTACCTGGAAATCAGCCTAAAACCAGCAGTTTTCGGTTGCTTTACCAACGCCATAGTTCCTCCGCCGATTGCGCTAGTCTGCACTCGAAAAATAATTTTTTGGTTGGGGGTGAGTCACATCATAAGTGAAGTAGTTTTTGGGCCATTTTGGCTAATGTTACCTGGCCTAGGGCCCAACTGCTAGGCCAAAGTATATCACTGAAGTTTTCATTGGAAACTACGCTCGAATCCGAGTCTTTTGAGCCTTTGTTCAACTTTCTAGCATTTCTGGTTCAAAAGTTATGACCTGAAATAAATAAATTAATCATTAATTATCCAATTAATCAAATATTTTGTTTACTTCATATCACAACTTTTGAACCCGAAACCCCAGCAGGTCATCCAAAGTATCAAAAGACTCAGATTGTAGCCTAGTTCCCAATAAAAGCTTTAGCAAAATACTCCCATTTAACAGTTTGGGCCCAGGGCCAGGTGAAGTGGGCCAAGATGATCTAAAAGTTCTCCACTCGTGACGTCACTCACAAAATATCCGCATCTCTCAACCAAAAAAAATTTTTTTAGTGCACACTAGAAGACTTGCCAAGTCTTTTGAGCCTTTGAACAGCTCTCTACCACTTTCGGTGCCAGAGTTACGCTTGCACAAAGCCATGTGCAATCCAGCTATTTTGGTGCGAAATCCTCAAAAATTACCGGACGCAAAAGAGTTAACATGTCAATTAAAGATCACTACATCCTTATACTTATTTGAAATACATCTATAGTTAGCTTATTTACTGGATTTCAAAAAACACTAATTTTGTCCAAAAGTTGCTGGCAACCAACATTACGCTGGCGGAAACACTGCCTGGTGCCGAAAGTGTTAAGACTACGAAACATAACTAATGACTAATACTCACCTTTAAAGGTCAGATATCCTCAATCTTGAAGTGTCTTGCAGTTTTTAATGCACTGTAGTCCATGAACAATCACATGCAATGTAGCACTGTAAGATGCATTGGCCGACTAATAATATTGACATGAATATTGATCTTAACCTACAACATAATAATGAACAATGAAGACGTAGAAACCAGCAAACTCAATTATGGACTCAACACTTTGAGAACCGGCGTACGATATATTCATACTTCGATTTCGGCCTAAAAACAGCAGTTTTCGGTTGCCTTACCAACGCCCTCGCTCCTCCACCGATTGTGCTAAAGAGCTGTTCAATGGCTCAAATGGATCGGCCAGTCTAGTAGATTGCACTCGAAAAAAAATTTTTTGGTTGGGAGGTACGGATTTTTTGTGACTGACGTCATAAGTAAAGTAGTTTTGGGGTCATTTTGGCTCATGTTGCCTGGCCTAGGACCCAACCGCTAGGCCAAAGTGTTTCGCTGAAGCTTTCATTAGAAACTAGGCTCGAGTCCGAGTCTTTTGGGCCTTTGATCGACTTTCTAGCATTTCTGGTTCAGAAGTTATGATCTAAAATAAACAAATTAATTAATTATCTAATTAGCTAACTATTCAAATATTTTTACTAACTTACATCACAACTTTTGAACCTGAAACCCCAGCACGTCATCCAAAGTATCAAAAGACTCGGATTGTAGCCTAGTTTCCAGTAAAAACTTCAGCAAAATACTACCACCTAACGGTTGGCACCCAGGGCCAGGCAAAGTGGGCCAGGGTGGCCTAAAAGTCCTCGACTTCTGACGTCACTGACAAAAAACCCGAATCCCCCAAGCAAAAAATTGTTTTTCGGGTGCAGACTAGAAGATTTGCCGCGTCTTTTGAGACTTTTACTAGGTCTGTAGAGCATACCAGACCGGAGAAATTCCCACACAAAGGCACGTGCGTTTAGGCGTTTTTTTTCTGAAAATCCCCGAAAGCAGCCGGACACCAAAGAGTTAAGAAAAATAATGTGTAAATTTGTTTTATGTATGGGCCAATGCAATCAATTTGTTTTATGTATGGGCCAATGCAATGTATGGGCCAATAGCATATCTTTAATATGCTACCAATATGTGATAACCATTACAAACAGAGACTTTAGTTCTAGTTCTACTCTGTTACTTCACCAATATAACACCCAGCTTGTATGTTGTTTAGTTTAATGGATAAATCATCTAAATATACAGCAAACAAGTATAAACTAAATACTCCCCTTTGTCTAACCCCATTAGTAACATGAAACAGTTTATACAAATGCTTGAATTATATCTAAAATATAGGCCTACTCAATTCCAGAGGGCAGCTCGGGTAATAACGGATAAACCCAAGTAAAGCGCAAGCAAACGAAGTTGAGAAAGTGCCCAGTAGCTCAGCCAGAATGAAGGCAAAGAGGCCATGGCCTCCTCAAAATTAACCGGACTCCTGTCACAAAACAGTGACATTGTTACATATAGTTGCAATAATTTTCAATAAGAGCAGCTAGGCTTGGGGAAGCTACCAAAAAAATTATACAGTTATTCGAAAAGAATAAGGCAAAATGGCAGAGAAACTATCACAGTAAACACAAGGTTGGTCCAAGTGCTTCAACCTATACTTCATCCCTATGCAGTTAGTACACTTAGACCAACGTTGCATTTACTTCTTAATTTCTTACTGCATCACTATGTTCTTTTTCATTCTCGTCACCCAGCCTAGCTGCTTCTACTGAAAATTTATCACTACTGTTACGTAACAGTCCCATTGATTCAATAAGGTGGTCATTCATCACTTTAACTTGAGCGAAACTAGTCTAGCCTTGTGAAGTCTACCCACTCAAAACTAGCATTTTGTAGTTTGTCATTCTCCGTTGATTATTTCTAGTTGTGCCACTGCCCTAAGCAGTTGTGAATTTGGACAGGCAGAGGTGGGTTTATACCAAAGGACTGAAGAAGGTATTCTCTATACTGCTCAAGGTAGAGATCTGCCACATGATGTGCATCATTGTCTTATGAAAAAGTACCTGGCCATTGATACCAAAATTATTCTTTTGAAATTGCAAAAACTGTTTTCAAACTCTCCTCTGGAAGTTTATGCCCATTACATACAGAGTTTCAAACCACTTAAATCATGTGCTACATAATACAAAAAGTACTAAACACAAAGCACATACAGTAGAATTTGCCTATAACAATGCTTTTTCATTGGTCTCAGCAGAATTCCTATCTTTTATGTGCTTTTGAGTTGGGCTATGACGTCACTTCAGCCTGTAGCGAAACTTTTGTTTGTCTCTGCAGAATATTTTGTTCGTTTATAACAACATTTGCAAGTTTTCTTTACAGTTTAAAGTGTAAGCTTGGCTATGTGGAGCCACTCCCAAACCTTTTATGACTGAATAGGAACACAGTTCAGTGGCCAATCGTTGAGCGCTGACAGGCACAAGGTGAGAATGGCATCAATGATTGTGCCATCAGCCTGTTTTTTTCAGTCATAGACTCAAATGTTTTTGTAATGGCCAAAAAGAAATAAGTGATTTCAGTCAGAAAGTCTGAAAAGATAGGCTAATGAATGCTGCTATGGTGATTTTTAATACAACTGTGAGACAAATGAACCAGGGTTATTGTAAAAAAAACAACCTTTTAAAAAAGCCACTTAAAAGCAATCAAACCCACCAAAAAACCCACTTTTTCCTTTTTCTTTGAAAAAATAAGAAAAAATCTACTAAGAGGCAAAAAATAAAATAGGTAGGACACTTGTACAGTTAACTTCAACTTTTTTTAATCAAACAAAATGAACAGCAATGAAATTTGAAGCATTTGAAAAAATAAATAAATAAACAGTGTGCAGTTTGCAATGGTTATCTTTCACAGCTCTGCACAATCAGTATATTTAACTAATATTTCTGCCTTATGTGCATCTATCAACTTTTCTGATTTTGGACCATACCAAATCACATGTTGAAAAAAACACTCTAAAAAAATCATGTGGTGCCCACAGGCACTAGGTCGCCCGTAAGGACCAAGCAGGTTGTCCGCGGGCAAAGGCATAGCCAAATGACATGGCCCCCAAATTTCTAGCATTTCTTGTCGTTTTGCGCTTGGAGAGGTGTTGTCCTTAACCAAATACTGTTGCTCATTGAAAGTCAAAATATTTGGCCCCCCAAAAAATTTCGGGCTAGCTGCGCTACTGCCTGCGGGTCTACTCTAAAAATAACATTTACATGATCAGTGTCTTCACACTGTGGAATATCTTAATTGTTAATACTAAAACAATTAAAGATAAATTGAGCAACATTTTTATTTCAGAAGTGTGCATCAAACTTTTTGCATTAATCGGCACATAAGAAGTAGCTATCAGCTTCAAGAAGGTTGGTGATCCCTGCTATAGATGCTGAACTAGTAGGGCATGCAGATAAACTTGATGTGAAACTGCAGTTTGTGTGGAAATGGTGTTTCTTTGTTTGCTGTGGGCATTCTTGCTAAGCCTTACCACTTTGGAGTAAATTGACCAAAAATTTGCGAAAACAAAGACGGGGTACATTTCTTTACCCTCAAAATTGAATGGCATAATAGGTATAACAAGTTATTATTGTGTATTCTGAAAATAATGATATTGCATGATGCAATAAAAACAATTAAGAATAAGGTTTTTCCATTTTCTTTAAAAAAAGAGCAAAATCTTGTTTATTTAAAAAAAACAAAAAACACGTTTTTTTTTTTAAACAAAAACAGATCGGTTGTTTTTTTTTAAAAAAAAATGGGTTTTTCTCAACCCTGAAATGAACAAATGTTTTAGTGACTGAAATGACTCAAAAATGACAGCATTGTCTTAGTGAACAAGAACAGCCCTCAGCAACAATGAGGCATATCGTTACAGGAGTTTTACTGTATTAGGGAATGCCGTGACTCTAGTCAGTTTGACTGATATGGCAGTGTGTAAACTGTCAAACAAAAGAAACAGTGCACTTTTTTGAAAGAACATGACATCATTGTTTTGCTGAATAGCAAAAATCGTATAAAAGTGGCGTAACTTGCATGAGATTTTGATATTCCAATAACCGCAAAATAAAGTTAAAATAATTTCTCACTTTTTCTTATCAAAGTGTATGTAAAAACAAAATACAGTAAGCGGCAATCCTAATCAAAAAGTACATTTAACGCTTCCAGGGTTTGGCATTGAAATAAAAAAGCATTTTACGAACGACTTATTCTAGCTTGGCTGTAAAGACAGTTCCCTTATATTGACACTTTTTCTCCAGCCCCATGAAGTGACGACTCCATTTTTCTTTGCGGAAATAAAGTGTATGGCGAAGCATTTACATTCCTGATGAGTCTTTCCATGTTTTTTGTGCAGCTAACATTTTTTAGATTTGTAATCCAACATTTGTTATCAGCAGAGCATCTGGCCTCACAAAAGAGGTTTGTCATAGACGAGCAGCTTTTGACTTTTTTTCAGCATAGATCCAACTTCTTTTGTTCTGAGACGAAATCAAACTCAGCTAGTAGCCCTAGCACAAGCTGGGTGTTCAGATAGAGTGGTACCTACCATATCGCACAAACTCAGAAAGGAATAATATCTTAGCAAACTGTAAAAGCTGTAAAAGCATTACTAGTGTTGCAATCAGAAATCCCAAGCGGCATATGCGCAGAGCTTCGCACCGTGGCAGCAAGCAACAATAGAGATCACCCGACGAGATCACTCTCGTCGTCACCGTTCGCAAGCACAGTCAACTGTTCACCAGATTCACAAGCATTATTAGAGGTCACTCACCAAGATCACTCCATCGGGATCACTCTATTATTGCTTGTTCGCGCCACATACATAATGGTGTTATTCTTCACGCACATCCCGTTCGTGGTGAATCACACAATCAACGCAACACCACCGGAGAGGTTGCAACACTAGTCAAGCGAACAGTAGCGTTCTGGACATGACATCCCAGTGGTTCCCAACCTTTTTCGATGCATTTCTCTTTTGTTCATTTTGCAATTTTTTATTCCTCCCCTATGGAACTTTCATTCCTCTCCTGTTCGGCTTTTTAGGCTAGTATTACAGTAACTGCAATTGGAACCATCGTCTTTATTGATGACAACAACATGATTAGCACAAGTGGGACAAAAAATATTTGTTGTTAAATAGCTGATATTTTAGAACAAACTGAACTGTTTTGTAGGTTCATCGATGACATTGTTTGGATCACAGATTCAGAACCAGAATCAAAATCAACAGATATTGGTATCAGATCAGCTTTTAATACAGTATTTAAGAATAATGGCTTAGAGCTTACTTGTTGACAAATCTGCACAAATGATGACAGTGGCTCTGTTGAGTTCTTGGATGTCAATCACTGCATTGCAGCTGACAGCATTTTTGGTTTTGTTACTAAAGGCTTCGTCAAGCCTACATCTGTTGGGCGAAGGTTCGTTCATGGTTCATCACACCATCCTCCGTCACCTTTTAAATCAATTCTATTTGGAGAAGCCATAAGATTACGACGATTGAATGAAAGAAAAGAAAACTACCTTACAAGCCTAAATAGATTACAGAACAAAGCAAAAAAGTCGAAATTTCCTGTCAATATGACGAACGACATGATCATAATGGTGTCCAAGTGGGAAAATAGACTGCACCCACCAAATCCTGGTGATAAAAAGAATTACAGTGTCTGGCCAACTTCTTTTCCCAATCTGCTTCGTCTAACAAAGAAGGAAAAAACTTTAAATGACGAAGCTATGATCACATACAAAACACCAACCACAGTTGGCCAACTGCTAACAAACTACAGATCACTGGCGCACAGTGAAGCTTCGAACCAACAGCAAAGAGGTTACTCAAGACCATGCGGACACTGTGCGTTGTGTGGCAAATTTGGCAAGCACGATGCAAACATGCTACCTAAAGTCACTACCTTGCACTCAAAGGGCAAAATGTTCCCTTTAAGGCAGATGCTAACTTGGGCCAATTACGGTATTTACGTTGCAACCTGTAAATTATGCGGAGAACAGTATGTTGGCCAAACCTCAAATAAATTTTTGAAACGTTGGAATTCCCACCGCTCTTCGTGGAACACTGCCAATTTGTCTAATGACCAAGAGCAGGTGCCTTTACTACACCCTGTGGTGCACGAACATAAGATTGAAAAAAAGCCTAAAATCAGTGAATGTCTTTTATAGTTACGTTCATAGAACAACCTAGCTATGATTACCTAGATATTTGTGAAGATAAGTGGCTCAACAAAATCAGCGCCAGCATCAACAAGCACAGAATTATTTTGCCTCGCATTAAATGATAGACTTGCCCTTGTTTAGACGTTGCTCTTGTCATCACTTTTGTTTTGGCGCACCATTTTTTTTCTTCTCTTACTTATCGCTCTTTCTTCCCGCTGTGTGTTTTAACTTATTTTTACTAGTTGATCTTGTCTTATCACACCTAGTGTCTTTTGCTACTTGTTTGTGCTTACTCTAAATGCTTATTTACAGTACGATACTGTCAACGTTAGCTCAATATGTTTTTCACGCAACCTTTGTCTTTGTTTTGTAATAATCACTGCTTTGCGTACTTCCACTCGTTTTTACTTTTGATTTACTTGGACTGAAGATGCCATATGGCGAAATCAATTTCCATTAAATAACATCAATGCGTGCTAATTTTTGTTACTTGTGCAGTGTGCACAGACAGTGCTTAAGTTGAAGATATGGGTAGACAAGAATCGCCACAGTTAATACAAAGGAAGACACAGGTTGATACTGATGCTCAAGAAACAAGTAGAGCTTCCAAGTATTGTTGTTAAATAATGGCAGTCAAGTTTGTCAACAAAAAAGTGTGATATTCAACTAAATAATTTAGAAAAATGTAGTGATCTAGCTAATTGAGAGAGCGAATGTCAACTTAAAAATGAAGTATGGCACTTAAATTGAATAAGAAACTTAACTATATGTGGAAATACTTCCCTGGGGGAATCCTTGCCAGTTGGGAACCACTGCTCTATTCTTTGCAAAATATATAAATGATTTTTGTTGAGAACAAAAGCAAAATGCCAAATCTATTTCTTTCCAGCATTTAGTAAAATTATGCCAAAACGTTAAAGAGTGTATGTATACTATATCATTCATGTGTTGAAACCTTTGTAAAAGGTGCAAATAGGAATCTGTGGTAATACAATCAACATCATAAATCTATTTTAGTTTGTACTTTTCGCCACCTATTGCAAATTAGCAATCTTTCAAAAAACTGACAATCACAAAACACCAGTGAATTTGAAGCACAATCATCCCTAACAAGTTTTTTTGGTCACACTAGCAAACTTCTCAATGCCAACACAGCAAGGCTGGGAGACAGCAAAAAGACACTCTGGTCATCCCATCTGCCGCCACCCAGTCACTTGTTGTCACACACCCTAAAAGAACATGCTCACTATAGCCTTGCGCAAACCAACAGAAGTCAAAGCAAAGAACAGAACATAACTTTAACCTTATTGAATCATGCTTGTGGAATTCAAAAGGTGAGCAAGACCAACCAGAACATATTGCGAACTTTGAAAAATGAATATTATACACTTGCAGATAAGGTTCAAGCAAACATTGCTGGACAACATCACTCTAATATCTATAGATTGCAAGTATCATGTTTATATAGGTGGTAATTAAACGATTAGCATATTCTTTCTTAAACAGAAGCATTGGTTTTTATTTTATATCTGATGGAATTTTTTGCCAGATTTTCTGCCCTTATAAACTATTGATTTTTTTCCAGTTTCCATTCTAATATTTGGTAATACATAGTTGCCTTTATGGGAGCGTCTGGTGTTACAATTGTGCTTCCAATTTAGTTTAGTGTGGTAAGTGTTCATTGTTTTGTATGTTATGTGCGAGTTTAAAGATTTCCAATTTGAAACCATCATTTACTGTCAACATGTTTAATTTATGGAACAACAGCAAACGAGCTGTTATGATTAAACGTAATAATACATAACATACTGATGTTCGATTATCAAAGGATCTAAGACAGATTTAGAAGCACATCCCAAACTAACTATGCAATATTAAATATGCAGATAAATCAATGCAAAATACACTTCTTTGACCATTTGTGAGTTACTTATTTTCTGATCTGGGACAACACCCAACAACCATTGGATAGCTTATACATAGGAAATGCGTGCAGTATGTTGCTTCGTTTCTTCCATGTTAAGTAATCATCTAACATCACTGTAAATGCCTGATAGACTTTTTGAGAAATTTCTTGTCTGATTTTCATATGAAAGTTGCATCGTTCTTTCTTTCCACTAACAATCATGTATTCAGTTTTGTTATACTTTAAAGAAAGCATAGAAATAATAAAATCACCATGATTTTACCATACAGTATCTTCATTTTCAAAAGTACTCATAATATATATATATGCATGTCAATATTATTGACAGCCCAAAAGAAAACACTAAGTTGCACTGTACTTCATACCATACTGCTCATTAGTAACAAACCTAGTAACTTTTTGTTGCCGCTTCTCTGAAATTATCCGCTCATACCTTGGCACACAATTACTCAGAGCCACACGTTAAGTCATTCAAGGGCAGGGATGCTGGAACAGTGGTAGGGTAGAGGAAGCAGTAAAGGAGTTGAGAGCAATGGCAACTTAGAAAAAACATTGTCATCAATCACGTTCGTTTCTGTTCATCAACAATGTTGACCTCAAAAATAACAGAAAATATGAAAAACAAAACAACTTAATCTTCCGAGTGTCCATAATAGCTGCTATAAATTTGTTTCAGGTTGATCTTGACAAACCACGCAATCACCTAATGATATTGTTATGAAATGGCACCTCCATTCCACTTGACCCCTATTGAAACGATAGGGGGCACAATCTCCGCCATGCATCTGTTCTCTAGCATCCCTGTTTGAGGGATTTAAACAATTCCAATACTTGTTTGTCAAATGAAGTAGAGAGGAAAAGCCAGATTTGCACAAATATGTTGTTTTATAGAGCACTAGAAGAGACAAGGCTTTTGTACTCCATGGTAACTTTGCATGGTCAAACACCAGAAACTTTCAAGTTCTATAGCATCGAACAAAAAAGCTTGCCACAATTGCGCCATACCTATTTAAATGTCAGAATGCACTTACAATGGCATCACTGGCTATCTTTAATGTGGTCACTGCAGCATGAAGCAGAAATAGCAATGCACGCATTTAGCAATATAAATTAATAATATTAACTGGAATAATTTGGCTGCATAATGTTCTTTTGAGAAATAGCAGACAAGTTTTCATAAATCTTGGTTCTATTGTAAAAGGACATCCAAGAACATACAAACTTACACTTAAAAATTGCATTTCAGACCCCAAAAATCCTCAAACCCCTAGGGGTCCTATGTTGTACAGGCCTGTTTTAGATGAATCTGGTTTTAGAGAAGTTACAATTTAAGTATGGTTTTCCTCACTGTAAGAATGTAGTCCAGTAAATTTTTTGGTTGACTAGTGTGGATTTTTTGTGACTGACGTCATGAGTGAAGTAGTTTTGGGGTCTTTTTAGTTTGGCTCATGTTGCCTGGCCTAGGGCCCAACCGCTAGGCCAAAGTGGTTCGCTGAAGTTTTTATTGGAAACTAGGCTCGAGTCCGAGACTTTTGAGCCTTTGATCGACTTTCTAGCATTGCTGGTTCAAAAGTTATGATCTAAAATAAACAAATTAATTAATTGTCTAATTAGCTAACTAGTAAAATATTTTTACTAGTTTAGATCATAACTTTTGAACCTGAAACCCCAGCAGGTCATCCAAAGTATCAGAAGACTTGGATTGTAGCCTGGTTTCCAATAAAAACTTCAGTGAGATACTACCATCTAACGGTTGGCGCCCAGGGCCAAGGTGGCCTGAAAGTCCTCCACTTATGACGTCACTCACAAAAAATCCACACACCCCAACCAAAAAAATATTTTAAAAATGCAAACTAGAAGACTTGCCAGGTCGTATGACGCTTTGACCAGGTCTGTAGCACTTACCGATCGGGAGGAATTCCCACACAAAGCCACGTGTGTTTGTGTTTTTTTCGAAAATCCCCAAATCCAGCCGGACACCAACATGTTAACAACCAGACAAGATTAACCATGGAGCATTCATCAGCCATTGCAGCCGAAACAAAAGCATCATCAGGAAGTTTCGCAATGCTAAAAGCTGCCACATGCAGGTGTTGTGTATGAATAAATTCCCTTTATATTTCTGGAAGTTTTCACAGCACAAAAAGTTTGACTGTAACTTATGGTGCAGAAGTCCAATCGATGCCTAATTGAGCACAGAATAATTTGAAAAAAGCTTGCATGAAAAATGAATTGCCTAATGTTACGCAACATTTGTGGTGTTATGAATATGATTACAAATGCAATCGTTACTCATTAGTGACGACAACTGCCACTGTGAAACAGTTGCACATAACATCTTAACACTGTGACGTCCGGGTTAATTCAAGCGGTTTGCAAAAAAACAGCTGATTCGCATGTGGCTTTGTGTGGGAATATCTCCGTTCCTTTACAGGCTACGGACCTGGTCGAAGTGTCAAAAGACGTGGCAAGTCTTGTATATTGCACTCGAAAACATTTTTGGCTTGGGGGTGCGGGTTTTTTGTGAGTGACATCATAAGTGGAGGACTTTTAGGCCACCTTGGCCCACTTTGCCTGGCCCTGGGCACTAACCGTTAGGTGGTAGTATTTCACTGAAGTTTTTATTGGATTCTATGCTACAATCCGACTTTTTTGATACTTTGCATGACTTGCTGGGGTTTCAGGTTCAAAAGTTATGATGTAAGTTAGTAAAAATGTTTTACTAATTGGTTAATAAGATAATGAATTAATTTGTTTATTTAAGATCATAACTTTTGAACCAGAAACGTTAGAAAGTCAATCAAAGGCTCAAAAGACTCAGACTCGAGCCTACTTTCCAATGAAAACTCTAGCGAAATACTTTGGCCTAGCGGTTGGGCCCTAGACCAAGCAACATGAGCCAAAATGGCCCAAAAACTACTTCACTTATGACGTCACTCATAAAAAATCTGCACCCGCCAACCCAAAAAAATTTTTTTGAGTGCAAACTAGAAGACTATCCAATTCGTTTGAGCCCTTGAACAGCTCTCTAGCGTAATCAGCAGAGGAGCTAGGGCGTTGGTAAGGCAACTGCTGGTTTTAGGCCAAAATCGAAGTACAGGGTGACTCAAAAAGATCCGTACCCATATTTTGTTCGATAAAAATCCCATTTTTTAACGAATGTCTTCTCTGTTGCAGGACGTGATAGGTGAATCTATGGATGATCGTTTGCAGCTATAGTTGCCCCAAAAATGTCTTGGACAAATCAGCAGAAGA
>Ga0210059_1007058_pt1 | contig 17919 bp, 8 predicted proteins | sample Ectturendosymbi2_FD_188042 | JGI IMG/M metagenome (GOLD analysis project Ga0210059, IMG submission 188042) | Ecteinascidia turbinata endosymbiont from Florida, USA - Sample 2 (SPAdes) (version 2) | ecosystem: Host-associated > Tunicates > Ascidians > Unclassified | place: Key West, Florida... | reverse complement strand
GGCTGCTATCACTGCGCCTGTTCCGTCTGTGCATCGACCTTTCCTTGCTTCTGCTCCATCGAGTTTAGGATCTGCCGTCGTACCTGGGACGTTGAATGACTCGCCTGTGCAGGTTCTCATTAACTCTGGCGCGTCTGAAAACTTCGTCGACCTTGATGTTTGCGATCGATTAAACTTACCTGTGGGTGGAATCAGCTAGTGCATGCTACATGGCTTGGCCTTGCTTTCCATGGATACAGATACCTGAACAATGAAGAAGCGTCTTGCCTGCGCACTTACGCACTAGGCTAAAGGAAGCACCCAGTAGCTTTCGTGCTACTAGGGATGTTATGCTTAGCGCGTCGCATGTAGCAGCCATAGCTGCTACACCGACGTTCAGGAAACCAATAAGGGCTATGTGCCGTATATACTCGCGTATCAGCTGCTTCCGGAGATAAGCTGCAGCAGGAATTTTAGTCATATGCCGAGAATCCAGGGTAATTCAGGAATAAGCCGCAGGTCAATTGACCTTTTCGCTAGTGAAGACCCAGAGCGATAAATCAACCACAAAGTGTTGATTTTTACAGGCAAATGTAATGAAAGTCCATTTTATTGTTCAAAACCTAAGAAATCTTCTTCGTCGGAAGAAGAACGTTCTTCCATAAGTAGATCTGTACGCTTTCATCCCGCAAGGTTTATGTCGAATTTTGACAGAGAAATGATAGCGCCCTACTTTCGCCCATTGCCAAATGGCATTTGCGATTCGACTTGATGACTGAAATTCGGTGATGGCTCATGTAAAAACTTTCAAAGCTTTTCAATTATAGAAATGTGATTCAAAACAATTTTCACCCAAAACTTTCAAACATGTACGTCTACAGGCAATGTACACTAAAAGCATTTTCTAAACGCTTGACGCACTTTCATAAAATCTAAAGGTAATTTCGATGCAGTCAGCACATTTTTCTGAAGACTCTGCGACATCTTGTGATATCGTTACATGATCCAAAATGCTGCGTGTATGTGAGACGTAAAATAAAAATAAATAGAAGAATTTCCCGAAAACGGCGAAGATCAAAATCAAATGTGTGTCCCGTATTGATTTCTTTATGAGTGCTTTGAGAAGATCATTGAAAATTCTATTTGGTATGAACAACAAACGGCTAAATAGAAATGAAAATTCGATTTGGTGTGAACAACAAACGGCTAAATAGAAATGAAACAATGAACAATAAACGGCAAAATAGAAATGAAACAATGAACAATAAACGGCAAAAATAGAAATGAAACAATGAACAACAAACGGCTAAATAGAAATGAAACAAAGTTTCTTAATTTTCAAACTGCATCTTATGTATCTGCGTCGATTTGCATCACTGGAAATTCCAGTTATTTTCCGTCAAGATTTTAGGCTTTTCTCTGACAGAAAGTAATATTTTGTGGTTGTTCACAAATTTTTAATCACAAAACCACAGTATTTTGGATCAAACGTTTTCATTATTTTTTGTGATTTCTCGAAAAACTTCATTTTTTCACTATATTTGTACAAACAAAAAGCCCTTTTTAAAATATTATATTGCTGGTCATTTCAAAATCAGCTTTTTCCAATCGATTTTGCATTCTATTCGGCAAGCAAAAATTACTGTTTCAAAATATGTGCATTTCTTAATTTTAACAATTTGTGAAGTAATTTTTCGCTTCGATCTTGAGACAATGACCCCGAGTTAATGATTAGATTATTATCGAAAGTTGTGTGTTTTTCAGCAATAGCTTGGAAGCAAGTACTGGATGTTTGTTAGTCATTCAGAATTTTTTCATCTCAATGTGATCGGCACTTCAGTACAGAAGAATACTTGGAATAAGTTTCTTCAATGTTTATTGGTATCCTAGCTTGAAGGCTGAGTTTGTCATTTTGCGCTGATAAAACCCTAGGCTATCGGTTTAATTTATGCCGGTTTGTAGGCTGCGTGCAGAAACTCAAATGAAAGATGTAATCCTTGTGCATGTAGGCCCTGCCTTTGGGCTATTTACCTGCTTCTTCAGGGTATATGGTTCAATTTATCTTTTTATAATTGAGGTTATAACCTCAGACTTTAGCCACAATGGAGCCCGAAATAAGAAACTTAAGCCCTATTGCTATGTGCGTTATATGAAATCTACCAACTACAAAATATCAGCAAAAATAAGTGCTTGCATTTGTGTTAGCTGACTTCGAATTAGACACCGCTAAACAGCGAGATATGGTCCTGCAATTATTGGTCGGATGACAATTTTCCTATTTTAGTTCTTTACATTGCAACTGTTCATGAAAGTGAAAGATACTTGTATTAACCCCTGCGCAACTGTGTTGATCATCCAGCAGCTCCTTCCCACATATATGCACCACCACGAGTTGAAACTCGACAGTAACAAGACTTGTTTAACTGCTGAGGGGCATCGACTCGACAACCTTCCAGTTCCTTCAATGCCCTGGCGTCCTTGCACTAATTTGTGTTTTCTCTAGCTGAATATTAATTATTGCCAAATAAACTCAACTCAACTCTTGTACGCTCCACACACATGTAGTTGTAAGCACCTTTCGAGCAGCGCTTACATTGAGTACGTAAGGAGAAGCGTACTCAACGGTCACAGGTCACTGCAAGTTCAACGGTCACAGGCATAACATCCCTGATCGTGGAAACACTATCGGGAGCTTCCTTTGGTCTAACAGGTTGAGGCAAAGTAAAACAAAATAATCACAATTACCAGACGTGACAACCCATAGCTTCACATACCCCGAGTGCCCCATTAGTAGGTAGGCGACTTCATGAATTGGGTGGAACCAAATGAACCAATTTTGGGCAATTTTCAGATGGTTGCTATTTGTGCAGCGACAGTACTGGAGCGTCAATGATGAGGAACAAAAAAAAATTACTTCCAAATTTTGTACGTGTGATTTCGTAGACGCAAAACTGCATTGTTGTAACAAGAATATTCCTGTTGTAAACTATCTCCTACAATAATGTAAATACTTGTAACATTTATTATGCAGAGTCACATTTTCCAAAATGCGTAATTTTACCTACTTGGCCGTTTGAAAAGCACTCACTGCAAATATTGTAGGGAGAAAAGTTGGGTTTCACCCTCTATAATGTGACATTGACATGACACATGCACAAAATTGCACCTTTAGAAGTGTTACGTAGATCCTTCCTAACAATGTCTAATGTCTTGGTGTATGTTCTACGCTGCGTTTCATGACCAAAAAACGGATAAGGGCATTTCATTGGTGTACCAGGCACCTTTCCAAAGATATGAGACAACCTTAGCTGCAAAGCATCAGTAGTTGTCTCTGCATTAAGACGTTGTCCGGAAGAAAAAAAATCCTAAATTTTCATAAATATTTATTCACTTTTAAAAATTATTTGATAGAACTGCTTCACACGAAACTTCTATAGTTATTGAACTTAACTTTCTAACATACCACAATAGATAAAGCACTACAGAGCTTTAGAATAATGCACAATATAATTCCAGCATGTTTCTAGTATTGCTTACTTTTTGAATTTGCCTTCGTTTCTTCCTCTAAACTCACAACCTAAGAAATGAAAAAAAAAATTGATCAAAATTGCAGCATTCGGCATGAATCACACAAGATCTGCAAGGATAAAAAATGGCGGAAAATACATTTACTTTCAGTGTTAAAAAAACAACTATTACAGTAAACAATATCTATCGTTTTCAGCTGTTTATCTCAAGCAAACCTTTGCCATCAGGAAAACTGTTCCAAAAAGAGCCAGAATGAACAGAAGAAAGCACGCTACAATCCCACACCGTTTCAGGATGAAGATTTTTCCTGCAAAGAACTTAGTTAACATATTTTATGTACAAATGTAACTCTTGAAAGTTTATAAGAATTACTAATAGTCTATCATAAAATTCTTTATGCTTTGCTGAGGATATGCAACTCCTTCGAAATTTCTTCATTCACGAATTACCCTGAAAGTCTCGCATGAGCCACTTTTTTGCGTCATTTTGCATCAACATAACTCGCCAGCCAATTGAGCTAAAGAGTTGTCCAAACCCTTTGAAAATGTAGAAAAGCTTGCAATTTCAATTTTAAGAATTAGAAAGTTTTTGATTTTATTTTTTTGTGAGTGACGTATAAGGCTTTTGGTGCCAGCAATAAGAGACAATTTTTGACTTCTTTTTTATTAAAACTCGCCGATAATCCGAGTCTTTAGAGTCCCTGATTGGCCATTTACAGGAAAAGAATTAGCTGCACTTGAAATGCATTACATCATTTTTATACCAACTTGTATCTCATTAATCTATTAACTTCTTGACATGTCGAAAATAATTTCCACATTCAAACAAGACGTTTTTCCTGCAGAAATATTGGCAAGTATCGTTGCAACATTACCTTGTTCCACGAATTTTATCAGATTTTAGCGGACCGTAGTTTTTCTAAGCGGTGGAGAAAAACACTAACGGCAATGATATTTGTGATTTTGTTTGTCACTTTGAAAATCTGATTTTTGATTTCCTTCCTTTGACAATTCCATTTTGTGCATTTCTTTACCGGTGTTCAATTTTTTAGTACTTTTTATCAGGGAGACACTTTGTGGAAAAAACTTACATTTCAAGCATTACATAGCAGCAGAGGATTTGCAAACCACCGATTCTATTGAACATTACATGGGAACCCATTTAGATTTGAACCGATGACATTGAACTCCACCAAAAGAAATCTGCGTGTTCATGTTTGTTGCATCCGTCAAACATTTGACGAAAAACACCAAAAACAAACCGTTATTGGACTTTGCTGCTGGATTCGGATTTTCCAGAGAACGTTCGCATTGTTGTGCTTGTCTGTTGGTGTTTTGTTGTATATTTTCGTAAATCCCACTTTCCTGATATGCCACCGCTGTCATGAAACATGATATTATGTATGAAACATGCAACTAATACCATAATCAGCTATGTCCAACCCGCGGCCCAGTAGAAGGTTTTGTGCGGCCCAGTTTAGGTTTTCACTGTAATAGGATTAACTACATACTAACCACCTTTTCTTATTTTGATAATCTTTATTTTGACATTTTGATGTAGATTGTCCTCAGAGCCATTTTATCATGTCTGTTACCACTGCAGTTATGATTCGAACGATTTCAGTGCATTAACTTAAGCGAAGTTTAGTTAGCTAATGTGAAAGTAAGCCATTCATTGTGCGACCCTCGTTAACACGTAAAATGTTCGGCCCTCGTTGTCATGGTGATATGATTTTTGACCCAGTAAGCCATTTGGGTTGGACATAGCTGGTCTAAATCGTTTCACAAGCAATTAAAGAAATATTTTGTTTCACTCCGTTCATTTGCATCGATCACCCGCTTCATTCGCACAGAGCCTGAACTGTTGACACATTTGAGGAATGTTTCAAAAAATCACTATGTTCCTCGAACATTTTTGAAGAATTATTAAAGGTTTAACTTTGTACTTATACATGGTATCGTCTTGTTTCAGAGTAAAATTAGTACAGTGCACTTTCCTGATGATACTGGCTGCGAGTTTTTCACCATTGCCCGAAATATTAAGTGTTTTCCGCAACTTCAAAAAATTATCTTTTTGTTTAAATTGTTGAAGTGTGTTTGCGTTTTTGCTGATTGCATTAACATTCATGTACAAACTGACTTGCCTTTATGAGTTTCTGGTTTCTGACACGTCTTCGTAAAGTGCTGATGAATTTCGAAAATTCTTGAAAAATTAGTTTGTCTAATGGGGTTCAGTACCGACATGTTGACGCGTCTTTTGTTAATTTGACTCTTTAAGCTGAATTTTCGTCTAATGTTGAACTTATCCTTACTTTTTGCGTAAAGTCAAACATCATCCACACAAAAAATTGTGTCTTTTTCCTTGTTTCACCTTAAATTGGTTTTCAAACCTGAACAATCAAAAATGGAAAAGTTAGCAATCATCAACAGCTTTCGGAAGACGTAGAGGTGGAAGAAAATACCGGGCAGAAGTCAAACGAAGTGCGCATTTTCATTAATTGAGAAAAACAATCTGAAGCTTGTATGCAATTTTGATGTGAACTTGCGTGATATAATAAGGTGAGAGGAATTACTGAGAGGATGAGAACAAGTCAACCACATTACCAGAAAGCTGGATCATCACTCCCTTTCCATACTTCATGAAATTGCAAAAATTACTTGAAATTTTTAGAAACTAACTTAAATCCACGCACGATATTGCAGAGGCATTTATTGCAAGGCAATGAGCTGCTACTGCGCAACACAGTTTTGGCTGCAGGCAAGATAAATGTTTTAGAATTTTTAACTGTTCTAGGTAATGTATTGGTGCAGGCACTCGCCTGAGCTGTTGGACTTTTGAGCTACGATGAGAAGCTTGTAGGATATTAGCTCAAGAGATTGCAAAAAATTCAAACATTGCTCTTCTATACAAAGGATTGTCAAAAGCGTTTTAATGCACGTTCGTTCTTTTCAAACTTCCAAGTCAATGCTGCCTCCCGGTTTCAAAACGACCAGTGGCTACGTCGGATCGTTGTCACGTGCTACATTGCTTTTTGGTTCCGTAGTGGTGCAGTGTTAACCTTTGACCAGTTTTATCAATCAAGCTTCTTCTAAACCAAGCTTAGACTTACTTCCTCGGAAATGAGCATATGCGAAACTTTGATTTACGCAATATGGTCCTCATTAAACATTGGGTTCATTGCAAATCGACATTGCATACCCCCCACCAAATTAACCTGTGTCCTCTACTGGTAAAACACTTTCGCGCATTGGTTCCAGTTTCTGTTTTAAAATAGTTGATCAGGTTTTTAGTGATTAGACACCAGAAATCGTTTCCGGTAGTTTCAACTACCAGCGAACAGATGAATATGTATCACTAGTATGTATAACTACCGTCCGCTATGGCGCGAAAATTGTGACTGCGATCTGTGCAATTCCGTGCTGTAACACGCTGTTGTATCGTGTTCGTACGACAGCGCTTCACTATGCTTCGTCTGCTGTGATTCATGTGTCGAGATTGTTCCGCCTTTCCGCAATAAACAAAGCATGCAATTTGGGGGAAACCCCCGTACGCACGAACGAACTAGCAAGTAATTATGACGTACAATGTACAAGGAAAAGAACCCAGCTAATCGCTTGCATTAAGCTATCAATGGGTTTATGTGTGTGGGGGTTTCCCTCCGAGTTGCATTAACCTTTTTAACCCCACATTTTCTCCCCCGAAAACAGCCCAGACTCACTTTTTTGAGAATATTAAGTTGCTGGTACTCCAGATGTTGACAAACCGCAAAAAGCGGATCGAAAAAGTCAAACGGGATACAAGGACCGCGTTTTTTCATTTTCTCTGAAAATTGCTAAAAAATTAGTACCGCTAATATAAAAATATATGCTGTTCTTTTTGCTACCCCAGTTGTTATTTCGCAGCATTTTCCACCAGGTTTCAAATCAAACAAATAAATTAGCTCTTCTGGCAATTATTGTATTAGTAGCCGACGTTTCACCCACCTATTCATGTGGGCTTTTTTTGCCCTGAGGAAGCCCGCTTGAATAGGTGGGCGAAACGTTGGCACTAATAAAAAATAGCCAGAGGAGCTAATTTTCTGTTTGATAAAAATATCAAATGTAAAGGTGCATTTTTGTCATGTTCATTGGATCCCGTGCTGTCTTCTGCATCCAAGGATGTTTTCAGCGGTTCTCTATCCCAATCTGTTCAGGAGTTATGGCTTATCAAAGAATCCAAAGTCGATATTGTAGCTGCTAGGGGCCTTAAAGGGTTTCAAAACCATGTTCCTTCTCGCCATGGAGCGAAGAAGTTAACTGCAATTGTTTTTTTGATTTGTATCAGATATACCTTGGATAAATTATTGTGTTTCAGAAAACGTCTAGTCGCAATTGCATTTTTATCATATCTCATTTTTAGTATATATCAGGGAGACATTTTGTTGAAATACACTGAATTTTAAGTGTTACATTAGTTTGGATATGATGATCTTAAATTTTATTGAAATTTTCTAATTTTACCACTTCAGGAATTGCACCGATGACATTGAACTCCGCCAAAAAAAATCTGCATTTTCTTGTTTGTTGTTCAGTCAAAATTTCACGAAGAACAGCAAAACAAACCGTGATTGAATTCTTTTGCTGGATTCTGAATTTTTGTAGAGCTCTCCGTTTGTTTTCCTTGCAAGTTTGGACTTTGTTTTCCTTGCAAGTTTGCTTTTATTGCTTCGCAATACTCACTTTCTTGGTTGGACATTTCTGTCAAAAAACAAAGAATGACACATAAAAATTCTGAGCAATGTATTTAAGCAACGTCTGAATGGCAGTGAAGGAGACATCGAAGAAATAGATTGTTTTATTTAGGTCATTGAGCAGTGGTCATTCCGATTCGTCCACACAAAACTGAAACTGTTGGCCTGAAACAAAACTGAAACTGTTGGCGGCATAGGACACCATGTTCCTTTTGTTAAATTGCCAAAGCTTTAGGGAATGCATTTTTTCAATCAAGTCATTCCAACAAGCATACTGGGATTAGTTATCATTTATAAAAACGATATATCACTAAATAATATTGGTACGTTTTGTCAATTACAGCTACAAAACTATACATGTCCTAAAGATATGCCATCTTATTTTGATTTGGTAGGTTTTGATATACCTGATTTTATACTCTTTGTAGTTAGCACAGCTATTGTCAATGCAGCATTTTTTGAAATGAGAAAAATGCATACTTTAGAAGAGACAAGTTTTCACTAATCAACTTTTTCATAAAACATAAAAGGAAACATATAAGTATATTGGTTTTACCTTTGGCTAATTGTTCGATGTGCAAGGTGTGTTTGAAAAATGTTCAGTTAGATGTGTTTCCAGGGGCATAGCCAGGAAGGGTGATGGGGTCAACTGCCCCCAACCCAATTCCGAAAATTGCATCAAAAAGTTTCAGGTTAATAAAGCGTTTGATGTGTAAGCCAAAGAAATACTTCAGCTAAGATCAAGCACCCAAGTGTTTAAGGAACCTATCCTCCTTTAGCTTTTAGTTGAACCTGATCAAATCCGTATGGCTTGCCAATGGTCCATGATCAATCAAACGTGTATTGCATACCTATTGGAGAATTCACATTTACCTAAGGTTTCAGTTCCGTGTAGAAGTTGTCGATAATGAAATGCAAACTTGCATTTAAACGCTTGCATCACTAACCGAAAGAAAAAGAAGGAGTAACGCTTTCCGTAGCTGTTTCTGGCACACCACCTTTCTATAATCAGCCTGCTGGAGATGCAGACTTCATTTCAAGACCATCGCAAAATATATCTCTGATAACTCTGGCGTGCTAGAGATACAGTGACTTACCTTTGTCTGCAGCATCACCCGTAACCTCAGCAATTTAAGGCTTAAGCGAACATTGGAGATTTTTGTTTTTGTAAAGTTGTTAAAGCTAAATGCGTGAATATGGCGGTGATTATCGTTTTGCATGCCTTGAAGCTCAAACTTGGGCTATGAAGCAATGCAGTCTCAACATTTTTTACTACGCAATTAAGCCACAGACACTGTTTAGCAACATCTAGATATGCATTCGTGCTTATATTAAAAATAACGGCCAAAGAAAACGATATCAACGAAACATTGCAACCGTTTCGATAACTCCTGTTATCATTATCAGTGCACCATTTTTCGTGCACCGAAGTGTATTTCTGATGAATAAACATGCAGGCTACTGTAACGGTTAATCACAATTATGTGGAGCATTGATTACCACTCTATCGTTACTGCAATTTTGATATTATTCAATTGCAGCAGATAAAGTCATCAACAAAATCTAAGCTATGAGATGTGATGAAGTCTGCCTAGTAGGCAAAAATATACTATGATTTTAGTGTATGATACTTTGCGAAAGGATTCCTTTCGATATACAGCGTAAGTAGAAGGTGCTTTTTATTTTGCTAGTGCTGAGGGCATTGACACTCCCATTACTAACAGACAGCTTGCCATCTGTTTTCTCGATTAAGCGCATGTGACTAACACAAATCTGAATTTGGTGAACACCTCGCAACACAAACCCCAAACAACGTGTGAAAAAACAAAAAAGCAATGATCGTATAGATGATTTTTGGCAGTAAGTTGCTTAGTTCGTTTTCAATATCAGCAATCTGCTCTTTTCTCAAGTACTTGTGCCACAGACAGACAAAGACAAGCAGTGGCAACGTTGATCTTGCACAAATCCGGTTTGGATCACCTCGGCGTTACCCATTTTTTGACCCTTCGCCGCCCTCATTTAGGTCTCGATCTCGACCCATACTTCGTGTACCACTGGGCTAGATCAACTAACCACCATTGTGTTAATCTGCGGCGACAAGTATTTCTTAACATTAGTGCAGAGCCGTGGTGATAATAGACTGTGGCTTCGTTTTCGCAAATACACTACTATACTCATACGTTGTGTAGATCGAGTGGGTCAAATACATGCAAGTTAGTTCAGATGACATGTGTAATTTTCTACAATTTAAAACATTGTCTTTATCATGTTTGTGAGTTGTATTGCCAACTCCAAATGCTACCCAAATACCTAATCGTTATTGGGAAACAAGCTTATTGCAAGTAGCGTACAAAAATGCTACCGCAGTAGCATTTCATAGCATTGACATAAAAAACAAGCATTTTTTAAACACGTTGAGGGACTTTAGTCTTTACTTTATCAGCTGCATACGTCAATCAGTCGCTAAGAACTGCACAAAATCCACGACGTATATGCGCGAACGTTTTGTAGATCTACTTCGGCAGTCGGGTTCTCAAATGTACGGCCTGCGAAACCATTTCATCCCTGATAAAAAATAATATTTTGCGAAACATTTGTTGATTCAGTAAAATGTAATGTAACATGTCTCGAAAGAATCACATTGCGCAAGATGTCCGGGGCTCGAACTGTTGTGCAATAGGTTGTGTTGCCATCGGACAAAAAGTTTAGACACCGCTTTCATAGAGCAAGGCCGCTACTCGGCTTAGATTGAGCGTATGTTGCTGTACATCAAAAGCGTGCAGATATAAAAAGTGCGATCACAACGACGGCCACGATGACTCCTATCATTTGCAAGTAAGCTTCTACTTGATTGCATTAAATATAATACCATTGAACTCATTCAATTTTGGAAAAACGGTTGATTACCTGCCATGTTCAGTAGATTTCCAAATGGTTGAACTTTAAAATGTAATTTTCCAACAAGTCACAAACGTATTCTGATAAACGTTTATTAGTATCTGAAATGTATTTCAATTACAATGCTAATTTATTATATTTTCATCAACAGTTTCTCTATGTTTTTTTCGAGATAAACGAATTTGAAGGAAATACTGAAAATAGAGAGTCCATGGAGAAAATAAGGAATAGCTGCCCGTATGCCTTGACTGAATACCCGAAATTTACTTAGGGAAAATATTAATTATTGTTTGTTTTGCATTTTTTGGCCATGATTTTTCCACCAGGAACGCTAGAAATTCGATCAAGTGCTTTAAAACTCGTATCATAACCAATAATCCAATAAAGTTCTGATCCACGAAATGGGATTGTTGGACGGCCGATGCCGTCTTAAAAACGCAAAACCTTCACCAATCATGACACTGTCGATGAAAAACCCAAACCCAAAACTTCAAAATGTTTTTAAATCTAAACTACAAGAATTCCTAAGTTTTAGAGGGTTTGAACAGCTCTTTAGCTTAATGTGCGGCTTAGTTATGGCTGACCAAAATTTGTCCTAAGTAGGAAAATCATTGTCATAAAATGTTTTTTGAGCCACACTTTTATTTCCAGATATGCTAGAAAGGCAATCAGTGGTTTTGAAAACTCGTATCACAGCCTAGTCTCCAAAAAAACGTGAGTAAAAAATATTTCGTTTGTTTGATGCCTAACCAGGTAAACTTGTCCAAAAAGGCGAAAACATGTTCCCATTATGGGGTCACCCACAGAATACTCGTAACCTGAAACAAAAAAAATTTTCAATCTAAACTAGAAGATTTGTCGTATCGGTAGAGGGTTTGAACCAGCGACGGATTTACGCATAGGCCAAATAGGCCATGGCCTAAGGCTCCGCGCTTTTTTGGACTCCGCGCAACTCTTTCTTGTGACGACTCAATATTAAATAAAATATTGCGAAGCTGCACAGAGGCATAGCTTCACAATTCAACTTGAAACGAGCGGAAATGCAAATGTCTACTCTAGACTTATATCAGTACAGTAACAACACGACAATACTGCGCATCTGGGTGTGAGAGAGATGCAGGTCGTCTGTATGAAAGCGTTTGCAGAAAAATAATGAAAAGAAAAACACGTGCTTAATTGATGTTAAATTTTCCACTGACAAGTAGCTCGCAACAACGCAAAACCACCAGACGCTGCAAAACTCTCATGAAAAGCAATATTGTCAATACTGGATCCTACGTTTGGTTGCTTTTACATGCTTTCCAACAAACAGAGGTTGCTCGTTGAAACTCTATATGTTAGTTAAATCAGCAAGAATAGTTTTTCGCGAGCTTTGCTGGGAAAACGTGTCTACATTGGGCTTACTTCATATGGTTAACTGAGAGTGTTGCGACTAATGCTTGGAAAAAGATAACGTTAAAGCGGCATAAATAAGCTCTGTGTCCACTGAATGGATCGTGCTTGTTTGGTTCATAAAATATGTGGTTATTATTACTATAAAAAAGGATTTTACGTACAGGTAATCAGATCGACAGCTAGACGATATTTTTGAGGGCGGCAACATGGTCCCGCATAAAAATGTATATATACGAAAAACAAACCAAATAAAATCGCTACAAATCACGTACATTTAATGAAGATAAATTTTGAGCTTCACGAAAGAGCTATAAATTCCAAGAAAAATTGCAATGCAATTTGGTTTTCAGAAGAATGTGGCAAACGCTTTAATTTCTGTTGAAGATCTAGGGCAGGGGTGGCCAACCTTTTACACACCAAGCGCCAATTTTTCCAAACGTGAGTAGAGATGCGCAATACCGTCGGATATAGCTTGTAATCATGTTACTTCATATCAATAGTGATTTATCAGGTAATAAATAATCAGATACAAATGGAATATCTGGTAAAGCAGCAAAAAACGTAAAAATTACTTACTTTCTAAAGATACTTAACAGAAAATTCACCAGTTTTTCAATGTTTAAATTTAATTTGTTACTGAGAGCAGAAGAAAATTCTTTAACTTTGATTGAATCAGGCGAGACCTCGCTTCGCTTATAAAATCAATTTCATGGACGAAAATGCTTATTTGCATGTGTACGTCGTTTCAAAACGACATACATATAACTTAGAGCGAATTTTCTTAGTTCTGGGCTATTTTCATAAAGTCAGAATCGCCAGAAATTAATCACGTCGTTAAGTACCACGGACTGAAGAAAGCGCGTCAAATCTCGTTTTCGATATTGAATTTGTTTAATTCGAAGTCAAGAAGGTTTATTAATATGTTACTAGGCATTTTCATTATATTTTTTTAGTAAGTGCGAATGAGTTTATAAATGCCAAAATGCAGTCTTCTGTAGCAAAATCACAAAAGCGATTTTCAAATGTGTCTTGCAATAACTTGATCTTCATAGTGCGTTTTTTAAATTGCCATTATCAGCAGCACATTCAATCTGCTCCATTAAATACGTAGACTAGCTGATGTCAGCATTTTCTAACTACAAATGAAGAGTCCTAATTTCATCTTGAAAATTTGTTTCAAAATGACAACAGGGACTTAATAAGGCATTTGTACGAAACAAAAAATCGAAAAAAATATCGGAAAGGCTTACTATCTTACATAATTAAGATTGCAGGTATACAATGCGCCAAAGGTTGGCCACCCCTGATCTTGGCCACCTCAGACCCCTGATTTAGGGCGATTGCGGAACCAAAGTCGGCACAACGAACGATAGATTTTTGCAGGGGCACTATACGTAATACTTTCACGCTTGTCAGACAAACGGACAAGTAGGCCGCACTTGCGTGGGGCCCCGAAAACTAAGATGGCCTAGGGTCCCGCCCTCCCTAAATCCGTCCCCGGTTTGAACAACTCTCAGCTCAATCGATCGGCGAGTTATTATGTTCAAAAAAAGGCACCTGCGGGACTTGAACGTACCGCAATAGACGTATGGCCTTTGCACTATTTTCAACCACAACTCGCCAGCCTATAGAGCTAGAGATCTGTTCAAACCTTGTGAAGATGCGGATGTTTTGGATTTGAGGTTTTCTGAGGGTTACGTCATAATACGAATGGGTTTAGGTTTTTTTGGCTCACTTGAATCTCAACCGCAAGAGGAAGCTTTGTGCTTAAAAGGAAAAACTAGGCGAATATCCGCACCTTTGACGTCCTTGGTTGCCTTACCAGCGTTTGTACAAATTGCGAAGCACAACATAAAATAAACAAATAAGTAATTCATTTATCTAAAGTGGATTCACTGTTTAGTTTGCTTTTTTTCATAACTTGTTAACCATAAACAGTAGAAAACCAATCAAGAGCTCCAAAGATCACCTAGTTTTTTAAAGAAACACATAGCTCCCTCTTGAGGTTGAGGCCCAGGGCCAGATCAAGTGGGCCAAAAAAACTAAACCTGCCCCGGTAACCCACAAAAAAACTCGAACTTTCCAACTGTTTTTTAATCGGAACTAAAAGACTTTCCGCATCTTTAGAGGATTGAACACCTCTATAGCTCTCTCATCTGACGAGTTATGCTTGACATATTCCAAGACTTTTGCGGTTCGAAATAGGAGAATTCGAGGTATTTTACAATCCGACTTAACGGATCAACTGCTGACGTGACTAATTGTGACATTGTTTGTTTTGTTACATGAGAAAATAAGTTTTCAAAGAAGAACTTCTATGTTACATAAACTTTCCAGGAATTACCACTGGCTCAGAGTTATATTTAAGAATATTTAGTGAGAAAGATAGACGGACAAACTGTATCGGGGTGGCACATATTGGGCTGTAAGCATTTTTAGTTAACGCCTTGGTGTGGTTCCAAAATTTTAAGAAGTATCGCGTTTATTCATTGCGTAATCACTCTGGAGATTTAGGTGTAAAGAAACTGGTTTGGAAACGTGCTAAATAACGCGGTAAAAATTGTGAAATTCGAAGTTGACTCTTGCATTCCAGCCGAATCAAAACATTGTGTGAAGGTATGGATTCGCAGCATGAACATCTTCTACATACAGAACTAGATTGCTGTCAAGAGGGCGACTTCTTTCGCGTCTTGTGGAGCTCAAGGAAGAAACATAGCAGTTTTAAGAGAAAGCAATTCTTTTTAGCAGAATTTCTTTTGGATGAAATGTTGATAAGTAAGCTTGCGTATTTGCCAGATATATTTCACCATTTTCATTTGAACAAGCTTAATAAATCTCTGCAGGGGTTTTGCATAAACTTCTTTGCACTGAGAAACAAGACAGACACATTCAAAAACAAGCTGAATATCTTTATGCAGAAGGGAGATATAGAGATGTTTTCGACTTGAAACGATTTTTCGACAAGTGTTGACATCATTGCTGAAGAGTTATTAGACAATATAAGTCAACATTTGTAGAAGTTACCTTACGACATTAACTATATCATTTTCCTGAATATGAGAATCCTCGGCATGAAGCCGTGCATAACAACTTTGGTTGACACAACGACTTTAGTAAACTGTTGCATTCACTGCGATTGTATGTTGCCGGCCCGTAAAATATTTTGCGTTGTTTACCGGTCCTGCTGGTGTAAAAAGGTGGAGAACCACTGCCCTAGATAACTCCATGTTTACGACTAATAGGATGCTTCCAGCTGCTGTGGTGGACCTTAGATAGTGTACCACTGCTACTTGCAATAAGACCAAAAGTTGTAAAGGAAGCTCTGCAATGGAGATCCAAGCCGCGAGCTTAAGTGCAAAGTTGCGTCATTCAAACCTAACTGACAAGCGAATTGAACATAAAACGCAATTACTTCACTATTCTTGCTGAACAGCACTTTCGTTCGAAGAACGGCTGACTTGTAGAAAACTTGTAACATCAACTGAGTAATTACCTTTCTCATTTTCGCTTACCACAAGCGCAGATGCGTTCTTGTACAAAGGTAAAGTCTGGGTGTTCTTTCAACTGTCCATGCATCTGCACAACTTTCTCCAAAATCCCAATTTCATAGTTATTCCTAATACTTTCGTTTCTGTCGGACGTAGATTTGCGTCCAATTTATGCTGTCCGCTGTTCTCCTCGGACGTAAAGTTACGTTTTCGCTTTCCAAAGTTGTTGGGAACGTAAATTTTTCGTTTGTTTGATTTACGGTTCTGGAAACAGTCTGAAATGTGGTCCTGGACTGAATTAAAATAATATTAGGTCTTGAAATGAGAATACAATCTCTCTGTGGTTCAGAGCCTCTTTGAAAGCATGGTTGTTTTGAGTTGCTCCACCTAGGCGGGGCCAGGTCCACTGGATCAGGACTGCGATTTTGTGCGATGGAAGTGCTTTGATTGTACTCCCAAATCAACTGTGCACAACCTGCAGCCTTCGATAATGAAATTTGGGGCCCTCCACATGTGATTAAAATTTAAGGTTCAGAGGCTGTGCTGGCTTATATTGAAGCAAAACAAACGCAAGATAGGAAAGGCAGTCGACACGATGCGCAACAATCTGGATGGTGATGTCACAAAGAGTTATAGAATGAATACGCAATTTATGTTTGAATGTGTTCATTATTGAGTGCTATCACTTTCAAGGATTTTTTCCCTAGATTGGAACTATTGATCCTGTTTAGAGATTTAGGGTTTTTGGAAAAAGTGCGAAAATGTGATAAAATAAACTATTTCAGTTTGTTTTGCAAATCGTATTTGGTTATATCTTTAACACTTATCATGGCACTCCGATGTTGCACCACCACTTGTGAAGGGATCTTTTGGTACTGTTTTAGGGATTTTTGAAGTTTGCATTTGTGAGAGCCCCGTCTGTGTTGGTTAGCACTTGGAAGTATCTTATAAATATAACTCGAACTCATTGGCCGCCGTACTTCACATAAATAAAAGTAATGCGGCCGGCAATAGCAAAAAGTTGTACACCGCTGTCCCAAATCCCAAAGAATCTATTGCAAACGTTTGTGTATGGACTTGGATACCATTGCAATCTGTTCTTTACGTGATTTTGCACTACCAAGGCACAGATGTAGAAACAATGTGCCAAACGCAATATATAATACAGATGTTTGATTGATGAAGTCGAAGCACATAGCCAGAGCAGGATTAAAGGCTAGGGGGGCCCGGGGCAATTTTTACTGGAGGGCTCCTATGACGTAATTCATGACGTCATTGTTTGTAAGAATTCTGTTTTCGCTGATTCGCAAGGTTCACGTTTGTTTTTTCCGGTAGTCGAGAATGTGCTTAATCAAATGCACCTACAGTTAGCTGAGAGATGAGAATTTATGGTATGAATGCCAGAGTGTATTTTTTTACTACGAAAAAATATTCCACAGGCTAGAGAGTGACTCGGCAAGAAACAACATTCATCCAAACAATAGGCAGAAACCAGAGATTACCAACAAAAACACCGGAAAAATAACATGTCAATATAAACAGCCAGGCTGAGTGTGAAAGTTGTTTCCAAGCTAATGCCTTGATTTTCACCTTCATTTTCAGGTGCTGTGGTTAGCGCCACTGCTTTAACGTTGCTGCTTGAAAGTTTTGCTAGAAAAAGCGATTCAGTCGCGGCGTTGTAGTTAAGACTGCCAGATTCTTGCGCTTTTTCTTAGAAGCTTTGCGCTTTTCATAGCTCCTGATTGCATTACAGGTTTGGCATCGTGCTAGCTAAACACTGCAAACTCGTTTTCTGTTCTCTCGTTCTACGAATCGACTGATTGAAACCTTTTCTGACGGATCACGCAATAACATGTGGTGTTAATGTCTGGAACAGCTTCATATGTTTATGATGTAACACAG
>Ga0210059_1007057_pt1 | contig 17920 bp, 14 predicted proteins | sample Ectturendosymbi2_FD_188042 | JGI IMG/M metagenome (GOLD analysis project Ga0210059, IMG submission 188042) | Ecteinascidia turbinata endosymbiont from Florida, USA - Sample 2 (SPAdes) (version 2) | ecosystem: Host-associated > Tunicates > Ascidians > Unclassified | place: Key West, Florida... | reverse complement strand
CAGAACCATCAAAACAGTCGATATTTCGGTCACAAACCTGTTTTGCTGAAATAATCAGTTTTTCGTCCAAGCATAAAAAACATCGGAACTCGCCATCTACGAAACATATATCTGAACCATCTGCGCACTGAGACGTCGAATCGTAAATATTTTTCTGCGGCAAAACACAGATGCTTTTTCTTGACTTTCCTGAACATCGGAAACCAAAGCTTTGCTGTTGTTCGTCACTCCCATCTTCGCATTGCACCTTTTTGTCGCAATAATGTGCATTGTTGATGACGTGTCCGTTCTCACATTGAAAGATCTCTCCCAGACATTTTCCACACAGAGACGAAATGCAGATCCATTTGGTTGATAAGTTCAGATGATGAAAGGATGGGTTGTTCATGTTGCAGGTTGTTGTGTTTTCATTTGAATTTTGCAGCAAAAATATTTTACTTTCATTGGTTGAACATCGATTAATTATAATCTGGCAATTTTCGCACCAAACTTTAATTGCATTGCATGGTTCGTCACTGTGGCTTATGTTGCAATCATCTCTTGCGTCACCAATCCAAATGTTGGGAATGCACTTTCCAGATGAGGTACAATTGTCATTACCTGGAAAGCATCCACACTTATGACCCTGGGTCGCACAACATACAAACTCGTCGTATCCACTTGTCATGTCTACTTTTCCATCATTTACTTTCGACCTTTCAACGCACTCATCATTTTTACAATAAAGTTTTGTGTTTAAACAAAACTTTTCTTCCGACAAATCGCCACATTTGTTCCAACCATTGCATACCCACGATTGAGGTATGCATCCCCACCTCCCTGCACAACCATCATCAGACTGGTAACAATCACATTCGAACTTTTCACCTGGACACTGACAACGGGTCTCATCCGAATTATCATCACAGTCCTTCCAACCATCGCATACAGCTGATGATGGCACTTTGCACGTTGGTGAAGGTTTGAAATCTGACAAATTAACATTTTTCAAATTTTTGACAAAAACACGTAAAAATGAGTAAAACAGAATACGTTGTTTGAAGTTAAATGCAAGAGCAAAATTTTCCCAATATTTATTTATTTCCACCAAACTGATAACTCATCGCACGTTGGTGAAAATTTTGGATCTTGGAAATAATTTTTTTGAAAATATTGACAAAAAACATGCAAAAATGTGTCAAGTAAAAATGGCGTTTAAAATAAAATGTGAAACAGAAAAAATTTTTCAGGAAATGAAAAGCTTTACATTTTTATATTTTTTATATACATACAGTATTTTTCAAGCTTAACATTTATATTTTTCAAGCTCAACCACAACATTTTAACGTAATGTTGAGGCAACAACTGCATTACTGGGATAATATAAGATTCATACAAGCGGCACAAACTCAGCGTTCAACATGGAAAGTAAAACTCACAAAGTGCTTCAATTCTTTTTTCTTCAAACAACAAAAATGACAGAAGTAGCGCGAGAATCAATGACGTCAGATGCTTCCCAAATATTGTTGTTGGCATGGCAACAGGACGACGTACGTTCCATTCACTGCAAAGTTTTTTTAAGTTGCTTATCTAAATTGTCGGCAATTACGACGCTTTTTCCACCCTAGCATATTCTGCTGGTTGCACACCAAGGCCAGAACATGCCAGGTCGTCTGTTCTGGGACACTTTCTTGTCGGTGAAGTCAACAGGACTCGTGCCTGGGATCTTTCTAATCCCGGATTGTTAACTTGGGGTCCGTAACGCCAGATATAGATGGTGGGGGGCTTGGGGCCCAGGCATGGTGGGAGGTCCTATGAGCGGATGCACAATGTTCAGATATGGATGATCGATGAATTCAGTAGTATTTCCACATATCATTTTATGACGCAATTTTGGGACTTCACATTTCTTAACTCAACTGTATCAAAACTTTGTGATGCAATGTGACTATGATTAGCGATTTGTGAAACAGTTGCAAAACCAGACATCGCATTTTCTTTTTTTATTTATTTCCTTAAAAAAGTTTCAAAATTTGTTTGTAAAGATCTTCTGGCCGATCCAACGTTTCATTATGTCTAAACGCCAGTCCTCGCTCAAAATATATTTTACGACAGAAACCAAACGTTGCAGGCAGAGGTGATTTCCGATATTGTTGGCATTGATTGATCTGAATAGCTAGTTCTCTATCAATTCTTCACAGTGATTAATTACATCAGCGACTAAATGTAAATGTGGCATCTTTATGTTCCATTGAATGCTCGCGGCTCCTCAGGCGCCAAGAGCTTGCTTCCAGTCGAAGATTTCTTTTCTAATAAGGAAATGCGCACATTTAGTCGTCTCGGCGCACATCAGTCGACAGGTGAAACATTTGACACAAGTTTGTGAAAAAGAAAACCAAAGTCAGCTTCTGTAAGCTACTTCGTCTGTGTGGTTCTGGCAACAAATAAGACTTGTGGTACATTTCCGTGACTAGTTTCTGTCTTTTTTGTGTTTTGGAACATCATGTTGTGAATAGCGAGGTTGACATGTGTCTTCACGTGGCCCTTCTTTCACGACATTTTGCTATAAATGTCAACAAAACCTAGTGTCGAACCAATTATCGACCAATCATTCCCACAGGAGCAGGCGGGATTTTGACACGAGATGTCGGCCGTAGACCAGGCCGACCAGTTGACATAAGACATCGAGGATATCTTCTCGGCTAAGAAGAAGGCTGAAGCTGTGTTTGTCGACCTCACAGCAGCTGACGACACCGTGTGGCACCGCGACCTCACCCGCAAGCTGCTGCGAATGCTGCTTGATAGACATATGGTCCACATGATCATGGAGATGGATGGCAATCGCAGCTTCACTTTCCACCAGAAATGGCAAAAGGAGCAGGTTACGACGCCTCAAGGACCGTGTCTCACAAGGAGCCCAAGGACCGTGTCTCACAAGGAGCCCTTCGCACTTTCTCTTCAACATCTACATCTGTGACTTGCCAACCATCGTCACCAGAAAGTATAGATGTGCTGAAGATGTAGCAATCATGCATGCTGATGGATATTGGCTGGCAGTGGAAGAAGTGCTGAGCAATGACATGGTAACTGCAGGTGAATACCTCCAGACTTGGAAGCTAAAGCTCAGCACTACAAAAACGGTGTCGGCAGTCTTCCATCTCAACAACAAGGAAGCTAAACGTGAGCTAAAAGTCAACTTCAACAACAAAACATTGTCTTGTCGACCCCAAATACCTCGAAGTAACGTTGGACAGGTCGCTCACACATCGCCGATACCTTGAGTCACTTCGTAAAAAACTGACATCACGCGTCGCGCTCCTGAGGCGGCTTGCTTGTCCCAGATATGGTGCTGGAGGAACAACCTTGCAAAAAGCCACCCTAGCCCAGACAATTCAACCGCAGAGTACTGTGCTCCTGTTTGGTGCCGCAGTGCTCATACCCACCTCATCGACCCGGTGGGTCATCAATGGAATGCGGAGTGAACGGACAATCTTAGAAGACTCCTCATTTTCATCACTGACACCGGCATCCAACACCCCGGGATGACCCTCCCTAAAAGACCCTGGGTCCGGCTTAACGGCCTCTTCACTGGTGTTGGACGCTTCCACTCCTGCCTGCACAAATGTGCTGTGGCCACCTCTGCGGCCAGTGAGTGTGGCGCGGAAGAACAAACTGTCAACCATGTTATCCTCCAATGTCCAATCCACCGACCTCCTCATGGACTGCATGGCCTGACGGTTCTGGACGATAAGACCACCGAATGGCTGCTCAACACCTGCCCCTAGATCTGGTGCGGCCAAGCAGTGGTTAGAAGATCTGGATCACAAAACGCAATAATTATTTAAAAAAGTCTTTTCATCATATTGTCAAGATGAACCTGTTTCTTATTTCAACCAATATTCTTGCATACTTTCGGGTATATTGACTGGCCAGACCGTTATCGTTGCTTCCAGTGACAGCACCAGCCATCTCATCTATCGTGTTTTCCGATTATACCACTTGACGTTCTTCTTCTACTGCACAGCTGGTAAAACTAAATCTGTTTTTTTTTTCGTTACGCAGATCTAAGTCTGTAACAACATATTCTTCGAGTTCCTGTTCTCTCACAGGTTGAACAGAAATATCTTCGATTGATTTCACTGCCACTGTAAAATAGACACTTGAATGTTTCTTGACTTGGCTGCAACTTCCTCCTTTCACTTTTTTCCTCTTTTGCTCTTTTACGTCTTTGAGAACAATTAGGATGAGCTTTACACTTGCAAAAATAGCGATCCCTTTCTGTCCATACATATATAATAATATAAGCTCAATAAGGCTGCCATTTTTACGTTGCAAAAACGAAGGACAACTTAAGACTGCCGCTTGCTTGAACATCTTATCCGCACTTGACAAGTCAAAAAACAATTTTGGTCTATCCGTCGAGTGTGGAGGATGTTTCAGTCAAAACACACAAAACAAAATCCTTATTTACTTGTCCTACTTAGCTCATGAATATTTTGCAGTTTCCCTAAATTTCTTTAAAATGCAAAATCTCCTTCAACAATATTATGAAATTAATAGCATGATAGTTGTTTTAAATTGCATGCCAGTTTCAATAGAGTCGAAAGTGGTTCGGTTAGATTTCTCTTTCTTTCAAGCTTGTGGCTGCCTCAAGGAAAAAATCGTTCATTAGCGTAAGAAGCCATAACACTGAAGTAAAAATGAGCAATCTCCATCAGTTCGTTGAAGCATTCAATGGTATTGCAAATTGCAAAATATTTTGCCCATTTTTTATGTTCCATCATTTTACCATAAATTGCATTTGGTTGATGCTCTTTTTGGACGAACTCAAAACACGTTTTGGGTTTGGTCAAACAGTTCAGCTTCATCAAAAGAAACGTTTCTCTCAAGCAGATACTACTCACATGGTTCAACATTTTACCATTCAGTTGTTTGCAAACGAAGTAATCTAGTCAAAGTATTTGAATTCAGCAAATAAAGTGGTCCATTTATCCAGATGTGCAACACAAGACTTGGACAATACAGGCACATTTGACATGACAAAGGCAAAGTCACGATCCCTGCCTGCTCTTAGTCTGTGAGTTATCTTAGTGCTGATTTAACTTGATATGTACATTTGACTGTCTCTATTGAATCTTTGCCTTCACGGTGACCAAACACGATTCAACGTCAGGAAATGATGCCTTGGACGTCTCAACATTCTTAACTGGCTCATTAAAAGCAACCAGAAATGGTTTTAATTGTCTAATCTCAATTGTCTTAATGTCGCAGAGGGGTGAATTTCCCTCCTGGCAAGCCAAATGTAAAAAGTGGTTTCCCACCTAATTGACATTTCGATTTTAGCTTTTTTTTGTTTTCATTAGGTTGTTATTTTGTGTGTTTTTCGGAAGATTTTCCGGAATAAAAAGTTTTGGTTTGACCACCCACATCCGGATTCACCATCATTTCTCATGTTATTTTTCTGAGTTTGGCTATTGGACCCCGTGCAGTGGAAATTTGGCCCCTTTTATCTAAATTTACCACCATGGCTCGAGCCTTTAGTTACGCTTCTGCATGTATATAACTATGTAAAATAAGAAATGTGAAATGGAGGATAGTTTGACATTTTTGAATGTCCTCAGAGTTAATTTCATTTCTCGTGAAAAAAGTGCACATGTAGTCCAAAAAGAGGACGTAAGGGAGTCCAACTTAACAATGCTACTCATATGCGACCTGCCCAAATCTGAGTAAGGCAGACGCAAAATCTACCAGTAACGAGTAGAGGCGTAAGCTAATGCATTGTACGTGGCTTGGCCTGGCACGCCACGTAGAGTGCATTAGCTTACATCACTACTCGTTACTGTAAAACACATTTGCACAGCCACGGAAAGTCGGGAACTGTGCTACTGTGTAAGGCTGGGCAGTTCTCATGCGGGAAGGAAGTAACGAAAGCAGTGTTGTAAATGGGCCTCATTTTGAATTTGAGCCCGAACCCGACCCGTGCCTGATATTTATTTTTGAAGCCCGGTTTAGACCCGAAAACCGATTTACTGAATGAGTCAAGATGTGCATCACTGCGGGTTATCACAAAACGTAGTGTAATACGGGTACAGCTGCAGGTGCACGGTTTTATCACACCCAAAATAGCAACCACCTTGACCAAAACATTGGTCTAAACCAGGGTTTCTTAAGCAGAACCCTTGGCTCCCTTTGTGGGGCCACGGAGCGGTTCCCCGGGTGCTAGGAGCAGAGACCTTTGCTGAACAGCTCTGCCGTGGTATTGCAAAACCCTATTGATGAACAGGGGGGCACAAGTGTTGCGAGTCATTGAAGTGGCCACAAATCATGAAAGGTTGAGAACCACTGACTTAAACGATTCACACAAACTTAGCATGTTAGACAGTGATAATGCTGTGGAATGTGATGTTTCTCAAGACAAAATTAAACCATCAGTCATGGCAGGGGTGGGCAATTAATTGGCTCGAGGGCCAATTTGTGAATGCTGAGTTAAAGTAGAGGGCCATACCATCTAATACAGAGTTTCTCCACCTTGTTCGGTCCACGACTCCCTTTGATATTTTCACACAACCTGTTACCCCCTTCCTGCTTTGTTTTCAATGTACATGATATTCTAACCACTATGATTACTACATGCATTTCATAACATTTAATTTTCAAATTGAATTTCATGAACCTTTTCGATGCGACCTTTGACCTTTGCAACCGCATTCGGCCGCATTCGAAATTCGCGGTTGAGTGTTTGTGTTTTTATGTGAAGTAGAGCTGAAAAAACACTTTCGCAGAGATATATTGCGGCAACGGAAGCAATATTCGAAAAGGCCAAATCAGACAGTTGTGAGCAGTGTTCCCTCTAAGAAAAATTTACACTGAGCAAATGTTGCTTTTAGTGCGCATGCAATTGCGCAATCATGTACACACGCAACTAATGGAGCGTTTCAAGCGGTAAAAGAGCTACGCGAAAAATATAAGATATTAAATTTTTAATGTTGGAACTACGCGAAAATGATATTTCACTGCGCAAATGGTCTGGTGGTGTGTTGCGTATTTGCGCACCTTGGAAGGAACATAGGTTGTGGATATGATTCACGTACAGCTCACCAGAATCGAGAAAATGGCATTTCATGAAAAATACCACGTGCTCATGAACTATTCCGAAGATCACAAAATTAGTCTTTTAATGCATCGAGAATATTGGCTATAACAAGAGAGGTAGAGAACGAATTTCGTACAAATTCTTCCTCCTAAGCTCAGAGAAATATCGTTGGAACTCAATTTCAAGGGATTAAAGTTGGTTTATTGTACATATCTTCAACTCGCATAGTTGTTCAGTTTTTTCAACAATATTTGGCAATTTCTCAAATATAGCAACGTTTCCTGGCATTACTTTCCGACCCCAGTTTTGCAACTTCGAATAAAATGTTTGCAGATTCGTCGCGAAGCTGGAAGATGCTTGTAACCTTTCCTTGAGACTTTTCAACCAAATCTTGTCACTGATGTAAGATGAGAACTCGTTTGCTTCCAGTTCTGAGAATAACTATTTCGTCCTTAATTTCATAAACGCAGTTGGAACGTTTCCTTTCGACAGTGAGCGTACAGAAGTGTGGAATAGAAGAACTTTATGTGCCGAATTGATGTCTTTGCACAGTTCTTTAAGTAGGCAGGTGTTAAGGCTTCCAGATTTGATGCAATCGGTAGTTTTTGTATCGTGTGAAGTCCAGCACACTTTTCAGAGGAGTAGATAAAGTTCTGCTGGGAAGCGGACATATGTGAATGACACAGGTGTTTACCTATTGCTTTAGAAGCAAGTTTTTGAACGTTTTTCTGAAAACCTGAATGCGATTCCATCATTGAAGGAGCTCTGTCAGTACAAACCACACAAATATATTTCCACTGCAGCTCTGCAGAAACAAAAAAGTTTTTATCTTTTACAAAACATCTTCACTTGTTGCAGCTTGCAGTTCTTTACAAATAAGGAACTCCTCTTTAATGTCTCCTGAAAGAATTTATCTTACGAAAGCAAGCAACTGAGCACATGAAGTAACATCTGTTGACAAATCCACTGGAAAAGAAAATATTGGAGTTGGAGATGCTTTCATTTATCACCTGGTCTTTCACATCTTCCGGCATATCTGAGATTCGCCTCTGAATAGTATCACTGGAAAGAGAAATTCGTCTTATTTTTGCATCACTAGCTTCTTCAAGAAGTAGTTTTACTGTTTTCATCAAACAGGTTTCAACAAATAATTTTAAACAAATTAACGTTTCTCCATCGTTTGATGATTTTCTGCTTGGCAATTTCAAGTGCGATGTCATATGATGCCTGTGTTCTTGGTAAAAACCTCCGGCAAGACTGCTGGCTGCAACTTCACCATAATGACCTGCTGGTATCAAAGACTACAACTGTTTTAAGACAAGAACGACCAAATGCGTCAACTGACACAATTAGTATACCGCTTGTGGTTTACTTCACCTCTGATATCGACAATAGACGTGCAGGATTGTGGATGATAAAATTAACAGATTCATGTACAACGGTGGTCGGACGACGAAAGATGTATCTGCTCTTCAGGTTGCAAGTTCGGATGCATACATTGCCAATCATACTTTGCAACATATTGTGTTATTTCAATTGGTAACTCGGATGCTATAAAGTGTACGTAGTAACTTACGGTATACGCAACAAACAAGCTGCTTCGAGAAGCAAATTCATTGCGATGTCCAGATTTTACGATTTGAACTGAAGTGTTAAAAGAAAATGACAAGTTGAACATATCGTTACATTGAAATATTTGCGTACGCTAAAGAAACTTCGCGATTCAGATTAAGAAACGCTCCTCTAGTAGAAACAGAAGCGAAGCAGGAGGAAAATTCAGGCTTGATCATTTTTCCTGAATGCTTCCGCGGGCCACTGAAAACGCTGTGGCGGGCCACATGTGGCCTGCGGGCCGCTAATTGCCCACCCCTGCGTTATGGCACTATAGGCATGCGAGAAACTATCTTGGATGGCGCTTGCGCATCGTTTGCTCTTACAATTTTTTCTTCTTTCTTTACATATGCATCTATGGATTCTACATATGCATCCATTGCTTTAAATCTGAAGTAGGCCGCACCACTTAGCTTTATACTTTACTTACCTTATAGGCTAAGGGATCAAAAAACACACACTAAAACTGCATTACTGCAGGCCCAATCAGAACAGTGATGGTGGGATTCTCTACAGATGAACATGTATGTATGCTTGTATTTCGTGTAGTGTACCTTCTTTAACGAAAACAAAATAAATGGAATCCTGCGCGAAAAATTCGCAACTTCCCGCAATAAATATTTGCTTCCGCAAGACCTTATGCTCCAACACGGGTCGCCAACCTTGTTACTAGCTCCGGGCGCCATCTAACCTCTGACTTGTATCTTCTGCAAGCGCAGCCATGCGCCAATCACTACACCTGAAACCAGGCCCGTAGCCAGGTTTCAATATTTGGTGGGGCACAATATGTTTTTGAGGGGGAAAGATTTTTGGGTTTGCTATATGTTTAAAACAAATTTTTCTGGGCGCAACAAATTTTTGGGGGGCACTGCCCCCGAATTCCCCCCCGTGGCTACGGTCCTGCCTGAAAGGGAGAGACCACGTGCTTCTTTATAACCTTCTTTCTAACTGGCGTTTGTAGGAGATAAGGCACTAATTGCAAACACACCCTACAAGCAGACCCGGTTTAAAGGCCAAGGGGGGCCCGGGGCATTTTTTACTGAAGGGCCCCTATGACGTATTTCATGACGACATCGTTTGTATAATTTATGTGTTCGCTGATTCGCAACGTCCTCCTTTGCTTTTTCCGGCAGTCGATTATGTACCTGCTTTAGTAACTCGACTGTGAGCCGCCTTTGATTGTAAACCGCACGAAATGGTGTTGAAAATTAATAAAAGCTGCCCTTGATTGTAAACCGCACTAGAACAGAGGTTACCTAAGCCTCTGAGATGCATTTGCGATGTTCGCGTGCTCGTGCATTTCCCGCATTAATGATGCTTGCACCACTACAACTGCCTTCTGTTTATCATGATCCCTCCTGTGACGGATGTGCACGTGATGTTGAAGAAAATCGAATGCAAAAGAAGGATGTGGTCGACAAAACGTGGCCAAGGAAAGACTGAGCGTCATCTATACCTTTCGATAAAGTAAAAGAATAAAAAATGTAAGCCGCCCTGGATTGTAAGCCGCATGAAATGCTGAAAAAACTTTATAAGCCGCGGCTTACAATTGAATAAATACGTTACTCGACTGCACTTACAGTGAGCCAGCCAGTCAGAGCAGGGAAATATTTTGGGGGCTGCGAAGAATTTTTGCCCAAATTTCCACAAAGTTGCCCGAAAAATAATCCAAAGAAAGTGACCTCTAAAACAGATTAAATAAAAATAAAAAAACAAAAACGACTGCATTTATTTTCACGTTGGGCGTATTTTTTCAAATCAAAGCACTTCAAGCATCATTTTTGCCCAAATATCCCCCAAACTTTCCCCAATTTCCCTTGACTTGCCCGAAAATAAGTAAACAAAATCATAACCTCCAATTACAAAGCGTCTGCACTTTTTATGTAAAATCAGAGCATATACAGCGAGTTTGAGAAGATATTCACACATTTTGCCCAAATTTCCACTGATTTTACCCGGATTTCAAGTGATTTTGCCGGATTTTCATCAAATTAAAAGTTTTGGGGGTGCGCTTGCACCCCCACCTCCTTCACCAATGAGTCTGAGTGTGAAAGCTGCTTCGAAACTTATGTCGTGATTTTCACCTACATTTTCAGGTGCTCTGGTTTACGCCACTGTTTTAATATTGCTGCTTAAAAGCTTTGCTGAAAAAAAAAAACGTTTCAGTCACGGCTTTTGAGCTGACACCGCCAGATTCCTGCGCTTTTTCTCCACAGAAACTTTGTTATGTTTAGCTATGTTTAGCTCCTGATGGCTCGGGCCATTTTTATGACCTACAAACTTGATAGTATGACTTTATTTTTCAGAAAATATGACTTTGTATGACCAAATGAAAATGACTGAGCTAAAGCTACAGTACAAAGAAGCAGTACCAGCGAAAATAGGCATAAGATAGGTAGCCCCATGGTTGGTTGAAGCCCTCTAAAATAAACGGCTGAAAAGATGAGCAAAACATATGCATTATTTCGTTTGAAGCAACTTGAAAGCATGCATGGACATTGGTTTATTTCTTTGCGGGAGCAAGACCATGCATTTTTAGGCAGTGCGTTCCATTTCATCCAAATAACTTGGTTCACCTACGTCTTTGGCAACATTCGCAAGGTGACCAAGTGGGTTCAGTTTGCAGGATGCAGCTTAGACCTAGTGATATAGTAGTTTCACCTGGTATTTTGAGATTGCTTTAAGGGTTTCCTCATCGAATTAGGTTGAAAATATGCAAAATATGACTTCATGACCTAACATGGAAAATATGGACTTTTTATGGCTTTATAACTTCTGTTATAGACGTCGTAGGGACGCGATTTTTGTTTGAAAATTCGTTTCAGCTGCCTGAAGCACAGTAAAAGAACATGACTTTAAATGGCCGTATTGATGGCGTTGTAGATTCCGGCATCGCGCTAGCTTATAAACACTGCAATCTCGCTTTCTACTCTTTCGTTCTACTAATCGACTGATCAAAAACCTTTTCTGACGGAACACGCAATAACATGTGGTGTAAATGGCTTGACTAGCTTTATATGTTTATGATGTAACGCAAGAATAGTAGCCATCGGAAGAAAAGTGGGTTGCCACCATACATTACTCATAACGAAACAAAGGTGCGGTTCGACTGCGGCTACCTCCAGACTGCCACAAGAACTTAAGGAATCATTGATACTAAGCAGCAACCACAGCAGAACTAGCTTTGCTGCTTAAGCACCCAGATAGTATTGTTTTCGCGACATTTGTGCAGTAGGCTTGACGCACGAGTACATAAACCCATGCCAAAAGAACGATTATTAGGAAAAGTTACAAGCAAAATTCAAATATATTTGCATTGAATAAAACCGAAAATATTTATATTCAGTAATGTTGGCAGATATCAAACTTGCAGAAAAATAATTAATGATACTCAACGCAACATCGGAATATGGAGTTGTAATTCTTGTATCTCTTTTGAACCACGACGATTTTTCAAAGGAATATTTTATTTAAAACAAATAAATGTCATCACGGGGGGCCCCTTAGAGCGGAGGGCTCAGGGCAATTCCCCCCCGTTGCCACCCCCTTAATCCGGCCCTGCCTGAAAGCATCCGGTTGTCAGAAGAAAAACAACAGAAGAAATGTTGAGATTTGGGGAAGAAATAAATGATACCCAAATCACACGAAATTTTTTCTTGTGGCAAGCCAAGCAATGCAAAATATTTTCCCCATTTTTTGTTTTGAAACAAAGAGCGAATAACGTCCTTGCCAAGTAATGCCACCAAATTTTCAGCAAGGTCATTGTTTGTCACAAATGTTTTGTCTTTCTTGTGCTGAGCAGTTAGCGGGGGTCATTATCACTGCCTTTACAAGAAGGATAAGTGCCTCGAAAAATCTTCTTTGTGGGATTTATGTGCTAAACACATGAAAGTGAGGATTTATGTGCTAAACACATGAAAGTGGGATTTATGTGCTAAACACATGAAAGTGAGGATTTATGTGCTAAACACATGAAAGTGGGATTTATGTGCTAAACACATGGAAGTGAGGATTTATGTGCTAAACACATGAAAGTGGGATTTATGTGCTAAACACATGAAAGTGGGATTTATGTGCTAAACACATGGAAGTGAGGATTTATGTGCTAAACACATGAAAGTGGGATTTATGTGCTAAACACATGAAAGTGGGATTTATGTGCTAAACACATGGAAGTGAGGATTTATGTGCTAAACACATGAAAGTGGGATTTATGTGCTAAACACATGAAAGTGGGATTTATGTGCTAAACACATGAAAGTGAGGATTTATGTGCTAAACACATGAAAGTGGGATTTATGTGCTAAACACATGAAAGTGGGATTTATGTGCTAAACACATGAAAGTGGGGATTTATGTGCTAAACACATGAAAGTGGGATTTATGTGCTAAACACACGAAAGTGAGGAAAACAACCTCTTACCTGACGTTTTCTTGTTCTGCACGAAATCTTGCTTCAGCCAAAGTTTGTTTTGCAGCAGTTTTGATAATAATCAAGCTTCGAAACCAATATCTAAATAAAGAAGGCAACATCATTGCTGATTTCGTCCACAATTCAGGTATTTACTATTTTATTATTGAATGCAATTGGTTATGAGTGTTGCGTGCACTATTAATTCATTACTTGCGTCGCTTTTTCCGACAGGGTTGCTATGACAACACTTAGCAAAGTCCTCAAAACTCTGCTTTCTACCGATGCATGGTTTCGTTTCTAAACCCAAATATGAAAAATATGGTCTCAGCGGAACCTGGGGATTGTTACATCACGGAAGTTCCTCTAAGAAAAAATGTATCTGTGAAAATTTTCTCTTCAAAACACAATCAGGAATTGATTCAACCGCGACCTTTCCTTAATTTCATTGTGACCAGAAAATCGCACATTCGAAAAACCGCGCAGGCGCCAGCGCGGCTTTTCCTCAACCTAACTGTGATTCAATAATCACACTTTCTATCAGCTTTTGAAACTATCCTATAACAAAGACCACATGTATCGATCTTGTATCTTGGCAGCAGTTTACCAACTTCAAGCGGCTTGAAAACCGCACAATGCAACATTACTGTGTCTGCATCATTGCGATTCAAGCATGTCGGGTGGTTAAGTACATACAGTATATGCACAACCAAGCGTCGAAGAACATCACAGAAAGGACGACTGCAGAGGATAAAGATACTGAGGTTCAGAGAATGAGTGACACTTAAACGAAATCAGTGGCGACTCCGGCACTCAGGCTCAGCCACAGTGGCATAGCCAGCCCAAAAATTTGGGGGGAGCCAAAAAATTTTTTGTGGGCCAAAATGTTTGATTTTACGCGAATAACACTATTTTGTTTGGAAAAACGCCTCTCAAAACACAAAATGACTATATTTTTAAAAAATTTAGGGGGGACATGGCCCTTTTGGCCCACCCCTGGCTATGCCTATGCTCAGCTATGCGTTCGACTACAAATTTTTATATTGTAGAACGTGAGCTTGTTTGCTTTGTACTTTTGTGCCACCACTCACTTCACTGACTAAGGTCGTTAATTCAAGCTCGTTTCACTGCTGGGCCTTGTTATTGGTCACATAATTTCGTTCCATGTCTGACCTTTCGCATTCATGCTGCAGGTGACCTGAATAAAAAAATATCGTTCGTAGTAGGCGTTCTCTCGACAAAGCATCAACACCAAGAAAGAAAACAAACTGCATGGACCGCACATCAACTGCAAATTGAAAAACCTTCAGGAAAAGACTAAAAATCAAAACCGGCAACATCTGCCACTTTTTCACAAACAAATAAGCTACAAAGCAAGCGTGACTGTATAGAGCGACCTCTACACAGCTTTCACATAAACAACCTGCCCACTATCAAGCTATAGTGGATGCAACTATTCGCTTTATGAATTGGCATTTCAGAATTCATGATTGTCTCGCTCTATGTGCTTGCTGACTTGAATCAATCTGATGTCGCGCGCAGATTACTACGTGTGCTGACCTCGTTTCGTGAGTCGAAGCTTCGCGGTGATGACGTAGACCACGTTTTTGTTGGGTCAGTTATTTGTCTCGCCTCACATGCCGTACACGTTTTTGCTGTTCTGCTGTCGTGCCATCGACGAAGTGTTTTCAGCTGCTGCTAATCAGACGCCTTTTTTCAAATAAAGACTTGTGCACCAGGAAAGCTGTGAAAGCGAACTCTAAATAGGTGAAAGCCAAACGCCTTGCTTCCGCTTACAATTTCAAAAGTCAGACAGTTTAGGTCGCGAGACTGAAAAGCACTCAAAAACCGACTAAGCCGCCTCGTTGTTAATAGCATTTGGGGAACCAGCATTTCTACATGCAAAACAACCTTCCTCACAAGCAACCTCTACTCTGGGCTACACCCAAAACCTCTACAAAGCTATGCCACTGTATCCAGAACTCAACATGTCCCTCACAACAAAACATCAACAGAAAGCAGAGCGCTTCAAAACCTTTCACGAAGCTCTTTTATCTTTCATGATGTGTCATTGGTGTTTTGCTTTATTCAACCAAAGCATTGCTAAACGTTTGACTGACTTCAACTTGCGCATCTCCCAGTCCTGTGAACAACTCCAAGTATCAGTCTTCCTCGTCATCACTTGACTAAGTGTCAGAAAGCGAAGAAAATATCTGATCTTTCAAACTTGTGGAAACCTGGTGCCCCCTGCCCACATACCAAGTTACATACGTCCAGAAGTCAGACTTGCACTTGATCAACGTACTTTGTGTAGTGATTCTTGTGAAAAAATGTATTCAGGCCAGCCCAGGTAGTTTTCTTGTATTTTGTACTGTATAGCAGCAAGAAAGCAATGGATGATAAGTACTCGATCAAACGATGAAGCCGTTTTCCATTCGATATCTTAAGCAGGCCCGTAACTAGGGGGACGAGCGTTGGGGAGGCTTTGCAACCCCTGAAAAAAATTTCTCCACTCTTGGAAAATTTGTTGGACACAGTTCAAAACTACTGAATATAGTTTAAAAATTTGCGCCCCCCCAGATAACTCTTCGCCCCTCCTAATGTCCCAAGCAGGTTACGGGCCTGATCTCAAGACATGCTTTACAAACATTAATAGGAGCTTGTTTCGTCTGATAGCGAGGAGCATCACAATTTGACAGCAATGCCCGTCTTCCAGCGCTCGAAATATATATAGCTTTCTGTATGACCAAAGGACAAGGGGCCAAAGTCAAAATATAAAAGGCCCTCAACCAATATGTTAAGGTCCCCTAATGAAAGAATAAAGAGGCCTATCAGTCTTTGGTTAAATATAAATAGCCTGTCCACTGTACATTCAAAGGACAAGGGCCAAAAAATGTAAGATGACTGTCGTTACCTCGCAACAACATTGACCGACAAGCCACTGCTTTAATTCGGCTTTAATTCACTGAAACATGCCATCTAAAGAAATAATAACAACAATTAAAGCGACATGAAGCCTACATGCTCAAAACAACTTATTATTATTATGAGGGGGAGGGGAATGGCACTGTATGACTGCGAGGTCTTGTAGTGCCAGGGCAGGAGTAAAGAGAATCTATATGCGTATGCCTGACTCTCGCATAATAGCTTCCACATGCTTCGCAGCAGCCGTGCTACGTTGGATTTCTGGGGTGGAAAAATTTATACCAAGATCTTCGACTGCGTGTTTTAGACGTCGTCGCGCCTCTGTGAATTTGGTACAGACTTCAATAACGTGTTCTACAGTTTCTGGTATTTCACACTGGTCGCAGAGCCCGTCAGGATGAAGACCGGTCGCAGAGTCCGTCAGGATGAAGACCAATACGTGACATATGATGATTTAGGTGACAGTGACCAGTGCACAAACGAAGGATTATAGAAGAGAGGGAGTGGGTCGACAGAGAGGACCGCAGCAGGGCAGGAAAGATAACTTTGTTTGCATTTCCTCTTATATCGGTCTGGTATTGAATTTCCCACGGGGGAAAGAGTGCTGGTACAGATATGGCAGCATATCAGTAAAATTCAATCGGATATTTACCCGTTTGTAGTGACCACATTTGGGTGGATTGGATGATGGTTTGGTAGTGGAGTTTTGCCAATTGATCAGCAATTTCATTTCCTGGGATGTTTTGGTGGCCCAGAACCCAAAGGAAACGGACCTCGTATCCCGATGATGAGAGTGTGGAATAGAGGAGGGCAATTTTATTTGCGAAACTATGCTTTTTCCAGTTCCGATTAGTGATCGATTGTAAGGAGCTGAGACTGTCTGTGACAACAACTACCTAAATAAATTTTTAATGAGTAAGCCAGGTACAATGCGTGAAGAATGGCGAAGAGTTTAAAGGTTATGGAGGAGGAGAATTTCTTCATTGTAATAGAATATCGTAGGTTCTTACCCGCTATGTATAAACCGCAACCGGCTCGTTCAGAGGTTTTTGATCCGTCTGAATAGATTTTAACAAACTGATCATAGATATTGTGCAAATGCGAAGAGAAAGCCATTGCAACGAATGCAGATGCCATCTGACGGACAAACTGTAAGAGAGTGAGGTTGATGACGGGTTTTCGTATCGACAAAGGAGGAATATTCGGGATGCGCACTGGAGCGGCGGCGACAACGGAGTGATCAACCTCAGTCTTTGTGAACATATTAAAAGAGCAGAAACCAGACGAGTCAGGAAAACGTTCCTGCCAGCAATCCTCAGAACGACAGGGCTGGATGGTCACTGAACGACAAGAGATGGGCTTTAAACTTCAGGCACAGGAACTTGTGCTTAATGTTCAAAGGCATCTCATTGCACGCGTGATGAAGTCAAATCACTGGAGTGCTGACCAGGGCTCCAGTACACAAGCGCAGTGCATCATTTTGGATCTTTTGTAATGGCTTTAAGAGACCGGGAAACGCGAAAAAATAGGCCTCCATACCATACTCTATTACAGATCTAACCAGCGACCTATGGACAGTACGTAATGGACGTTTACCTGCAACCCAGGACGTACCTTTCAACACCCTAACAACATTGAGCCGAGCCCGACATTTCGCCACAACTTTCTGTGTATGCGTCGAGTAAGGACCGTTTCGTTGAACCGTTAACCCTAAGTACTTGTATTCATTTTTGGTGGAAGGCGGGCACCGCCCTGCAGACGCATGGAAATAGGTCTTGGACTGTGTTTCCTATTTGAATAAGACAGGGGATAGTGTTGTAGTAGTGTGTGCAGTAACTTAACTTAACACTGCATCAAACAATTTGCAACTTACTGCTGATCTATTGATATTGGATATAAAT